>Ga0209290_1000977_pt1 | contig 16212 bp, 11 predicted proteins | sample EN1Hudsemesocosm_2_FD_184632 | JGI IMG/M metagenome (GOLD analysis project Ga0209290, IMG submission 184632) | Methane-oxidizing microbial communities from mesocosms in the Hudson Canyon - EN10B Hudson Canyon (SPAdes) (version 2) | ecosystem: Environmental > Aquatic > Marine > Cold seeps... | reverse complement strand
TACTGGTTGTTAATGCTGTTCAGCCTGCTGCTGATTGGCACCTTCTTAACCTTTATCGTATGGCAAAATATCAAAACCGCCGAGGATGAGTTTAAGCAGTACGGCCATCAGGTTCACCAAAGTCTAGTGCAAAGTTTTTCAGTTAACGAAACCATACTAGATGGCTTTGCGGCGTTTCTGGCCGATGTGGGCATGCAGGACCCTAACCGCGCGCGCTTTTATACCCGTACTATGATCGAGCGTTACAACCACCTGTATATGTTTCAAGCGGCGCAGCGGGTGAAGGGCGTAGATGTGCCTGTCTTTGAAAAAAACCTCTCTGTCACTTTAGATGAACCCATCAACGTGCGTCGCTTTGAATTTGGCCAGGGTTTAATGCCGGCAGACGTGAACTCTCATCGTGACTATTATCCCCTGGTATTTGTGGAGCCAGTGTTTCAAGACGGGCTTAATATTTTGGGGCTAGACATATCCTCCATTCAATTTATTAAGCAGGCCATGGAGCATGCCTTGTCGTCTGGCTTGGCTAACCTAAGCCAGCCCATCGAGTTAAGCGATGGCAGCCAGGCATTTGTGATGATTAAACCCAGCTTTTTACCGGGTCAGGAGGTGGCCGACCAATATGCCTTGCTGGTGGTAAAAACCACGGCCTTGTTGCCCAATTTACGCCCCAGAGAAGCCGGATACGGCTTAACCCTTGTATACCCACAGCATGACCCCATCCTTGATTTAACCACAAGCGCTGTAGCCCCATGGCAGGTGAGCCTGTTCCCATTGTTAGTGCAAGACAGTCAGGTACAAGTGGGAGCACAAAATATTCAACTGACCCTCACTCGCCAGCTAAGCCTTAAGCAAATTAATTTGTTTTTAATTGCCATCGTATTTCTAGTAACCCTGGCCATTAGTGTGCTGCTGCACCTGTATATGCGCATACAATTTGAAGCCGATGTACTCAAACAAGAGGCCAATGAAAAACTTTATCAACAGGCCAATTACGATCACCTAACGGGCTTGGCCAATCGCCATTATTTTGAAGATCACTTTCATCGGGCCGCTGCCCGCTGTCAGCGCCGTAAAAACAAGATGGCACTCTTGTATATTGACCTGAATGACTTTAAATATATTAACGATAAGTTGGGGCACCAGATGGGGGACAACATCTTATCGTTAGCGGCGTCTATTATCACCGATACTATACGGGTGGACGATGTGCCCTGCCGATTTGGGGGGGATGAGTTTGTGGTATTGCTGGAAAACATTTCCGCAGCCGAGGATGTAAAACGTGTGGTGCGAAATTTACATGCCACCTTTGGCCAGGTAAAAGTATTGGATGGACACAGCGTAAAACTGTCTGCCAGCATAGGCGATAGCATGTATCCAGATGATGCCCTTGAGTTGGCGGCGCTCATGAAATACGCCGACCGCAAGATGTACGCACAGAAAAATCAAAATAAAGTAGTGAAACTACCCGCTCATAAACACCCAGCAGAATAGCCCGCAGGCTATTTTTAAGCGGGTTCGTTTAGTCTAGCAAGTTGTTAAATTCCTTGAGGTATTGGCCAATCAAACTGGGCCAAAAATAACGCTCTACCGGCACGGGTGTGGGCAAACCATGTTGCTGCCAATGCTTTAACTTGGCCACTATATTAGCCGCCTGTTTATCCATTGACCCGTTTTTATAGAGGCATGCCTTGGGCACCCACTCGGGGTAAGCCAGCCTGTCCGGAGCCAAAGGGATGCAGCCGCGGGCGGCGGCCTCTAACATGGCCAGCCCTTGAAATTCATGGTGGGCAGTGGACAGCACCACTTGGCTATTATCCAGTGCCGACAGGTAATCACTTTTTTGTGCATAGGTGCCTATGTGGGCAATGCAGCGTGGATGCTTTTCTTGTAATTGTTGCAAGGCAGGGGGCACGTTACGAAAACTTAAACCGGCAATAATAAACGCTATGGCCAGTTTTTGTGATTCAACCAAATCCACCACCGCCTTTAATAGCTCGGGCCCTTTGTCGTACTCCCAGCGATGATTCCAAATGACGGTGAGTGTCTCATGATGCGACGGGACTTTGATGGGGGCAACGTGTTCCGTAATGGGCACAGGCAATACCCGAGACTTTTCTTCGATGGTTTGAATAATGCCTGGCGGTACTTCATCGGGCAGTCGCTTGAGTAATTTTTCGGCCCCCAGTAAAAAGCTGTCACGATTATATTCACTGTTAAACAGCACCCTCTGGGCGCTCAGGGCGCTGTACAGGTTCACCATTTGTGGCTCTACACTGGTGTGCTGTTGATCACTCTTGGGGTAGGCAAATTGGTTTTCATGGAAATACATCATGGCCGGTATTTGCGCCAGGGTAGGGGCCAGCCCGCGCAGGGTAGCCAGGTCCACCATGGAAGTGGCCAGAATTAAATCAAAGTCTTGTTGCAGCACTTGCTTGTCTTTGCCCTGTGCCCAACTTAACGGATTGCCGCGAATGCGCCAGCTAAAGAAACGCCCGGGCAAGCTTAGGTAATGCCATTGAATATTAGGCAAGTGTGCCATGAGCCCCTGACACCAAGAACGGTGGCTGTCGGTGTCGTAGGCGCTGAGCAATAAAATTTTCATAATGCCTTAATAGAGGTGCCCTTTACTGGTAGAGATAACCCGGTCGCTGATGTTAACGTACTTGGTAGGGAATCAGGAGCCTATTATGGTCTACCGAGCAACACCGTTAACCGAGTCAAAAAAATCCGGCACCCGTGCGCGCATCTTAAAGGAGGCTCGGCACTTGGTTACCCAAGGGGGGTTCAGTGCGGCGGCGGTGGTGCCAGTGGCGCAGCGCAGTGGCATCGCCACCGGCACTATTTACCGGCACTTCCCGTCCAAGGCCGAGCTGGTGGCCGAAGTTTTTCGTTTTGCCACCGAACACGAACTGGCGGCGGTGATTCGCGCTAGCCAAATTGGCAACACAGTAAGTGAGCGCTTAATGTCGGCGGTGGAGACCTTTGCCATACGGGCTCTAAAGTCGCCTAGGCTGGCCTATGCCCTCATTGCCGAACCGGTGGACCCTATGGTTGAGAAAGAGCGTCTAAGTTATCGCTTTGCCTATGCCGAGGCGTTTGAAGATTTAATTAACGACGGTATTAACTGTGAAGAGTTTGCTCCACAAAACGCTGCCATAACGGCTGCAGCGCTGGTGGGTTTTTTATCAGAAGTGTTAGTGGGGCCATTGGCCCCTCAAGCTGGCTATGAGGATAATATTCAGCAACAGAACATAGTGGTACCGCTGAATTATCAAGCCCTATTGAGTGAAATTAACGCTCTCACATTGAGGTTGGTGGGAAACCCAAATTAGCCAAATTTACAGTTAAAAAGGTGCTTGCTTCAGGATGATATTTGCAAGACTTTTTTGCCAATACGGCCAAAAAAAAGCAGCGGTTATTTTCTAGCCGAATTGTTATTGGCTTAGAGGTTATGCACCCTGCGAGGGCTTGTCATCAAGCCTTCCACAAAGTTATGCACAGTTTCTGGGGACAAACTACGCCTCCCTTCGTTTTATAAACACCTGTTTGAATATTCACCTAAATTGCTGATTATTAATGCTTTTTCAGTTGAGTGTTAGGGGCTTCTAGCATGCTCTGGCTCTCTCTAGAGGCTTATCTCGCCAATAACATCACTGGTTATACTACTGTTTATCCACATTATTGTTCACAAATAACCCTTGGTATGGGGATAAAGTTGGCCAATAACTTCCAATATTGGGCGTAACCTGACCAGTGGCCGAATTCAACACTGAACTATAATTCACACCTTGGAGTATTTACTCTAATTGGCGTTTAGGCGCTGCATTCACACAGCACTCTTTATGAGAAAAGGAACGGCTATGATAAAAATAATTAAAAGCCTGACACTGGTATTCGTGGCAACATTTGCCATGCAAAGTCACGCTTGGTTTTGGGACTCCTGGTTTAAGTCCACTTATACCCAAACTAAATACCCCATCGTACTGGCCCACGGCCTACTGGGTTGGGACAACCTGTTGGGCATGGATTATTACTATAAGATTCCCGCCGAATTACGCAAAGACGGCGCTACGGTTTATCAGACTCAGGTAAGTGCGGTGCACTACACCGAAGTTCGTGGTGAGCAACTCATTGATCAAATTGAGAATATTCTGGCGGTCAGTGGCGCGCAAAAAGTAAACCTCATTGGCCATAGCCATGGTGGCCCTACTATTCGGTACGTGGCTTCGGTGCGCCCGGATTTGGTGGCTTCTGTGACCACTATCGCCGGTGTTAACAAAGGCTCCCCTGTGGCCGATTTATTGCGAGAAATCCCGGAAGGCTCCGCGTTGGAGGGTGTGGCGTTTGCCATGGTGGAAGCCCTGGGCAGCATCATTGACTTCTTATCCGTGGGCGGAAATCCCCAGGATGCGCTGGGTGCTATTTCGTCTTTAACCACCGAAGGATCCCTTGCGTTCAACGCCCAGCACCCGCAAGGCATTCCCGATAGCGCCTGTGGTGAAGGGGACTATGTGGTCAATGGTATTCGCTACTATTCCTGGAGCGGTGGCAGCACAGTGACAAACGTACTGGATATCAGTGATGCATTGATGGGCATTAGTGGCCTGGTATTTGGCGGTGTGCAAAACGACGGCTTAGTGGGCAGTTGTGACAGCCACTTGGGCCAAGTGATTCGCGACGATTACCGCATGAACCACCTGGATGAGGTGAATCTGTTATTGGGGCTGCATCATTTATTTGAGACCGACCCCATCACTACCTTTCGTAATCATGCCAACCGTTTGAAAAAAGCCGGTTTGTAGTAAATACCTGAAGGCACTATTAGCCATTCAATTGAGCTGCCATTGGGTTTAAGCTAGTGGTGGCTTTTTTCTTTTTAATAAACCTATTGTAGTCATATTTATGCGATTAATTTTAGTGTTGGCCGGGAGTTTCTCCCTGTTGGGCCTGTGGTATTTTTCTCCCTCGCAATCTTTGGTGGCTAATAATGCAAACCTTAAATCAGCACTCGGCACGCCAGCCACCAACAGCACGTCAGCTGTCACCGACAACAAAATAGTGATGAACCCTGCTCTAAAAAATAGCTCTCTTAAGGGCACCGACATAGATGGCATGTACCCAGTGGGCGAGGCCGGTAACCTGTTGTTTAGCAAAAGCATTAAATACCGATTCGAATATTTTTTATCTACTCTGGGAGAGTTTCCCTTGGAGCAGGTTTTACAAATGGTACGTGATGATATTCATTTAAATTTAAAGGACCCGGCTCGCCAACAGGCACTGGCGTTGTTTGATGATTACATCGCCTATAAATATGCTCTGTCCGAACTGGAAGGCTCGTTTGAAGCAAGCGCCAGTTATGAAAGCCAAGACATTCAGATGTTAAGATTTCAGCTTCAACAATTGCGTGATAAACGTCGTGAATATTTACCATCGGAGGCGGTAGATGCCTTTTTTGGTTTTGATGAATTATATGATGATTTTGTATTAACCAGTTTAGAAATAAAACACAGCCAACAATTAACCCCACAAGAAAAACAGCAGCAGTTGGAATCTCTGCAACAAAGCCTGCCCAGTGACGTGCAACAGATGCGCGACGAAACCACTCGCATCAGCCATGTATTTAAGTTGACCCAGGAAATGAAAGAACAGGGGGCCAGCATGGAGGATATCTTTGATTATAACAGTCAGGAATTTGGTCAGCAGGCAGCCGAGCGGTTAAAAGTTCTGGATGAAAACAGGCAAGCCTGGCAGCTAAAGGTCCAAAGCTATCTAGCTGAAAAACAAACCATACTGGCTCAGGAAAATTTAAGCGAGATTGAAAAAATAGACAAAATCAATATGCTGAAGAGTGGCCAATTTAATGACCAAGAGCAAGCTCGCCTACCGGCCTTTGAACTTATGCAGCAACCCTAGCGGTTGTCTATGTTGGCGTCCTTAAGAATTTTTTTCAACCCGTCAAACAATGGCGGATTACTCACCAAAAGATGTTCCGGATATAGCTCTTTCGGAACTCCCTGAGGGACATCAACAAAGTGGCCACACTTGGCACCGGCTTCACTGGCAATTAACAGTGCCGCCGCACAATCCCATACACTTACGCTTTCGTAATAACCGTCCAGGCGGCCCATGGCCACCCAGCAAATATCCAGCGCGGCACTGCCCAGGCGTCGCACATCGGCGCAGTGCTCTAATATGCCAGCAAGGTAACTCATGAGCTGCGGTAATTTTCCACGTTTGTCATAGGGGAAGCCGGTGGCGATTAAGGCCTTTTCCATGTGCTTTTTATCGCCACAGCGAATGGGCTGATCGTTTAACCAGGCCCCTTGATTGCGAATGGCGCTGAACATCTCGGCTTGAAACGGGCAATACACCACCGCCACTTGAACCTGCCCCTTAACACAATAGGCAATGCTCACGGCCACCTGTTGATGGTAGTGGGCATAATTCACCGTGCCATCTATGGGGTCTATGATCCATAGAGGGGTGTCGTTGTGTTCAACTTTGGATAAGTCTGGATGGGACTCTTCTGCTAAAATTTGGTGGTCGGGAAATTTTTCCCGTATGGATTGAATGATGATTTCATCGCTGGCGATGTCGGCATTGGTCACTAGCTCTATGTCTTGTTTGTAAGCCAGGGAAAGCTGTGAGTTGGCACGCATTTGCACAATTAAATCACCGGCCTGTTCGGCCAGCTGAGTGGTAAATGCCAGAATGGATTCGTGATCGGCCATATGCGTCTTATTTTGTGAGGCTTAGGGTTAACAAACCTCTAAACCATAACGTAACTGTAAACTAATGGCTGGATTGTACGGCCGCAGTGCCATCTATGTACAGAGAATAAAAGGTTTCTTTTTCAACCGGGCGGCTAAAATAATATCCCTGATAAGCATCGCAGCCCTGATCCTTTAAAATATTGAGTTGTGACTTGGTTTCTATGCCCTCCGCCAGAACTTTAAGGTTCAGGTTTTTGGCCATGGCGATGATGGCTTTCACCATGGCCACGTCTTCCTGGTTGTTTTCAAGGTTCAGCACAAAGGCGCGATCTATTTTTAGTTTGTTGATGGGAAGGTAACGTAAATAGCTTAAACTTGAGTAACCCGTACCAAAGTCATCGATGGCAAAATATATTCCTAACTCACAAATTTTGCTTAGTAAAGGTTGCACAAAATCAATGTTTTCCATTAATAGAGTTTCGGTTATCTCCAGCTCCAGAGTGTTAGGTAAAATATCGTATTGCTTTAAAAAATTTTCCATTTTGGCTGGAAAGTCGGCGGTGATTTGCAGGGCCGAAACATTCACTGCCAGGGTGATGTCGGGTTGGATTTTTTGCCAGCGTGCCAGTTGGCCTAGGGCCTGGTGAATAATCCAGTCTCCTAGGTCATGAATGAACCCGGTTTCTTCCGCCACAGGAATAAATTCGGCTGGACTAACAAACCCCAAGGTGGGATGTTTCCAGCGAATTAAGGCCTCGGCTCCCACCACTAAACCCGTGTTAATGTCGATCTGGGGTTGAAAGTATAATTCAAATTGTTTGTTTTCCAGCCCCGGAATAAAGCCGTGTTCGATGTTAATTCTGTGCTGCACCAGCTCACCCATTTGTTGGGTAAAGAACTGGTAGCCATCGCCTCCGCGGTTTTTAATCTGGTACATAGCAGTATCGGCATACCGCCATAAAACATGGCTGTGGGTGCTGTCGCCGGGGCACAAGCTAATACCGATGGAACAGCTGGTCCGTAACTGGTAGGCGTCTATATTAAACGGTTTGCGCAGGGCGCTATTTACCTGCTCGGCCAGGGTGATGATTTCATCGGTTTGATCGTTGTAGCGCATTAGTATTACAAATTCATCCCCCCCCATGCGCGCTAAAAAATGCTGCTCCGGAATTAAACTTTGCAGGCGTGAGGCCACCTTTCTTAATAGCCGGTCCCCCAGTTGGTGACCTAACGAGTCGTTAATGTTTTTAAAACGGTCAAGGTCAATAAACAGCATGGCAAAGTGTTCATGTTTGCGATTGCAATCGTCCACCGCGTTCACCAGTTCGTCGTTAAACTTGTAACGATTATAAAGCTCGGTAAGTGGATCTTGCACGGCCAGGTATTCAATTTGCTGGCGCACCAGTTCACGCTCGGTAATGTCCAGCATCACACCTTCCACAAAGTGCTCCCCAAGGGATCCCTGGAAACAACGACCACGATCCAATACCCATTTTTGATCGCCATTTAACGTGGTGATGCGATAAATCAGCTCAAAGGGTTTTTGCGAGAAGTGAGCCGCCTGACTGAGGCGCCGGTATTCGTCTTTATCTTGATCGTCAATTAAGTCAAACGGGGTAACGTTCTGGGATAAAAAATGCTCGGGTGCATACCCTAATAACTGCAAACAACCTGGGCTCACATAATCGAGTTTTTTATCGTCCAGTTTCAGCCGATAAACCAGCCCAGGTAAGTTGCTAATAAGGCGCTTAAAATCAAGGTCCTGTTGTAGATACTTTTCGCTAAGTTGCCGTTGTTTAGAGAAAGTGCTTTTTTGCTGCAACGACAGTAAGTAAAACAACACAAAAAATATCAACAGGCCCAATATCAGCGCCATTAAGAAAAAACCACTGTGCTCAAACCAGTATTGTAAAAAACGTTGCTGATGCAGGCTGGCAATGAAATAGATTTTTAATTTTGGGTAATAGAAGGTGCAGGCGCTCACGCTTTCGGCTTGTAAACCTCCAAGGCTAAATAAGCAATTATTGCCTAATTTAAGGCTGTGAATAAACTGTGTGAGTACCGGCCCATAGGAGAGTTGCGTGAGGTTTTTGAGGGTTGAGCCCTCCACGCGGCCACTGCTATTAATGACACTGAAGTGAAGCTGGGGGGCAAAACCTTGGCTAAACTGCTGCAGGTATTGGTTTTTGTCCAGGCGCTGTTCAAGTTGCAGGTTTTGCCACTGGCGTTCAAATTGATCGGCACTGGCTTGGGTTTTGAAAGCCAGTCTTGAATAGGCCTCTTGATACTCCCGTTCAAAGTCATTAAACAGCAGCAGGCCCACCAGTAGTAGCCAGATACTGGCCAGAATGGCGAGCAGGGTAAATCGGGAGTGGCCTAATAATAATGTCTTAAGCACCGCCCCTCCTGCAATTAAATGGCCCTTTGAATATTGAGTATAGACATTAATAGTGGCTTGTCTGGAAACTGTTAGGAGGTTAATGCAGTCAATTAGGCGCGCAGGCGCTAGGCCTGTATGCCTTCATATAAACTTACCAGGCGAAATTCATCAAACTCGTCTAGATCGGGCACGGTAAAGGATTCAATTTTATCCAGGGGCTGGTATTGATCGTGTTGAAAGTTCTTGATGCGCGAGTCGGCCAATAACACTTTGGGAGCATATTCGAAAAAGGTATCCAAAAAGCTTAGGTTGGCGCGGTCATATAAGACATCAGCGGCGATAAGCAGGTCGATGTCGTTATCCTCAATGGCAAACAAGTCATCGCTGAGGGTGAGGGCCACCTTATTGAGTTTGGCATTTTCGCGGCAGCTAATTAACGCATCCGGGTCGATGTCACAGGCAATCACTTCCCTGGCACCAGCCTTCATGGCGGCAATGGCCACCACCCCTGAGCCTGCGCCAAAATCCAGTACCTTCTTGCCCTTTACCCACTGCGGATTATCCAAGATGAAGCGTGCCAGTACCTGGCCACTGGCCCAGCAAAATGCCCAGTACGCGGTGTGATCCCAGATGCGGCGCACCTCATCCAAACTGAAGGGACGATCCATGGTACTGGGGTCTACTAGGTACAAAGGGATTTGTGGGCACTGCGGCATGGTTTGCACGCTCACGAAGGCATCGTTCAGCATGGTTTTAATTAGCGTGTCTAACTCGCTGTTTGTATCTGGTTGCGAAGGATTTTTTGATTTAATGGGGCTCACCTGGAAAAAATATCCTGCTGTGGATCAATAAGGGTTTGAAAACGCTTTTGTAAAAAATACAAAATGCCATCGGCCACCGGGCCAATTTGCTTGTCGATATAGTGCTGATAATCCAGCGGATTCTGAATATTCTCAACCGGCTCCGGGCCAGCCAACGTCATAACATACTCTATCCAGCCACCATGGCGGTACTGGCTGGTTTGATTATGTTGTTTATAAAACGCTTCGGCCTTGCGTGCCGCCTGAATTTGCGGCGGTACATTTTTTACGTATTCATCCAGTTTGCGCCGGATGCGTTTTTTATACACCAGTTGGTGATCGCGCTTGCCCTGCTTTAGTTCCTGGACCATGTTTAACAGGTAATCTTCATAGGGTTTTTTATGAAAGATCATTAGGTACAGGGTGGTTTGAATTTCTTTGGATAAAGCGGTCCAGTCGCTGCGCACCGCCTCTAGGCCTTTAAAAATTAACTCATCGTCACTGGTGATGCCGGCGTAGCGTTTTTTACTGCCCAGTTCACTGCCACGAATGGTAGGCATGAGAAAGTGCCGGTAGTGGCGTTCAAATTCGATTTCCAAATCGCAACTTAAATTAAACTCTTGCTGTAAACGATGCTGCCAGTAATTATTAAGCTTGTCTTGCAAAGACTTGCCCACTTGTTTTGCCAGGTCAAGGGAGTGGTCTTTTTTAAGGTAGACAAATACCGAATCGGTATCTCCGTAAATAACCTGGTAACCCTGTTGTTCGATCCACTTGGCGGTGTCCTGAATAATCTGGTGGCCGCGCTCGGTGATGGAGCTGGCCAAGCGCGCATCAAAAAAGCGGCAACCTTTGCTGCCTAAAATGCCGTAAAAGCTGTTCATTATAATTTTAATGGCCTGGGATACGGCGGCGTCTTTATTCTTTTTAGCGGTTTCCCGCTCCGACCAAAGCTGGGTGATTATGTCTGGTAAAAAATGCTGGTCGCGATGAAATTTCGCCCCGTGAAACCCGTCTATGCTGTGCTCAGTTTCGACTTTTAAACCCTCAATTAAGCCCATTGGGTCAATTTTAAAGGTACGAATAATACTGGGGTACAGGCTCTTAAAATCCAATACCAAAACATCTTTATAAATACCCGGTTGGCTGTCCATAACAAAGCCCCCAGGGGCCTTAAAGTCATCAAACCCTTCACCTAGATTGGGGGATATATATCCTGCGCGGTGTAACTTGGGCAAATACAGGTATTCAAAGGCGGCCACCGAACCGCCAATTCTATCCAGAGTGTGGCCGGTGAGGCGGCTGCGTTGTATTAGGTAATTTAATATTTGGGTGTGTTCAAAAATATCCAACACCAGTTGGCAGTCTTGCAGGTTGTATTTGGCTAAGGCCACTTCGTCCTGTTGAAACATTTCTCCGATGGCTTGCCCGCGACTCTCGATTTTATCGGCGTCTATTTTTTTACCTTGGCCCAGTAACGTGCGGCTTACAAATTCAAGCGAAAAACTTTCAAATTGATAGGTGGCGGCTCTCAGGGCGTCTATGCCATCCACGATGACTCGGCCGCTAATGTCTGTAAAAATTTTATTATTTTGCCCGTCTCGCAAACGTACATTTTGTTGCCCACGGCCCCACGCGAACGGCACCCCTTGTTCGCGGTATACCCGCTCTAATACGCGAAAGTCAAAACCCACCACATTCCAGCCAATGAGTACGTCCGGGTCATAACTTTGCAGCCATTTATTGGTGGCCAGTAATAGATCTTTTACCTCGGTAAATAATGTCAACCAAATGGGACGAGGTAGGCTAGCGTCGCCTAGCATAAATACCCGCTTTTCACTGACGCCGTTAAACTGCCCCACAAAGCCTATGCTATACAGTTGCTCTGGTTGGCTGGCGGTGGGCATAGAAGTTTCAATGTCCACCGACAATAGTTTTAGGTTGGGTTCGTAGTTGGCGGGTTTTATTTTAGGGTTGAGCAGTAAGGGTTGCTGGGCGTCGTCGCGTAGCGCCAGAGAGCCAAATATGAAGCGCTCCATGGTAAAGCGCTCGGTGGGTTTAATATCCGCTTCCCACAGTGTGATGTCTTGGCCCTGGCAATAATCCTTTAGTCGTTGCAGGGTTTTGTAAGAGCGCACATACACAGCCACGGCAGGCTCTTGATTGAAGTGCTTAAGGGTCACCTGGGCGGTACGCAACTCAGGCCAGCTGGGCAGGTACTGGGCTTGTTCACTGGGGCAAAAGGCCACGGCCTCCTGGTGCTCAAACCGCAGGCAGCGCGGCCCACTGTCTGTGCTTATCCAGTATTCAAGCGCTAACCTGGATTGAATGTCACGCCAGTGCCGGCTGAGAATAAAACCCTGAAGGGGAGAGGTTGTGATGGTGTTGACCTTTTACTCATATGAGCTTAGCTAAAAGTATCCGTCCAGTTGCAAGGAGGCATACTCATGTCCATGAGCCCGCGTATATCTCAGGACCCCATGTACCAATTGTTGCGCGATGAAAATATCACTGAGTTTAACAAGCTTAAGGCTCAGGGAAAAACCTGTGATTTAACCGGTTGTGATTTTCGTGGCTTGGATCTGCGTGAAATCGACGTACGGGGGCTGGATTTCAGCAACGCCTATTTCCGTGGAGCCGACCTTAGAAGCATTGATTTCAGGGGTACTCGGCTTGCCGGAGCCAGCTTGGCCGATGCCAAAATTAGTGGCTGTTTCTTTCCCGACAACCTGCCCGCCCAGGAAATACTCATGTCTTTGGAACAGGGTACCCGATTGCGCCAACCTCAGCCCGCACCAGACTAGAGTATCGGATAAAAGTATTAGACTATGCGGGTCATTTCTAATACTTTCTACAGGTTCGCAATATAACCATGTTTGATATGGTAAAAAGACGTTAACAGAGCAATGTGACCAATTATGTTTTTTCTAGGAAAAATTCCTCAATCCGTTGAGAAGCTGCTGGATCGCCTGCAAACCTTAAGTGAAAGGTTAATGGAAGGCTTTTCAGCCGAGTCTGTACCCCAGACCTTTAGCAACGAGTCACAAATACTGGACTTGTTTGCCACCGAACAGCTGGGTTGTATTCGCAGTGGCGTGGTGACCATTGTTAGCAAGGGGGTGGAAGTAGCCTGCTTCGAAACGGGCGATCTGGTAGGGGTGAGCCGAGTATTTGGTCTGCCGTACTCCGACCTAAAAGTGGAAGAACCGGTAGAGATTGACCTTATTCAGCGAGATGACTTCGTGCAATTTGTGAATAGCGACCCCATGCGCCAGCATCGTTGGAGTAATTACTTGCTAACCCTAGCAGCCTTGTACCAGGAAGTATTAGCCCATTTTCATGTGCAGGTTCAGGTACAAACCCCCAAGGGATTCCAGCAGATTCGTGAAGGGGATGTGATCATCCGCGAAGGGGATATTGCCGACACGGTTTATCAGCTTATGTCGGGCAGTGCCGACGTGACGGTGAATAACGTCACTGTGGGTGAAGTGTTAAACGGTGAAATATTTGGGGCCATGGCGGTATTTACCGGTGAAGAGCGTAATGCCACGGTGACCGCCCGCCAGGATTGCCAGTTGCTGGCGATTCCCAAAAACCAGTTTGTAGACCTAATTCGTGCCCAGCCAGAAACCGCCATTACCTTGCTGGATAATATGTCGCGCCGTATCAAATCCCTTAACGAGCAAGTGATCAGACAAACGGCGCGAATTGCCTAAAATTAAATGAGAATGTTTCTTGACTGTATTAATGAGAATGATTATTATTCTTGTCGTTGTCATGTGAACCGCAGCAAGTAGCTCACACGGCACACTCTCTCTCATCAAGCTAATCACTTGTTTGGCCACCCTGGATTCCAGCGTGGCCTTTTTTATGTTCAGGATGAACGGTATAACGCGGTGGCATGGATGCCAAGGAGCGTATATGTCCAAGGATGAACGGTCAGGATTTTGCTCCCGGCAAATCCTAAGTACTTACATCCATGTAAGCAATTACCGAGGATGGCAAAGAGCGGCATTGTTCAGGATCAACAGGCCTCTCCTTCATGATTTTAAAAAAGCAGAAAGCAAACTCTCTTTAGCTTCATTACCCCCAACCCCGAACCAGCACACCACCCCCTGTCACATTACCGTCATCAAACTTTATCCCTAATGTCACATTCACTATCTAAGCTGCTGCCTCGTATCAAAAACAAAAACCGAGAGAGCAAAATAATGATGACTTTTTTCCAAAAAAATAATTTAACTAAGGCGATTATATTGACCGCCATGGCCAGTGTATTAGCAGCCTGCGGTGGCCTTTCCGAAGATGGCGCCAACGGCACGGCAGGTAACGATGGTGCCACTGGCAATCAAGGAGTACCCGGCACAGATGGCACCGCCGGTAGCGATGGTCGAGATGGCAGCGACGCTTACCTGCCCCGTGTCGAATTCAGTTCTATTCCTGTACCGGCATCCGACGCCGAAAAACACGCTATTCAATCCACCACCACAGTGACCATAGATGGCGTTGCTCAAAATGTGAACTTCACTCAGTTGATGGCCACGGGGGATCAAAACAACGGAGAAGTATTTGGTTTATCAAAAGACATAAGTGGCGCCGCTATTCAATTTGAAGACGCCTCAAATTATATCTGTAACGGCACCAACGATGGGGTGGGTTCGGGTTTGGATTATGTATCCATACTGCAAAAACACGACAAACTATTTATGGTGGCGCAATTCGAATGCCAGGTAGGTTCAATCTACAGCGCAGAATTAGAGCAAACCGTAGACGGCATTTTATCGGTTAAGGCAGACAGCCTGCAGTTTGTGGATCAGTCCAGTGACTTTGGTGGCTTTGTTCATTGTGCAGGGCAAACCACTCCTTGGCAGTCGCACTTAGGCTCCGAAGAATATGAACCGGATGCCGCCAGCGTAGAAGAAGATCTGGCCACAGATACCCTAACCGGTAACAAGTATTACGATGAGACCGCGCTTTATCATTCCACCGTTGCCGAGCGTGCCACCGGTTTCGCTGCAGCCAAAGAGGCGGGCATTCAGCGTATGAGCCCGTATTTTTATGGCTGGACCCCAGAGGTAAATATTAGTGATGCAAGTGGTGCCAGCCAATACACAAAACACTTTTCAATGGGGCGTTTCTCTCACGAATTATCCTATGTCATGCCCGATAAACGTACCGTGTACATGTCGGATGATGGCACCAATGTGGGTCTGTTTATGTTTGTGGCCGACCAGGAAGAAGATTTAACCGCCGGTACTTTATACGCGGCTAAATGGGTTCAAACCTCAAACGTTAAAGGCGGTCGCGCCATGATCGACTGGGTTAACCTGGGCTATGCAAACGATGCCATGGTTAAGGCTCAAATTAATAAAGACTTAAAATTTAGCGATGTGTTCGACAGTGTTGAAGCCACCCGTAACACCTGTCCGGCAACATACTCGTATGTTGCTTATAACGATGAATGTTTGAAGGTTAAGGACATAGATGGCGTTGATGGTGTTACCGCTATTGATGAAGCCCTAGCGTCTCGCTTGGAAACTCGCCGTTACGCCATTATGAAAGGAGCCACTGCCGAATTCCGTAAGGAAGAGGGCATTACCTTTGATGCCGATCACAATACCTTATACGTGGCCATGTCTGAGGTGGCGCGGGGCATGGAAGATCATGCTAAGTATGGTGATACCAGTAAAAATTATTACGACCTGGGCGGCAGCAACCATATACGTTTGCCTCACAATATTTGTGGCGCCGTTTATGCGCTGGATATTTTGCCACTTAACGGCAGCGACACCAATAACCAAATCATTAATAGTCGCTTTGTGGTGGGCAATATGAACGGCATATTAACTGGCACCCCGGACGATAGCGTGGCTGGCAATGTGTGTGATGTAAATGGCATATCCAACCCAGATAATGTCACCTACCTGCAAGGCTCTGATCTGTTGGTAATAGGGGAAGATACCAGTAAACATGAAAACAATATGGTGTGGGCTTACAACGTGGTGAGCAAAGAGTTAACGCGTATTTTAACCACCCCATTGGATGCAGAAACCACTTCGCCTTTTTGGCATAAAGATGTAAACGGTTTTGGTTACATGACGGTCGTGTCGCAACACCCCATGGACGATGTGGAAGGGGCCAGTGATGCCGACAAACAAAATAAGGTGGGGGTGTTAGGGCCTTTTAATTTCACACAACTGCAAAAATAGACGTTTAGGATTGGTTTATGATTTGGAGTCTCATTGTTGTGAGGCTCCTTAAAGGCCATTTACCTAAGGTACCCTCCCTTATTATTTTACAGGTTTTGTATGTCACG
>Ga0209290_1000972_pt1 | contig 16262 bp, 17 predicted proteins | sample EN1Hudsemesocosm_2_FD_184632 | JGI IMG/M metagenome (GOLD analysis project Ga0209290, IMG submission 184632) | Methane-oxidizing microbial communities from mesocosms in the Hudson Canyon - EN10B Hudson Canyon (SPAdes) (version 2) | ecosystem: Environmental > Aquatic > Marine > Cold seeps... | reverse complement strand
CAGGCGTCAATACATAAGGCACAACCGATGCACTCATATTGCAAACCGTCTCTGATATCGATGCCTGTAGGGCAAACTTGAACACACATCTGACACTCAACACAGTCGCCTAAATTTTCTTTTTGTTCTTGTTCTTGTTCTTGATGACGATGCCGTGAACGGCTGCCACGTGGCTCGCCGCGTTTTTTATCATAACCCACGATCAGGGTGTTTTCATTGAACATGACAGATTGAAAGCGCGCGTAAGGGCACATATAAATGCATACTTGCTCGCGTAACCAGCCTGCGTTGATATAGGTTGCCGCGGTGAAAAATATTATCCAGAAAATGGCCCAGTCACTGTTTAATGACAACGAGTACATATCTGAAAGCAACTCCCTTATAGGGTAGAAGTAAGCGACAAAAGTAATGGCCGTTGCGAGGGAAAGCAGTAACCAGCTCAAGTGCTTGGCGCTCTTCTTCAAAATTTTTCGCAAACTCGTGGTGGATTTATCCAATTTGATACGCTGGTGCCTGCTGCCTTCAAAAAACTCTTCGAGCCAGATAAACATAAACGACCAAACGGTTTGCGGGCAGCTATAACCACACCATACCCGGCCAAAAAGTGAGGTGATAAAAAACAAACCAAAGGCACAAATGATCAAGGCAAAAGCTAGTAGCGTGAAGTCTTGCGTCCAAAATGTCGTGCCAAAGAGGTGAAACTTACGCGCATCAATATCAAATAAAATTAAAGGTTCACCGCCGACCTCAATCCAGCAGAATGCGAAATACATGAGTAGCAATATGGACAAGGAATAGCTGCGAATTTTTTGGAAAAAACCGGCAATGCTACGCACATAAATTTTCTCAGGTGACACATATAGGGGTTTGCTGATCGGTTTAGCGCTGGTTTTAGTATCTATATGATCCTGCGTTGCAGCGTCGTTAGGGATATTAACGAGAGGTATATTCGGGTTCATAAGGGACCTGACTATTTGTATGTTGAGGTGTGGAACGTGTTGAGGTATGTAAATTGGCGCGTGGCGAATTATTCAAGATATAAAGTGCGTGCTCATAATCACTGCCTTCGGGTAGCGAGAATGAGTCAGCACCGCAGTCTGTTAGCATGGCCATCTGATCTAACAGAAAGTTGCCCGCTATGCGTAATTCTCCTTGATAACAAAGCGTGCGTTTTAAGGTCGTCGCTAAAGAGAAAAAGCGTCCATCGGTATAGTCCTGCACATCAATGCTTAACAGTGGTAGGTCTAAAATATGCTGGGTAAATAAGCTGGCAGGTGTCCCGGTCTCAAACCAGGCACCTATCCAAGCCTGAGGTAGTGGCCATTTTTGATGTTCAATGAGCGTGGTGAGTGGCAATAAAGAAAACCAGGGGTAGTCGGTCAATGGACTCTCTGCCTTGTTTATTTTTACCCAAGGGTCTTCAAGTACCAAGCCTTGCTTAATTAACAGGTTCATATACCGCCTCCTTGAAAGTTGCGATGCCAATGCGTGCATAGGTATCAATAAAACGCTCTAAACCTTGTCGATGCCTGAGATAAGTTTGAATGATTATTTCGATAATGCCGGGCACGGCAGAGGCAGCGAAAGAGGGGCCCAGAATTTTACCTAGTTGAGTCGGGGTGCCTTTAGCCCCGCCAAGGCTGATTTGATAAAACTGCTGACCTTTTTTATCCACGCCCAGAATGCCAATATTGGCTAAATGGTGGTGAGAGCAGGCATTCATGCAACCTGAAATATTCAGACTTAAGTCACCTAGTTCGTAAGCATAATCCAGGTCATCAAAGGTTTTCTGAATCTTGAGTGCGACCGGAATCGACTCTGCGTTCGCGAGACTGCAAAACGCTAAACCCGGGCAACAAATAATGTCATTAATTGTGCCGATGTTTGGGGCGGCTAGATCGCTTATTTGTAAATTTTGCCATAAGTCGAACAGATCGATTACAGGCACATCTGCAAGTACTATATTTTGTTGGTGAGTGGTACGTACTTCGCCAAACGAAAAGCGCTCGGCTAAATCTGCAATGACCTCAAGCTGCTCGGAGCGAACATCCCCCGGTGCTGCCTTGGCGTTTTTTAGTGACAAGGTCACGATGCGGTAGCCATGGACCTTATGCTTTTTGGTATTGCGATTAAACCAGTGCAAAAAAGCCGGGTCTTCAGTGTGTGTTGCTTGTAATTGTGCTAGCTGAGTTTGGTCAAATTGACGATAAGCAGGACTAGGAAAGTGAGCCATCATGGCAGTGATATTTTCAACACTAAGTTGCTGGCTATGTGGGCGGATATGGACTAACTCTTGTTCCACTTGTTGTTTGAATTGCTCTATGCCAATTGATTTGACTAAAATTTTTATGCGCGCTTTGTATTTATTGTCTCGGCGGCCATAAAGGTTGTAAACCCGAATAATGGCCGTGAGGTAGTCAAGAATACTTTGCTCTGGAATAAATGAAGACAGCACTGAGCCTAATATCGGCGTCCTGCCTAAACCACCGCCAACGATGACTTGAAAGCCACGTTCTTGCTGGCTATTTAGTGTTGCCCGTAAACCTATATCGTGAGCTTGTGTGATGGCTCTATCTTCTTTAGATCCTGAGATCGCAATTTTGAATTTTCGTGGCAAAAATGCAAATTCCGGGTGACCTAATGACCATTGTCTGATGATTTCACAGTAGGGTCTTGGGTCAAATATTTCATCCCCAGCTACACCCGCAAAGGGGTCGGAGGTGATATTTCTGATGCAGTTACCGCTTGTTTGAATGGAGTGTAGATTGGCCTGTGCTAAGGTCTTTAGTAAACTTGGCACATCCTGTATCTGGACCCAGTTAAGCTGAATATTCTGACGCGTGGTGATGTGGCAGTAGCTTTTATCAAACTCTTTGGCAACCTTTGCTAAGGTTCTTAATTGCTTTGCGTCTAACATACCGTAGGGAACGGCTATTCTTAACATCGGTGCTTGTCGTTGGATATAAAGCCCTTGTTGTAAGCGAAGCGGGCGAAAATCTTCATCACTTAACTTGCCTTCGATATTTCGCTCAATCTGGCGTTCGAAAATTTCTCTGCGTGATTCAAGCTGGGATCTATCTTGCGCGTTATATTGGTACATAGTATTGCATACTCTGTGTAACCGTCTGAGGGTTTTGATGATTCGTACTTAATACAGAGCAATGCTTATGCCATTTATGTTGCTATTGTTATCTTATTGAATTATATGTATTTATGTTAGTGTTTGATGATATGTTTGATGTGGGTGCACGATATTCCGACGTGATATGTCGCGTCGAAGCGATATATCGCGAGTATGAAAAGCATGCTTTTGGTGTGGCGGCTTAAGTGGTGATATTGAGAATGTGCTTGTGAAATTAAGAGAGTAGGGTTTTGATGTCGGCGGTACGGTACGGCGATGAAACTTACTTTGCTATACCTAACTTCTTCATTTTCGAGCGTAAGGTGCTGGGTGGTAAGTCAAGAATATGAGCCGCACCTGACTTACCCGCAATAACCCCATTAACCGAGTCTAAAACTGCTTCAATGTGTTTCTTTTCAGCTTCATGCAAACTTAATTGAGCCTCAGTTGGCGAGAGCCCCATTCGACTTTTTTGTGGTAAGTCTACCAGGTCTAAAATGGGGGGGGTGTCGACGATCGCCGCTCTTTCAAGTACATTCTGTAGCTCCCTAATATTTCCTGGCCAGTCATATTGACGTAACAAGTTCATTCCCTTGCTAGAAACCTGAGTAAAGTGTTTTCCCAGTCGAAGATTCAAGCGCTCTAAGATATGACTAACCAAAGAGGGGATGTCTTCATGACGCTGTCTCAGGCTCACAGCCATAATAGGAAAGACACTGAGCCGATAATAAAGATCACTTCTGAACTCGCCCTGATCAACCATGTTTTGCATATTCCGGTTAGTGGCGGCGATAATACGCACGTTAACTTTCAAGGTTTCGTTGCTGCCGAGTCGTTCTAGCTCTCCTTCCTGAATGACGCGTAATAACTTAACCTGAATTTCCAAAGGTAGTTCACCTACTTCATCGAGAAATAATGTCCCGCCGTCGGCCAGTTCAAAACGTCCAATCCGTGTTTTCAGGGCTCCGGTAAAGGCACCTTTTTCATGGCCAAAGAGCTCGCTTTCAACTAAGGACGGAGAAATGGCACCACAGTTAACCTTGACCAAAGGGCGGTCTCTTCTGCGGCTCGCACTATGGATTGAGCGTGCGATAAGTTCTTTACCTGTGCCACTTTCACCTTGAATCAAAACGGTAGAATCAGTCGGCGCGACGTGTTCTATTTGCGTTAAAATTTGCTTTAAGGCAGGGCCTTCACCAATGATGCGTGAGAAATTATGTTGAGATTGGATCTCATCCATTAGGTAGCGATTCTCGGCTTGAAGTTGCTCTTTAAGCTCTTCAACCTGTTTTAATACTGACTTCAATTCACGCTCGGCTTGTTTGCGTTCAGATATGTCTTTGAATACGATAACGGCACCAACGATTTCATGGTCGCGTGTAATCGCGGTGGCGATGTATTCTACGGGGAAGTAAGAACCATCTTTTCGCCAAAAGACCTCGTTATCAACTTCGCGCTGTTGGCCATCTCGAACCGTTTTGTATACCGGGCAATCCTGTACCAAATACTGACAGCCATTTTCATGTGAGTGATGATGAAATTCATGTACTACTTTGCCAATAAGGTCGGCTTCAGACCAGCCTGTCATTTTTTCTGCGGCAGGGTTAACGAAGGTAGTATTACCGTCTTTGTCCAAGCCATAAACACCTTCACCTATCGATGTCAGAATTAACTCATAACGTTTTCTTAAGCTGTCATTCTCAGGCGCATAGCTAGAGTTGGACATCTTGCTAGAGTTGGATATCTTGGTAGAGCGAGACATAATGTGGCCTAATGGCTAATTGAATAAGGGGCTGTACAGTTTAAACACAGAATAGTAATTGCCGTTAGCCTCTTACGCAATGCCTACGTATTTCTATTGCTATTTCTATTGGCAGATTGGTCATAAAATAAATTATTTCCAAGCATCAAAATTTTAATGAGATATTAAAAATAGTTTGAGTCTAAGCCTTCAATTAAACTTCGTTGCTTTTGAACAATTTCAATTAAAAAATCTCGACAAGCCCTGACTCTGGCAGTGGACCGTAAATCCGCATGACTTAATACCCATACGCCCCAGTTTGAAGGCGTTAAAGCAAGATCCAAGCGCCGCAAGGTAGGTTCGGCGTCTGCCACATAACAAGGCATTCTAGCCAAGCCAAGATGATTTTTGACCGCCTCCATCATGGTCATAATTTCACTTGTTCTGACAGAAACCTTTGCATCCGGAAAATGATCGTCTACCCATTCTGGCATCCCTTTATCCTGCCCCCACAAAATCACCTGTTCCTGAGGTGGTCGAGCCAACAAATAGTGCTCGCTTGCATACACACCATGTCTCAGGGGAGCAATTTCACGGCCAAGTAAATACTCGGGTGGTTTAGGGCTTAAACGAAGCGCAATATCTGCCTGACGACTCCCAAGGTCAACAAGACCGGTAGATGAGAGCAGCTCGAGTTCAATGGCGGGGAATTTATCAGTAAACAGGTGTAAGTGAGGTGTGATGAGTCGGGAACATACATCATAGGACGCCGCCAGCTTTAATGATCCACTCAACTGGGCATCCATGCCAAAGACTTCGCGATCTGCAGCGTTTACCAGTTCTTCTATACCCAAGGCATGCGGCATTAAATTCTCACCCACTTGGGTCATGGCATAACCTGAAGGCATACGATCAAACAGTCGGCTTCCCAGCTGTTCTTCAAATGCCGCGACTCTTCGTGCCACTGTCGAATGCTTTACATTCAGGGTTCTTCCAGCGCCACTCACCGTACCCTCTCTCGCTAAGGCAAGGAAAAACCTCAAGTCATCCCAATTCATATCAATCTCAGCGCCTTAAAGTAATGGAAAATATTAGGTGTGTTTTTATGCACAGTGAGTGCTATTAATAACGCATTTACGCCCAAAATGGTAGGGCTTATTATGGACACATCTTCAGAGACAAACAGTAAACAAGTCAAGAAGAGCAAACAGATAACTTATAAACCAATTAGGAGAAATACCATGCCACTTATTCGCGTAACAGTTCAAGAAGGTACATTTGATAAAGCGACCCGTAACAAATTTATCGAAGCAGTCACTGACGCTGTATTGACTGCCGAAGGCGCTAACCCTAAAGACCCTGCCGCTCAATCATTAGCTTGGGCCTATTATACGGAACAGGAAAAAGGTGATATTTATGTCGGCAAGCAAGTCATAGATTCACCACCGATATTGATTCGTGTGACTACCCCTGCGGGCTCACTTAATGAAGACGAAACCCGTGTGCTAGCAGCCAGTATTAATGTCATCGTTAATGATTTCATCGGCGCATTTGAGAATCGTTTGAACCACTGGTTATTGATGGATGAAATTCCGGAGAGTGGCTGGGCAAGCAATGGCGTAGTTTTCAGTATAAACGACGTACGCTCGGCTATGAATATTTCTAAATAGTTAAAATTTATCACTTAGCTCACGCGCAGTGTACTCACTCGCGTGACCTTAACAACATCCTGAGTGGAGATAGAGAGTGGAGATGGAAGGTATGTCTAGGAATATAGTTATTACCGGTGCAAATCGGGGGATTGGGCTCGCCCTTGTCCAAGAATATGTGAAACATGGCGACGCTGTTTTTGCTATTTGTAGGCGCAGCTCTGCTGAGTTAAATGAGCTCACAGGGGTTACTGTCATTGAAGGGGTTGATGTAACAAAAGATCAGGATCTACATCAGCTAAGTGCCACTCTGGAACATATTGATATTGATGTGCTGATCAATAATGCGGGTATTTTGTATGAAGAAATTCTTGGCCAAATAGACTACGGACGTGTCGAACGTCAGATTCAAGTTAATGCCATAGGCCCACTCAAAACAACTGAAACGCTACTTGGGCAGCTTCGAAAGGGATCAAAAGTTGCGCTTATCACGAGTCGCATGGGCTCCATCTCTGACAACGACTCAGGCGGCTTCTACGGGTATCGTATCTCAAAAGCAGCCTTGAACGCGGCGGGTATGTCACTCGCAAATGACCTCAAACCTCGTGGTATTGCAGTGGGTTTATTGCATCCTGGTTTTGTTCAAACATCTTTGGTCGATCATCAGGGCGATATCGATACCACTGAAGCGGCACAACGATTATTACAACGCATAGAAGAATTGGATCTCGTTAATACCGGCTCATTTAGGCATTCGAATGGTCAGACTCTGCCCTGGTAGGCATAGCAAGTAGTTATAAGTCGTTATAAGCAGTTACACATTATCAAAACTGAAATAAGAGTACTCAACACTTTTTTAAAATACTGGAGACTACAATGAGCAATTATATTTTAGTACATGGCGCTTGGGGCGGTGCATGGGAATTTGCAGACCTTGTTAACTTATTATCTACTAATGGCAACAAGGTCTCAGCACTTGATTTGCCGGGGCACGGCGAGAATAAGCAAGCGCTTGCGAGTGTGACGATGGCTGCTTATGTTAAAACAGTCGTCGATGCTGTCGAAGCGCAAGATGAGAAGGTTATTCTTGTCGGCCATTCTTTGGCGGGGGCTGTCATCGCGCAAGTCGCTGAGGAAATTCCAGAAAAAATTGATCGTTTGGTATTTGTTGCTGCTATTTTACCTGCTAATGGTGAGACGCCTCTAGGATTAATGCAGAGCGATGCTCAGGGACAATTACTGCCAAATGTGATCTTTTCTGAAGATCAAAGCTATGGTGAAATCACAGGAGAGACTGTGCGAGAAGTGCTACTAAATGACATTAAGGACCAGGCTTACTTGGATCGCTTAGTTCCGCATTTCTTGTTTAAGCAGTCAACCGAACCTTTTATGGCAGAAGCTCAATTAACGGAAGAAAAATTTGGTTCGGTGTATAAAGTCTATATTAGAGCGGGAGTCGATAAAGTACTCACGCCTGCACTGCAAGACCAAATGATAAAAAGCTGGAAACTGAACAAGGTATTTACTTTAGAGTCAGGTCACTTCCCACTCAATTCTATGCCAGAAGGTTTAGTCAGAGTGATCCGCGAAGCGTCTTAAATTCAGTAAAGCTGGATGCGGCATGTCTCAATTTCGAGGCATGCTATCTTACTTAAGTGCAGCCCAAGGTTTCGACTGATGTATAAATACGGCTTTCATTGGCTAATTGTCAATGTTATGTTGAAAGTATGGATACTTTAGATGGCATGAGAACAATAATAGCGGCGGTTGAAACGGGCTCGTTTACTGCGGCAGGTGAGCGCCAAGGCATTTCAAAAGCGCTAGTGAGTAAATACGTGGGTGAAGTTGAAAGCCGTTTAGGCGTTCGTCTTTTTAATCGCTCAACGCGACGCCTTTCTTTAACAGAAGAAGGGCAGCGATATTACGACCAAGCTGTTCCCTTGCTGGAAGAGTTTTCAGTGATGGTCGACAATGTTACCGGCGCTCAATCTGCGCCTCGTGGCTTGTTGAGAGTCAGTGTGCCGCAAACCTTTGGTGAAATGAGTCTTTCACCTTTAATCCCTAAGTTTCTGGAAACTTATCCTGACCTCAGCCTCGATTTACAGTTATCTGACCGTATGATTGATATGCTAGAAGAGGGCATTGATGTGGTGATTCGCATTGGTGGGGTCGATGACTCAAGCTTGATTGCAAGACATATTAAAACCTTGCCGTTAACTTTATGTGCATCACCTGAATATATCACTCAGCATGGTGAGCCATTAAACGCCGAAGATATCACGCAACATACCTGTATTATTGATAGCAATTTTAGAATTGGAAAACAGTGGCCGATTGTCGACCCAGAAGGTCAAACGACATCCATCGAAGTTGCTTCAAACGTTGCAGTTAATAGCCCAAGAGCCGTTAAAGAAATCGCGATAGCGGGTGGCGGAATTGGAATGATCCCGCGTTTTATAATTGAGTCAGAACTTCAGAAAGGGCTGCTAAAAGAAATTCTTCCGGCTCATAAAACGCTAGAATTTGGTTTGTTTGCTATTTATCCTCATCGTCGATATTTGTCGAAAAAAATCAGATGCTTCATTGATTTTTTAATGGATGAATTTAAGTAAATATGAAGCGCCTAAGCCGTATTTTATAAGGGATTAGGCTCTGTTTTGAACTAGAATTAGCTTGGAACTAGACTTGAACGCCGGTATACCATTCTTGGCTCGGTGTCGGCATACGCATCCTTAAGCGTAAATTGTCTGCATTTTCTTTGTCTGTCAGGATCTCTAGTAATTTAAACGCAACTTCTAAAGCGGTGCCTGGGCCTGTCGAGGTAATAAAATTACCGTCGATAACGACCGGTTGATCGACAAAATTAGCCCCGGTGTCTTCCAATTGTTGCTTACGCTTTCCTCCAAGCTGGTGATATATCGTTGCATTTTTACCCTTCAGTACGCCAGACTCTCCAAGACATATAGAGGAGACGCATACGCTGGCAATCACTTTGTTTTGTTTTGAAAAATGACGAATAACATCTAAAAAAGGTTTGCTTAATGCATCATCGTAAAAACCTGAAGGTTCGAACCCTCCCGGAATGGCTAAAGCGTCAAAATCATCAATAAAGTTAATAAGAGAGCCATGAAGGTTTATCTCATTGAGTAAGATGTTCGGCGTAAACTGTAAGCCAAAAGTTGTTTTTATCTTGGATTTTAACCCCACATCCACTAAGTCAATTTCTTCTTTTCCTATTAACGTGGCCCAGCCCATAACATCGGTAAATGCAGCCATTTCTAGGGGTTCAACACCATTTGCAACAAGCATTAATATACGTTTCATAGCAATCTCATAATTTTTTGAGGTGATGAGCGCGACTTCCCCGCAGACATGCATCCAGTGGACATACATCCACTGGGAAGTACCGACTATTTAAGATCGAACATAAGGTTTAAGCGACTCATATAGGTTTAAGCAACTCATGTAGGTTTAGGCAAATAAAGCAGAACCAACCATCACAATGCCTATCACGCCGGTGGTCCAAGCTGTGGTGCGTACCCATGGCACACCAATGACAAATACGATGGTATGTATAACTCTTGATATGAAAAATATTTTGGCACCCAAGGCTGTCGTTTCATTGCTTAAGCCCAATGTATGAACAGCAATAGCAATGGGTGCAAAGATCGCAATGGCTTCAATTAAATTACGAATAGCGCGATTTAATCGATCATTTGCACCAGCCCATGGTGAGATATCGTGCTGGTTACCGGCTGCTGCTGGCAGACCAAGCACTAATACGTTTCGCGTACCTTGAATCAATGTTAGTAAGAGTAAAAAACCACCGATCGCTGCGAGAGTTTGAATTTCTGTATACATCGTTATTTCCTCAAATCAATTTTGTGTGAGGCCTAGCAAGCCTATTTGACTGGCTAGGCCTATTTTCATTTATCTTGTTTATATCTTAATGAACTAGTGCGCCTAATTAGGCAGCTAGGCCAACAGGAGTGGCAGTAAAAGCAACGAAACCTTTGAGTGACACAAATCGTTTGATCCAGGCACGTATATTTGGATAAGCCTCAAGTGAAACGTCACCTTCAGGGGCATGAGCGATATAGGCATAATTCGCCGTGTCAGCAATGGTTGGCTTATTCGTCGCTAACCAATTACGCCCTTCTAAATGTGCATCAAGTAAGGCTAATATGCCGTGAGAGGTAGCAATGGCTGTTTTATGGTCTAAACCTGCGCCAAAGACATTTACCAAGCGAGCCGCTGCCGGACCGAAAGCGATTTTTCCTGCTGCGACAGATAAAAAGCGCTGAACTTCTGCTTGCTCTTCCAGACCCCTTGGGTACCAAGTTCGATCGTTATCATATTTGCTTGCTAAATAAACCAAGATTGCATTTGAGTCTGAGATGGTCACATCTCCGTCATCTATAGCAGGTACTTGGCCAAACGAATTCTTGCTTAAAAACTCAGGATGCTTTTGAGCACCGCTCATTAAATCAACATCGATGATCTCGGCAGCTAAGCCCAAAAGCGATAATTGCGCTTCAACACGATGAGAATGACCTGAAAGAGGGTGACGGTATAATTTGATTGCTGACATGGTATTGCTCCAATTTATGTGTGTGTTCAAAAATTAAGGTATTAATTACTTCACTACGTTCGGCATTTCATTCGACACTTTGTTCGGCTATTCGTTAGACAAACGATTGTGCTTTTCAAGTAGCAGTAGGGCTTCAAACCCGCCAACTGCTTGATCATTGATAAAGAGTTGAGGATAAGTTCGACCCTTTGTTCTGCTGCGCATTTCACTTATCTTCTCTGGATGTTGGTAAACATCGTATTCTGTAAAGGCTAGGTCTTTACTGGCTAATAAGCGTTTTGCATGGGTGCAGTAACCACACCCTGGTCTTGTATATATTTCAATATTGCTCATATCGATTCTCAAAACATTCATAAGTAATCGTTTTTCCAACTCAGCATCTGCGGACTTGTTTGTCGCTTTTGCTTTGTTGATGTGATCAGTATCTAGACTTTTATAATGTAGATAAACAGGGATGATATTGAATTAATGTAAACGTAGTGTTGATAATATGTCTTGATATTAGTTTGGTTGTAGCTTGCTTATAACGTCTCTTTAGAGGATAGGTGTTGACATAAGTCTTCTACCTGACGTAAGGTAGGTGGCATGAAGACACCTAATGATACACGTTCAGCGATTCTTGATGTCGCACAAGACTTGGTTCAGCGCCAATCAATTAGTGGCGTCAGCTTTCAGGAGCTGGCTAATCGCATTGGCATCAAGAAAGGTAGTTTGTACTACCACTTTGAAAGCAAAGATGACTTAGCTGTGGCCCTGCTTGAGCGAGCCACATCAGAGATGAAAGAAAGCTTTGTACGGGGAACCGCTAAAACGCCCCTTGAACGGCTTAATTATTTTCTCAATATTTATCAGCACCATATTATACCGACCGAGAAATTATGCCCAGGTGGCGCTTTCGCAGGTGAGTGGGGTAAGTTGTCTAGCCCTGTCAAAGCCCAGGTCAATAGATTAATTGATGCGCAAGTGAAAGGTGTGAGTGAAATACTGAGCGAAGGCATAGAGAGTGGTGTATTTAACGACCATGCTAAGACAGTAGAAGAACTTGCGCAGTGGGTGATTGCTTGTGTTCAGGGAGCTTTGGTGACCAGCCGTATTTCAGAAAGTAAGGTTATATTTGAAAGTACGCTCACGATCATCACTGAATACTTGTGTTTTAACGAGATAAAAAGCCAAAAAAGCTAAAAAATTTTGGCTACTTTACCTACCTTACGTCAGGTAGAATTTTGAATTAGGAGTAATAAGATGAACTACGCTTTAGAAGCTTATAAATTAACAAACCGTATCAGCAGTGTGTTTGCGCCCAATTGGGCGGCTAAAAATGCAAGCATTAAGTTCTTGAGCCCAAATCGCTACGATATAAAGGAATGGGAGGAAAGCGCAGAGCAAGCGGGGACTCGTTTTAATTTATCTGAGCAGGTGAGTGTTATTCGCTGGTCTCAGGCTTTAACTTTTAATGATAAAGTGCCTAATGAGAGAACGTCTAATGAGAAGACGGTGCCGAATAATGCTAAGTCGTCTGACAATGGTAAGCAGATTCTGCTTGTGCACGGTTGGGAAAGCCGCGCAACTCAAATGTACGGCTTAGTGAAAGGACTTGTGAAACAAGGTTATAGCGTTTTTGCCGTTGATATGCCCGGTCATGGACACTCATCTGGCGAAACCTCTAATGCTTATCTTTTCTCACAAACCGTAAAACTGGCGCAGCAAGAACTCGGACATTTTCATGCCATCATTGGTCATTCTATGGGCGCAGGTGCGGCAGCCATAGCCGTAGGCAAGGGCGTAACAACGGATAAATTAGTGCTTATTTCTGGCCCGTCTTCGATCGAAAATGTACTGCGTCGGTTTTCGGGTTTTGTGGGTTTAAACAAAAATACCACCGATAAGTTTATCGAATTTATTGGCCAATATGTTGGGGTGCCTGCAACTGAATTGGATGCTGCAAAGTTGCTTCAAGCATGTGATATTCCCGCACTTTTAATTCATGACGAACACGATATTGAAGTGCCCGTCAGTGAATCAAGGCGCTTGGTACCGGTATTTAATCAATCAGAGCTATTCGTTACTAAAGGCTTAGGGCATCGAAAAATCTTAAAGTCAGATGAGGTGTTTGCGAAGATTAGTGACTTCGTGAATGCGGGAGTATGTTAAAAGTTGATGAACTTTGTAACCGGTTTCGAAGAAACCGGACTTCTTTTGGCTAAGCCGTCCTTTAATTATTTTAGCTTTACCGCTGAAATGCCTGCCGATATTCACTGGGTGTATACGTCGAGACTTTTTTAAAGGTACGTCGAAAGGCGGCATCATCGGAAAAACCTAGGGCCTCACTGATGAGGTTAATCGGCTTACGACTATATATTAGAAACTCGCTGGCCTGATGAAGTTTGATCAGCCGCATAAAACTAGCTAATGATAAGTTAGTCGCTTGCTTTACTTTGCGTGAAAGTGTTCGCTCTGTTTGATTAAGGTGTTGAGCTAATACCGAGATAGTCAGTTCAGTGGCGGGAGTTTTTTCAACCCAAATATAAATTTCCCTCAGTAGTTTATCGTCTAATCTCATTAGTTTTATTTGAGTAAATGGTTGCGCAGATTTCTCAGGTTTGGGGATGATCATCAGTTCGATAATGTCGCGTAATACATCTTGGCCACACTGCTCGTCTATCAATGCCTGAGCAATCGGAAGGTAGCCATTTAATCCCGATGCAGTCCTATTTTGAGCTTCAAAGGTATAGGTCTGACTAAAACTCCAATTAACGGAAGGGTAATGGTTTTGTACAAAGTCAGCTAACCACCAGGTAGCTGTGGCCCGTTGCTGATCGATACGGCCTGAAGCGGCCATAATGCAGACGGCCGTGCAGTAGCCCCAAACTTGAGTGGTCGCGGGTAATTCTTTTAAGGCTGATACCAAGGGTTGGTATGCATCAATAGCACGCTCCACGTGACGCGGATGATTCGTCCAAAAACCAGGAATAAGCAAGGCATCAATAGCGGTATTTAATAATGTACCTTCTACTTTCATTGTCATAACAGGCGTTTTTCCCCCCGTTGTAATGGCGACATCTTTACCATCAATACCTATCCATTTTGTGGTGAACAGAGCTTTACCGGCTCGTTTATTCGCGACTTCTAATAGTTCAGCAAAGGCAAATAAACCGGAAACAACACAGCCGGGGTATATCAATAATCCAATTTTCATCGTCACCATCTCATGGGGGCAGGGTTACCCTACCAGGATAATATTGTTCCTAATAAGCTTATGTACTCCTTTGGCTTAAATTGTACTCTTTATGTCAAATTTAGCCATAAACTAACGTCACTTTTCTTCATACAATGTTCTCGTTCTTAAATAAAATGAGGCCGAGGCATGAAAATTACGCAAATTAGAAATGCGACCATATTGATTGAAACTATGGTTGAAGGTAAGGCGCAAGGTATTTTGGTCGACCCTATGTTCGCACCTAAGGGAGCCATTCCTTCTCTTAAATACGTGACTAAATCAAGACGTAGAAATCCATTGGTTGAACTGCCTTCAAATATGGATGAATTAAAAACGCGCGTCACATGTTGTTTGATCACCCATTGTCAAAAGGGCCACTTCGATCATTTGGATCGTGCGGCTACCAAGTGGCTTCGGGAAAACAATATTCCTGTTTACTGCTCAACTCAGGATTCAGTGTATCTTAGAAATAAAGGATTAGAAGTGCATAGTCTGGACCCTTCAATAGAAAACCGTTTTCTGAGCGGTTCGATTGAATTGATCCCTTGTTTGCACGGTGAAGGCTTTATTGGAAAGATGATGGCGCATGGTTATGGTTACCACATACAGCTTCCTGGTGAGCAAAGTCTTTACGTAACGGGAGACACGATATTAACGAAAGATATTGAAGCATTTGTTACACGAAGCCAGCCAGACACAATTGTTCTACCGGCAGGGGGGGCGAATTTTGATTTAGGTGGCGAGATTATTATGGGTCTGTCAGAGGCCTTTGGAATGGGAGAACTCGCGAAAGGGAAGTTGATTGCTAATCATCTTGAAGCGCTAGATCATTGCCCTGTAACCCGTGAATCTATTCAATCTGAAATTAGCGGAAGAGGTTGGGAACATCGTTTTTTTGTGCCCGACGATGGAGAGAGTATTAGTTTTAATCAATCACCTTCTGAAGGCGCAACGTCATGAGTCATACAGCAGCAAGCGAAAATCGACAAAATGAATTCACATTGGATGTGAGCATGCTTGTAAATCAATGGTTTGAAGGAGTGAAAGCGAGAGATGCTAACAAGTTACTATCGTTATTACATCCAGACGTTCAGCTAACTGTACCATTCCAAACTGAGGTAACTCTGGGAAATGTGAAGGCACTTCATACATTCAAAACTTTCGATGAAGTCGTGAACAACTTCAACTATAAAAACGTTTTGATCGATGGCAATATTGCTGCCCTTCGTTTTGATGGGTATATCAAGGACGAGCATCTTCAGGGTGTGGATTTTTTTCATTTTAATTCTGAGGGGCAAGTGGAAAAGATAGAAGTGATGGCCCGTCCTTTAGTTGCAATTCAACATCTTTATGAGGCAGTTAATGGAAACAAACTTTAGATAAGCATAAGAAGACAAAGGTCGAGAAGAAAGCTGGTCTGATCTGTACCGGCCCGAACTCGACCTTACAGTTTCAAAAACCAGTTTTGCTCTTCAGTCAACGGTATTTTGATATTCAAATTAAGGCAAGCTCAACTTAGTAGCCAGCGACTCGAAATCGCACTTAGTTGTCTCTGAAGACTACGGTTAACATGGCCTAATTATCTTTGTTTTGATTACATCTATACCGTTAGTTATGGAGTTAAAGCACTACCTTTAGTTTCCGTATAACACGCCTCTTTTCTGAATGGTATAAGCATTCTCTAATGCCCGCTATGCGCCTGAAAGCAAGCATTTACTTGATGCCGAGACATGGTATCCTTAAATTTTTAAATGAACTTGTAACAGCCAACAAACACTGACTACAGCAGATCAAACATATCACCCTGCTTAAAAGCCCCCCAGAGCGATTAGTTTAGGTCTGCACGAAAGAAAATAGCCTTCATAAACGGTGGGCCACTAGGACCCACTGTTTACCAGAATATGAGGCGCTGTGCAGAGAGCACTTCTCACTGGATATCAGGA
>Ga0209290_1000970_pt1 | contig 16285 bp, 14 predicted proteins | sample EN1Hudsemesocosm_2_FD_184632 | JGI IMG/M metagenome (GOLD analysis project Ga0209290, IMG submission 184632) | Methane-oxidizing microbial communities from mesocosms in the Hudson Canyon - EN10B Hudson Canyon (SPAdes) (version 2) | ecosystem: Environmental > Aquatic > Marine > Cold seeps... | reverse complement strand
AATATTAGATAGTGAATATCGGCTGCGTGAGGGGCTGGTGATACTGGGCGGTATCTATGGGGCCTAGCAGAGGATCAACGTCGAACCAGTACGAGCTCACCCCGTGAGCGATTTTTCGGTCACGAGTGACTATAAGGGTGTAGAAGGGGCAATACCCAAGCTTTGTTTGTAGAATCTTAAATCTGCCCCTTTGAAACTAGACAAGACCCAAATTGGGTCTTATAGTACCCAAATTGGGTCTTATTGGCTCGGTTTGGTCGAGGTGGATATGAGCATAGGAGACGCCCTGTTTTCTAAGGGGCAGCAAAAGGTACTGGCTTTATTGTTTGGTCAGCCTGAAAAGAGTTTTTATTTGAATGAAGTGGTGCGTCTTGCCAGTATGGGCCGAGGGGCCATTAGCCGCGAACTTGCTAAGTTAGAGCAAGCGGGTTTATTGGTGGTGAGTAAGCAGGGTAATCAAAATCACTATCAGGCGAATGTGTCCGCTCCCATTTTTAATGAGTTAGTCTCTATTGTTAAAAAAACATTTGGTGTTCGCGGTATATTACAGGGGGCGCTAGTCACTCTTATGCCGCATTTAAAGCAGGCATTTATTTATGGGTCGGTGGCCAAGGGCGAAGACCACGCAGGCAGTGATGTGGATGTAATGCTGGTGGGAGAAGATTTAAGTTACAGTGAAATTATGCAATTACTAGAGCCGGCAGAGACACAATTACAGCGGGCATTGAATCCAACCATCTATTCCCCTGTCGAATTTTCAGAGCGCTTAGCGCAAGGGCAAAATTTTTTAACGAGCGTTATGGCCCAACCAAGAATCAATTTGCTGGATGAATCGTAACTAAAAGACAGGAGGTGAAATATGAAAGAGCTGGATAATCTAGTAAAAATACAGCAATTAAAAACGGAACCTGCCGAAGTTCAAGAGTTTGCTGGAATGGTACGGGCAGGTGAGGCCAAACTAAAAGATGCTTTAATTCAGGGGTTAAGCGAAGACAGTCAGTTTACTTTGGCTTACGGGGCGGCCCATGCGTTATCGTTGGCGGCTTTACGCTGGCACGGCTATCGAAGCGATAGCCGTTATTTGGTATTTCAATGTTTGCAGCACACGTTAGGTTTGGATAGAGCCAAGTGGCGAGTACTGGATAAGTGCCACAAGGCGCGCAACTTAGCTGAATATGAAGGTCACCTTGATGTGAACCCCCAGTTACTTAAAGAGTTAATAGGTATTACAAAAGAAATTTTGGTGCTAGTAAATGCGCTGTCGCCTATTGAATAAAAGCAGTTAACTATAGGGTGTATAGTTATGGCTAGTGCAAGCGGGGCTCTAGGGTCATCATTGGTGGATAAAGTAGGCTACCAAATACGCACCTTTATTTTATGAAACAGGCGCACATTAACTAACCATGCTCCCAATCGTCTACCACCCCAATTACTCCTGCACCTTCCCAGCCGATTTTCCTGAGCATAAGCAAGTTCCTAGATCTTTACCAATTTTGAAAGAAAGGGCCTAGCAGAGGATCAACGTCGAACCAGTACGAGCTCACCCCGTGAGCGATTTTTCGGTCACGAGTGACTATAAGGGTGTAGAAGGGGCAATACATGGAGTCTTATGCACAGCTCTATTCCCCGCTCGCAAAAGCCATCAACAAAGTGTAATTATATTGGTCCGCTGCTCTAAGTGCCTGAATGTATGCCGATCTTCTTGGTCCAAGCTTTTGCAGGTCGTGGCCAGCAAGCCAGTCAATTTGATCAATGCCAAGATTATGAGTGCAAAGTAGATCGGTCATAATTCTAGATACGCGGCCATTACCATTTGGGAATGGATGGACCTTCACTAAAAGATGATGAAACCTTACTGCTATTTCAAGCGGTGGGTAAGATTCGAATTCCAACCAAGCTTTGCAATTATCGAACAACTCTCTAAGTTGCACACTAATGTGCAATGGATCCACCCCAATATTTTTTTCTGTTTTACGAAAGGTACCAGCCCAGCCCCAGACATCCCCTAGCAACTTTTTGTGCAAATCTCTTAAGAAACCTTCACATAAAATGTCGGGCTTTTTTTGTTTATAAGCCCAGTTTATTCCAGATTCAATATTTATTGATTCTAGCTGATCAAGTTCTGGGCGAAGAGTAACCGATTTGAATTTCAAGCCTTCTAATTCTTCGTGCTCCAAAGGCGTAGCGCCTTCTGGACCATTCATTAAATCACTCATCCCAAAGAGCGCCTTTGGTATTGTCCATCAACTGTTTAACTAGGTCATTTCGTTGACTTTCTAGGTCTTCTTGACTCGACAATTGGTCCTCAAGGGCCATGTGTGTTGAGACCATCCTTATAATTTTGTTCGCTTTATTTACAGCCTGTGTTTGTGTGATTTTTTCAATAGATTCGCTGGGTACAATTCCATACACGAACTGGCACCCCATAGATTCCGCCATTTTTTTCATTTGCTTTAAGGTGACGCCACCCGATACTTCTGCTTTCTCAGTTTTGGATATCGCCGCCCTTGAAACGCCATTGCGGTTTGCAAGTTGTGAGCCTGTCATACCCAAACTTTTCCTAACGGTTTTAACCCAGCCTTCGTTGGGTACTGCCAGATGGCTCGCGCAGAAGGCAGCGCTATTCACTTTCTTGCGTAGCTGGCCTGTAATAGCACGTAATATCCTGCTTTTAGTGTTCATGGGCCCCTCCAAAGAGAATTTAAGTCAACCTTTAGGTTAACTTAAATCTATATTTTGTCAACTTATAGGTTTACCGTTACAACTCATTTGTTAACCTATAGGTTTAAGTTTAACATATTTTTGTCAATGTATAGGTTAACTATAGAATCGGGGCAACTCAACGGGGTCAGGTTGATACTAAATAAGTCCACAGGCCATTGCGCTGCATATTGCTTTCACAGGTTTAACCGCTGCTCCACCCCTACTTGGCAGCCTTGCTCCTTTCCCGTAGGCCCATTTTTCTAGTTGGGCTTTTCCATGTCTATTTTTCACTCACGGCCGTTTAGGCTGAAGTTTTTATTGTTGCTGGTGTTAGTGGCCATGGCGGGTGTACGTCTGAAGTAAGCACCAATCGAGATGCCGCGGGCAGCAGCAACGATGACTTTTTTAATGCCCGCTAATAAATGTTGGCGGGCGTATCAATACGTTTAGTTAAACTCATCAAGTACCGTTCTAAATACACTGGCCGAGTTAGTATAGGTGGTAATTTTATTCACCTGATCATCGCCGTTGCTGTCTTCACTTTTGGTAACAAGGTTGCCGTAGTCATTGTAGGTGTAAGTGTAAATTGTATCAGCTTGGCCATTGCCATCTCGGTCGTATTCAAAACGTATGCGATTGCCGTTTTCATCATAGCTATAGGTATCAATTCGATTCGGGGTACCATCGCCATTGTTATCGGATTGATAACCGGTTTTATAACCTTGTTCGTTGTAAGAGTTAGAAAAGCTGTAGTCAATGTTACCGTCGGCACCTTCATCAGTTGCAGATAAAGTGTTAAACCCCATGGCGTTGTATTCATTAGAATAAATTTGGTCAACAAGGCCGTCGCCATCACTGTCTCTTGATTCTGTTAGGCGATAGTTGTCGTTGTTATAGGTTAGGGTATACACGCGATCCCCTGCGTTAATTATGCCATTGCCGTCGTAATCAGATCGTCTAGTTAACTGATTATTGTTTTCATCGTAGGTGTAAGTGTGAATCGCGCTTGGCTGAAGGTTGTTTGCAATGGCGTCTCCCACATAGTCTGTTGATAAAATAATATTGCCATTTTCATCAAGGGTTTCTATGTTGGTTTTGTCAATTATCTCATCGCCATTGTCATCTGTTTGATAACTTATGGTATTGCCTTCATAGATGATGATATCAATGCGTTCAGGGGTGCCGTCGGCGTTATCATCTGTGCTGCTTAAAACTTCATGGCCATACTTATCATATTCAGTGTGGTAAATGTTATCCGGTGTTTGGTCTGCATTAGAATCTGCTTGGTGCTTAATGGTATTGCCATAAATACCCAGGGTGTAGGTGTCAATTGAGTTGACTGTGCCGTCACCATTGTCATCTCTGTGTTGGCTTAGATAGCGATTATTATTGTTATAGCTAGTGACTGTAATTTTATTCAGGTTGCCATCGCCATTGTTATCTTCGGTATACCGAGTTCGTTGACCGTTTGCATTGTATTCGTAGGTGGTGATCGAGTCGGGTATTTGGTTTAGGTCAGTGTCAATGCTTACAATGGTGTCTATCTGTAGATTGTGTTCAATATTATTGGCTTGGTAGTAATGTTCTATGGCCAAGCCATAGCTAGAAATGGTGCCGCGGCTAAGCAAGCCTTGTTCGGTAGCTTGGTGAGTAATGCGGCGCAGGGGTTCGTTGCCATCGCCCCAGCGGCTTTGATCTTTACCGGTAAATCCTTTTACGTTTTGGTTAAAATCTATTTGTGTATTAAGCATTAAATCGTTTACCCCGGCTGGAATGTTAATGCCGTTATCTGGGTTTGCGTCATTGTCTAGGCTGTATAAAAACGCCAGCGTATTATGAAATTGATTAAACACCCCTCTAATTGGGCTTTTATAGGGCTGTGCATAAACGTGTTGCAGGTGAGCGTAATCTGTATAAAGCACCGTTTTAGGCAGTAAATCATGTATGGCTAGTTGTGTTTGTGCCGGCACATTTTCGCCTACCAAAGTGGCCCCTACCGAGAACTGAATGCTTTCACCGGCTTGGTATTTAAACGCCCCATTAGAGTCAGTGGTGCCTGATATGCTTGGGGTTTGGTAGCTTAAACCTTGTATGCTGGTGCCAGACAGTTGGCCTTGTATGCTGGTATTTTTTGTACTTGAGCCACAACCCATTAAGGTTATGGTTAATAACGGAAAGAGTATCAGTCTCATGCGACCTTCTTGTGCCTGTTTATTTATTGAGCTGATTGTAAGTGGGCTATTAAAAAATACTAGGTTTAACCTGCATAAATGTAGCTTGTTTCAAATAAATTAAATAAATCAAAGCAAAGCGCACAGCAAAGAGGTTAAGGGCCTTTGATTTTACGCCCTAAACCCTCTGCCATTTTCAAGTGGTCGGCCACGGGGTGGCCTCGTACAGGTGTCAATAGTGTGGTAGTTTACGGGGCAATTACTAACAAGGAACCGGTAATGCTTATCCGTATCGCGCTGCTTTTTACAGCCTTCTTATCCACAGCCACGTTTGCCTCCATTGATGTCTTGCTAGACGATGAAAAAACCCTCATTTTAAGTGTGGGCAGTGAGTATGTATTGGGGGATTCCGATACCCGTATTGATGCCCGTAATATCGCCTTGCACAATGCCAAGCTGATGGCATCCGAGTCGGCCGGTTCTTATATTCAGTCACACACCACTATCGTTAATGACGATATTTCCAAAAGCTCTGTTATTGTGGCGTCGTCTGCGGTGATGAAAACCAATATAAAATCCGAAAGCTTTAAATTCACCAGTGACCAGCGCACCAAAATTGTCATTGTGGCCTGGGTTGAGATTGACAAAGAGTCTCTGTTTGGAAAATTAGACGACATAACCAGTGATGATTCAAAGCGTGAGCAGGTATTGGCGCTGCAAGACAAAAACTCACAGCTGGTAAAGCAGTTAGAGCGGTTAAATAAACAAATTAATACGCTGGCTACTAACCCATCAGCGCCCCATCAAGTGCTTAATAAACCAGATCAAAACCTGCTTAATCAACGTAATAAAATTCTTACCACCCTGGCAGTGAATGAAAGCACCATTCGTAAAACGTTTGAAAAAGGCACGTTATTACATATGGCGGTGCTGAGTAATCGAAAACTGGAAAAAGCTGAAAATACCCTGCTTGATAAGTATCAACAGGCTCAGGATGATTTGGATGTAAATTTTCTGCAGTACATTAAAAATAATGCCAACGTGCAGTTATCCGACCCAGAATTTAAAGATAATAAAGACGGCACGTTTGATTTAGCCGTAAGCGTAGAATGGTACATAGATAACTTTAGAGTGCTGCCTGTTTTAAATAAATATTTCTGGGGTTTGGATAAACAACCCATCACCTATTCCGAGAAGTTGGCCAGCGACTCCACCAGCAAGAAAATACCCTATATAAACGTTGAGCGCTCTAACAATAATATATACGACCAAAAAATGAACTTCTCAAACCAGCTGTATAGTTATTTAAGCAAGCGTTCTGTGTATTTACATATTAATGCGGGCGGCCATATAGGAGCCATGAAAATAGCGGGCATGGATGCAAGGGGCAAGGGCTACCAATTTAATACGCTGTTGGCCATGGGTGACAACACTCTATTTGGTCAGAACCCAGTGGTTATTAAAAACGTCTCTAAGGCCACGCTGCAAGAGTTAACCACCATTAGTGCCAATGTAGAGGTGGTGGTTGAATGAAACAGGCCATAGCGCTATTGGCGCTCATTTCTTTTAGTGGTGTATTAAATGCGAATGAACAGCCTCCAGAGTGGTTGTTGAATCACCAGCCTAATCAAGCCACCGGCTGCGCCGTTATTAAACAAGGCAAGTTGTTGGTGGCCAAGCGCATCGCTTTAGCCAAGGCTCGGGCTGAATACCTTACTATGCAAAAAGCCCACATTTCATCCAACATAGAAATGACGCAAAGCAATAAAGAGCAAGACTTTAAGCAAACCATTAATGTGAATGCCCAAGGGCAGGCGGGCATTAACCTGCTGCCTACTCAGCAGGCTAAAACCACTTTTGAAGGGGTAGAGCAGTGGTGTGTATTGGTATCCGGTGGCGTTTAGTCATTGCCATAAGCTTTAACCCGTTCATCCCAAAACTTTAACGTAACTGGCCCTTGAATGTGTTTATGCCTTTGGCCATGTCATTAAGATGGCTGAGCATTTGTCTTAGTGATGAGTAGCTAGGCAGGGAGCCAATATTACCTTTGGTCGCCTGCAAGCAGCCTCGTACATTTTTTTGCCCAATTTTTATATACACCTGTACGAGGGTGCTTGCACGCGACAATCGTTGGCAGTTGCATCCTGCCTCTTACTAATACTTAGCTATCTTTACCTTGTCGCGGTTACATTGAATTTACGAATGTATTTGGCTCGCCCCTTCTCTCCCAAGTAGCGAAACAACGGATAAACCTTCTGCAGTAACCAGGGAAAGGCATTCACGATTCGCGAGCTTATGCTGTCGCTGTAGGGTAAATAGTATTCCAGTCTCTTCGCTCCCCAGCCTTTCCCTGCCGATTTACCTGCTGATTTCAAAACGGTACTGGCCACTTTCTCGGCACTTACCGGCATGTTTAAAAAGTTAAGTGGGCTGCCTTGATTTAAGGCTTCGTATTGCAGCATAGGGGTATGAATGCCACTGGGGTATATCCCGCTTACGCTCACCCCATAGGGTTTAAGCTCGGCCTGCATGGCGGTTAAAAAACTGCGCAGCGCAGCCTTAGTGGCACAATACACGGCACTGCCAGGCAGCGAGATAAGCGCGCCCATGGATACCGTATTTACTATGTGGCCACTTTTTTGTGTTTTCATCTTAATGGCCAGGGCACGGTTAATATGTAATGCGCTGCGTAAATTAATATCCAGCTGTAAATCAATATCTTGGGCGGTACTATCGGTTACCTGGCTGGGGCGTACAATGCCCGCATTCACATGAGCCACATTAAGATGTGGGTATGCGGCTATTTCATCACACAGGGTTTTAAGCTGCTGTTTATCGTTTACATCTATGCAGCTGGTTTTCATGTTTGGGTAGCGTATAGCCAGTCCACTAAGCGCCACCTGATTAACATCGCTGGCCCAAATTTGGTAACCGGCCTCATGAAAGGCTTTTACAGTAGCCTGTCCCACTCCGCCACAGGCGCCGTTTATAAAAAATGTTTTCATGTTTAACCCCTTTTTAAATGTCATAGCCTTCGGCACGATACCAGGTTAGCGCGTCTTCAATACACGCCTCTAAACTGGGCACCTTGTAGCCCAGCTCACCCATGGCCTTGCCACTGATGGCATATTGCGGGGCCGACATATATCGGGCTTGCCCTGGGTTCATCTCGGGTGGTTTTTTAGTAAAGTTTGAAAACCATTCACACACATAGCCGTACAAAACAAACAGTTTTTTAGGCATTACCAGGCGTACCGGCTTAGCGTTAATGGCTTTGGCCATGCGCGCAAAGGCATCCACATAGGGCAGGTTGGTTTCTGGCATGCCGGCGCACAAATAGTTTTCACCAGGGCGAGCGTGTTTTATCGCCGCCACATGAGCCTTGGCCACTTCGCGCACATGGCAAAACGATCCACCACCAGGAGGGCAGGCGGGCAACTTGCCGTTTTTAATGTCAAAAAATACTCGGCCAATTTGCAAGGTGTAATCAAACGGCCCCATCATGAAACCCGGGTAAATAAATACCACGTCTAAATCTGGGCCATTAAAGGCGCGCAGGCGAATCTCGGCTTCCTGTTTAGAATCCCCATAGTTATAACCCATATTGTGAAAGTTATAATGGCCGCTCACTTCGTCGTAACTGCCGCCGGTGGGGTTGTAACCCAGCACGTCTAGGGTGCTGGTATGTACCAGACGTTTTACCTTGTGCTTTTTGCATGCGTTGGCAATGTTTACCGCGCCATCAATGTTAATGGCGCGCTGGCGGGCAAAGTTCTTTTTCCAAAATGAGGTATCGCCGGCTACATTAAATACCACCTCACAGCCTTCTACTATTTTATCTACCTCATCCTGATTGGTTATATCAGCAAATACAAATTCTATGGGTAAGTCTTTTATGTATTTGGTTTCAGAACCGTGCATGCCGCTGGCGCGCACATCCCAACCCTGTTCTACTAATTCGTGTACTAGGTTAGTGCCCAAAAAACCGGTGGCACCTGTGACTAAACATTTCATTATCTATCCCCTCTCACTTCATTAAGCGTTTATCTTCGAACCTGTCGCGGTCACAAAAATCAGTGGCCTATACCATCGGCAGATTTCAATTTTCAGCTGTTTCCAGATAAGCCTACTTAAACTTCTACCGCTTCCAATTCCACACTAATACTGCCTTCACTCTTATTAAGCTTATCCAGCGGCACCCACTTCATGCGTTTATCCATTTTTTTCAGATACTTCATATAGGCCGCTTTATTAATGTAGTTGGCGTGACGGTCGCTTTTCACGTAGTTCACACCGCCCGATAAATCCGGGTTGTCGTTTTTAATGAGCAGTTCAAATTTAGAAGCATTTTGTGGGTTACGAGTTTTATCCAAAAGATACTGGGTCACCATATGGGCCATGTAATCAAACATGGCGTAGGCGCCGCTGTTGGTTTCCATGAAACCCAAGGTTATTAAGTTAGGCACATCTCGGCTAAACAAATTTAAATAGGTTTGTGGGCGGTCACCTTCATATTGAATGTAATCGTTTTTAAGGTATGGAATTAAACTGCGATAACCGGTGGCCAATAAAATAAGATCTACCTTTTGCTTTTGGCCATCTTTAAATACTACGTAATCCCCATCCAGGTAATCGATGTCTTTTTGAACCTTAATGTCGCCGTGTCTTAGGTAGTGCCACATCTGGCTGTTTAAGATGGGGTGGCTTTCAAATATTTTATGGTCGGGTTTGGGCAGGCCCAGGCGTTGTGGGTTGCCTTCCAGTATTCTTAACAGGCCAGGAAATACTTTTTGTTTTATCCACATGGGCATCTCTGGGCCCTTGCTATCAAACACATCACTTGGGGTGCCCATAATATGTTTGGGCACAAAGTGGTAGCCGCGGCGCATGCTGATATGGGCTTCATTGGCAAACTGGGCGGCGTCGCAGGCAATGTCGCACCCGGAGTTACCGGCCCCTACAATTAATACTTTTTTACCGCGAAACTGCTCGGCGGTTTTGTATTTTTGTGCATGCATTATTTCGCCGTTAAAGCTGCCTTGGCCCTTTAAGGTAGGAATGCTGGGGTGCCAGTTAACGCCGTTGGCACATACCAGGGTTTCGTAGTGTTTGTCTTTTTGGCCCGCCACCGACACCACCCATTTGCCGTTTACTTGTACTGCATTTTTAACCTCGCTGTTAAAGCGAATGTGCCGGTAAAGGCCTTTTTGTTTGCTGAAGGCCTTTATGTAATTAAGGATGTCTTTATGACTGGGGTAGTCGGCAAAGCTGTCTGGCATGGGGGCGTTAGAGAAGCCGCTCATGGTTTTAGACGAGATAAAGTGGGCCGACTCATACATGGGGCTGCCGGGGTTGTTGATGTCCCATAACCCGCCCACATCGCTGTTGCGCTCGTACAAATCAAATGAAATGCCGGAACGCTCTAACTGCCAGGCCAGTGATAGGCCGCTGGGGCCTGCGCCAATAATGCATACTTTGGTCATAGTGTTGTCCTCTGGGTTTGCTTATTATTGTAAAATGTAATGATCGCTTACGTTTTAAAAAATAATAAACGCTTACATTTTCAAGGTCAAGCTTTTATAATTGCCCCATGAATGATGTGAAACTACGTAAAAAGCCCAAGCAGGCCAGATCCTTGGCCCGTTTTGAGGGAATTTTGGATCATGCCGAAGCTATGATCAGTGAACAGGGCTTTGAAGCCTTGAAGATGAACGAGCTGGCGCGCCAGGCCGATGTGAACATTGCCTCTATTTACCAGTACTTCCCAAATCGGGCGGTGGTGGCACGGGCCATAGTAGAGCGCTATTTAGAGCTGTATCGCGGTGAACTGGCGCAAGCTCTGGCCGGTGTTCCGGCAGGTACACAGCAGCCGAGCATGGCGTTGATAGATGCCATGTTGGAAAAATTGCTGGCCCACTATTATCAGTTTTTACAGCAGCGCCCCACCTTCTTAATGGTGTGGGGAGCGGTGCGGGGCAACCCGGATTTTATTAAATTAAATATGCAAGACAGCCAAGCCAACGCACAGCTAATTGTGGAAGTTATGCAGCGCATGGGTATTAACGGGGACCTAGAGGCCTTATCCACAGCGGCATTTTTGGTGTGTGAGATTACCGAGCCGGTAATGCAGGCGTTGTTGAATAGCGAAGAGGCGCAAGCCGAAAAATTACTGGTGCAGTATAAGTTAATGCTAAACAGTTATTTTAGGGCGTTGATTGAATAGCGGTAAAGGGTCGGCCACGGGGTGGCCTCCTACAGTTATCTGTTTTGTTGAATGGCCTTTAGCTGGCTGTAGTTAATTAAAATAATATCGTTATCTAATAAGTGTTGTTTCATCTCGTCACTGCTCCATACCATTGAGTCGCCCAAGCGCACAACTTTGTCGGTGCCTGGGGCGTGATTTTTGCCTTCGGGTATTTTTATGCCGTCTTGTTTATGCTCGCTGGCCGCGTGCATAAAAAAGTGGTTTAAACCGGGTTTGGCCACCTTTACCACCGCCTGTTTGTACATGTCCATTCGCACCTTTACGTCATCCAAAACCAGCTTCTGGTTTTCATAGGGCAAAACAAAACCAAAGGTATTTTTTACTACCCAGGCGGTAATAAATTTTTGAATGGCGCCCCCCTCATAGGATAAATGGCTGTTCATTTCTTCCAGTTCGTAAAAACCAAAAAAAGTATCCGGGCGAATGATGCCGTGTTCATCTGCGTAGCGCATATTCGTTTCTAATTTTTCATCAAAGGTGTTGATGGTCATGGGAATATTAAAGTGCTGCGCGGCTTTAATAGCAGCCATAATTAGGCCGTCACTTTTGGCGCCAGTAAAGCTGCTTTGGCGATAAATCGTGCCCATGTGGGAATCTAGGTGGGTGACGTTAATGCCCGCATCTAACGCCGTTTGAATTTGCGCAATAAATTCAAGGGCGGCGTGATCTGGGTTCACGTTGCTTTCTACTTCTGAAATTTTCTCCCACGCCAATCCCTTGTCATTGTACAAACTGGGCACAGTCTCTTCAGGTAATACCGGCGCCCAGGGGTAAGCCTGTTGATATTCATTGGTGAGCATTAGGTGAATGCCAAAACCGTACTTTGGGTGTTGTTTGGCTATTTTTGCGATGCGGGTAAGTTCGCTTTGGTTGCGGTCGTGCACGATTATGCTGGTGGATTTCACTAAGCCTTTGGCCATCACATCTATAATGCCGTGGGTGAAGGTGGGGTTGGCGCCGGTGTCGTCACTGTTTACCACTAACAACTTTGCGTCTTTGGGGTAACCCAATTGTTGCGCCAGGTTTTTACCGCTGGCATCCACAGGGGCGGGTGCCATGCGATATACCAGGTTGTCTAAAAGGCCGCTGGCGGGTAACACCAATGGGGTGATGATAATCAAGGCGCACAGGGCCAGGAAAAACTTTTTCATTTAAACGCCGTTATTATTTTATTTGTGGCGAACAGTTTAACGGATTTTTGTGGCCGTAGAAAAACGTGGCCGATTTTGACATTTCGGAATATTTGATGGAAACGTTTGAGATATGGTGGCCTAGTTCTATTTTCTTTAGGCTCAAGTTACGAGGGTTAACGACTTAAAGCAGCCTCGTACTGGGTCGTTCAAATCATAAATTGCTGGAGTTTTGTCTACTGAATTTTTAAAAAGAAAAAAGCCCGGGCATTAAAACCATTTTTAATGCCCGGAAGTGTGGCAAGGCCACAAGAAGGAAAGTGTTTCGCGTTGCTAACGTTTAAAAGCGATAGTCGGCCGAGACCGAGGTAATTAGGCTGCTCATGTTATTAAACTGGGTGCCGGCGGCATCTAGCCCGTCCACATCCGATTCAAAATAACCAAGGCCAGCGGTAATATCTAAGTGGCTCATTGTGTAGGTGGCACCCAGGCCTAAACCCTTGTAGCCGTCTTCCGGGGCCAGCGGCGAGGTTTCCCCGCCAATGGCTTTTTCATAAGCCAGGTAGCCGCCCACGCTCCACTGATCGTTTAACATGTGGCCGGCTCCCACTTCAAAACTGACAGTGTCCTTACCAAAATACACTAAGGGGCCAGCGTCTAAATCGGTAAAGTGACTGGTGGATAAACTGAACTCGCTCCAGTCCACCCAGCGTACATTCACATAGGCCAGGGTGCTCATGGATACGCCGCTTTCCAGCTGCAGGGTAACGGCTTGCGGCAGAGTAGCCTGGGCCGTGCTTTTAGTGGTGGTGCCCGCTCCCAGGTTTAGGTGAGATTCATCAACCTCAAAGCTGTGTTTTATTTCGCTTTCATAAGTGATGCGCGCCAGCAAGGCAATCTCGGGGATTTCATAGGCTGCCCCCAGTACAAAACCCGTGCCTAGGTCGGTGGCTAAATCCACTTCATAGTTGGGGGCAGCTGGGTCTTGGTAGAGGTACAGGCCGGGCAGTACCACGTCGGTTTGGGTATTCACCAACACCGCGCCACCATGCACTGAGAAGGCGTCATCAATATTATAGTTCACTAAGGCGGCCAGGCCCTGGCTTACCCAGCTGGCATTCATGCCCTGATAAAGCCCTTTTGAGTAGGTTACATCGGCCCCCATAGGTTGGTGCAAGGCCAGGATGGCGCTGGTGGATTCGTTAATTTGGCGTTTGTAGGCCAGGGTAGGAATCACGGTATCTTGGGTGCCCGAGCCGGATGTGCCGCCGCCAATACTGGCATCATAGTCACCACTGTTGCTGGCGGTGCCAGACAATAAACCTGCCTGTAATACATTTTCACCCTCGGCAAATAATAGCCCCACCGGCAACAGCGTATTTTCCAGGCCACCGGCCTGAGTCTGAATGGCGGCGCTTAACAATAGGGTTGAAGTTAATAGTTTGGTTTTCATTATTTTTATTCTCCGTGAATCACGTATTCAACATATATGGGCAGCTGACCTTTACCATATACGAATATTTACTCGCTTAGAGTGGTGCAATGAAATCACGAATGTTTCGCCTGTGTCAATAAGCGAGTATTTATTCACTTATATTGTGTTTTTGGGTTAAACCTTGGGGGTGGGGGGGAGTAAAACCCAAAAACACGAGCAATGAATATTTTTCAAAGTCCAGCCCCCATGGGGCTTAAGCTGGTGGTCAGAGCAAACGTGAGCAGGGAGTGAAGGGGCGTTAAGCCCGGTTGACAGGGCGGTCTAAGGCTCGTATTTTCACTCTTGCGAGCAATTACTCACAATAATAATTAGCAAAAAACAGGTGGTGTATGACCATGAAAAGGCAAAGAAATTTAATCACTGTAACCAGTGCTGTGCTGGCATTGGCCCTGTTAAACGGCTGTGCCGGTCAGCTTCCGCAGGCAAGGGCTAACCTGCAGGCCGACCGTGTGCTGCTGGACGCCAATATTCAAACTCAAAATAGCGCGCAACCCAACGCCCAGGCTTTGGCCATAAAAGACGGCAAGATTGTGTATGTGGGGGATGACGGGGGCGCCAAAAAATTTATGGCCCCTACTACCTTGGTTGAACATGTAGATGGCAAGCTGGTATTGCCAGGCTTAGTAGATGCCCATACGCACCCGGGCACCATCGCCTATTTTGCCGATGCTCAACCCCTGCCCGACGACCCTACCATAAAAGCCATGCAAGCCTGGTTAACCGAGTACGTTGATGATAACCCTGAGGTAAAAGTGATTGTGGCGGGCTCGTGGCGCACCCTGGATTTTGGTGTGGCGGGGCCCAATAAAAAAATCATTGATGAGGTAGTGAGCCACATCCCTGTGATTTTAATTGATGACTCGGGTCACAGCGTTTTAATAAACAGTAAAGCGCTACAAATGATGGGGGTGGATAAAAACAGCATTGACCCTAGCAATGATTTATCGTTTTTTGTGCGTGATGAAAAGGGTGAGCCCACCGGGTGGGTAAAAGAGTTTGCCGCCATGCCGTTTTTGGCAAAAATTTATCAAAAGGGCGAAAACTTTAACATGGTGCTAAAGGCCTTTGTGGATTACATGGCGTACTCGGGGGTCACCACCTTGTTTGACGGCGGCAACTTTGACTTTGCCGATGATGTATATGGCGAGCTAAAGCGCTTGGATGATTTGGGCGAGTTACCCATTCACATAGAGGCGGTGCATCATTTGTTTTTACCGCACATGATAGACGGTGCCGTGGCCGAATTTAAACGCCTTAAACAAAACTACCAAAGTAAAAATCTTAAATTTAATACAGTTAAAATTCACTTTGACGGGGTAAGTGAAATTCGCACCTCGGCTCTGTCGCAACCCTTTAGTGATGACCCAAATACCCGCGGTGGTATTTTGATGAAGCAGCAGCGTTTAATGGATTTTATGCTGGAGTTACACCGCGAAAACATTGATTTGCACATACACTCTGTGGGGGACCGGGCGGTCACTATTGCCCTTAATGCCTATGAGCAAGCCAAGAAAAAAGTAAAAGGGGCGTTTAATGTGCGCCTAACCCTTACCCATTTGGAATACGTGCAAATGGAAGACGTTAAGCGTTTTAAGCCCTTGGGTGTAATTGCCAACTTCACGCCCCATTGGTATGGCGGTTACATTAAGGGAGCAGAAGTAACGCTGGGGCATAAACGTGATTCGTGGGGCATGCAAGTTAGCCCTTATATTAAGGAGGGCGTGGTGGTGAGCTACTCCAGCGACGTGGTGACGCCTGATGAATTTGACCGCGCCAACCCGTTTTTTGGCATGCAAACAATCCATACCCGTCAGGAGGTATTGGATGGCAAAGACGCCGAAGTCACCCTGCCCTTACATGACCGCATTAGCATGGAAAACCTCATACGTGGTTACACTCAGGGCGGTGCCTATCAGTTACGAATGGAAGAGACTAAAGGTTCCATAGAGGTGGGTAAAAATGCCGACATAATCATCATGCGGGAAAACTTATTTGAAATGGATAAGTATGAAATTAACGAGGCCAAGGTATTAAAAACCTTTAAAGATGGTGAGGTGATATACGAGCGTGATTTTGTGGCCATAGCGGAAGAGATTATTTACGATTTGTTTTTTTAGGCATTGTCTTATCATCTGAAACTTTAGGTTATGCTGAATCGGAGAACCAGTGATTCAATTTTATAATTCTGCTAAATGTCTATTTGCCAATATTTAGCAGGTTAGGTGATTTAACTCGGCAGTGGGGTTGCTCCTCTTGATGTGTCTAAGGCAGGGACGCCGCAGCAAGCCCTCAAGGATGAGTTCACGGCGGCGTCAAAAGGAGCAACCCCACTGCCGAGAAGGCAGTTTTATTTACACCTGTTTGACAATCATATGGGAAGCTGTCGTAATACAACTTATGCCGAATATAAATTCGGTATTTTTGTGGTCGCAAACATCACGACTTAAAATTTGACGTCCGTTTAGAAGTTATTACGACACCTGACTTTTGGCGAGAGCACTTTTGTGTCCTTTAAAACACA
>Ga0209290_1000968_pt1 | contig 16307 bp, 14 predicted proteins | sample EN1Hudsemesocosm_2_FD_184632 | JGI IMG/M metagenome (GOLD analysis project Ga0209290, IMG submission 184632) | Methane-oxidizing microbial communities from mesocosms in the Hudson Canyon - EN10B Hudson Canyon (SPAdes) (version 2) | ecosystem: Environmental > Aquatic > Marine > Cold seeps... | reverse complement strand
TGCGTAAAGCAGGATAAAAGTGCTTTAGCCAAGCTTATATGATCAGTATTCGTATGTTTGGCGTGGGGTACATGGGCGTTGCGTAAAGCAGGGTAAAAGTGCTTTAGCCAAGCTTATATGATCAGTATTTGTTTGTTTGGCGTGGGGTACATGGACGCTTCGCAAGGCAGGGTAAAAGTGCTTTAGCTAGGCTATACCATCATTTTTTATTGTCTTGTATTGGGTAACTCCGCTACGCAAGACGAGCTTACAGGGCCTTAGGTTAGGCTGGCATCATCAAAAATTCGCTCCCGTTTGCCGGGATAACGATGAGCGAAAAGACAAAGTTTCACAAAAGGCAGCAGTAATGGAAAAAGTATACATCAGCGCGCAACAGCTTCTCGAAGACTCCTTCGAGCTGGCCATTAGCATTTATGAAAGTGGTTTTCGCCCTGACTATATTGTTGGGGTATGGCGTGGTGGTGCTCCTGTGGGCATCGCAGTGCAGGAACTATTGCATGTGTTTGGGGTTGAGTCTGATCACATCGCCATTCGTACATCCTCTTATACCGGCATAGGTGAGCGCAGTAAAAAAGTTAAAGTACACGGCCTAACCTACCTGATTAAACGCCTTGAAAGTGAAGACAGCTTGCTGATTGTGGATGATGTGCATGACAGTGGCATGAGCATTAATCAAACGATCCTGGATATTCAGCGTGCCTGTAAAAAGAACACACCTGAAATTCGCATCGCTACCCCTTATTACAAACCCAAGAATAACCAAACCAAGCGTGTGCCCGATTATTATATTCATGAGAGCAGCGACTGGTTGGTATTCCCTCACGAAATTGACGGTTTAACCACAGATGAAATTCGTGAAAATCGCCCGGAACTTGCCCGTTTTGCCAATAAAATTGATGAGATTCGATCTAAAATCTAGTCACCGTAAAAAATAGCGCCTTAGTCCTGTAATACCATATAGGGGAAAACTCACCATGAACATTAAGCTCTTAATTTTCATGGTGATGGCAAATTTGGTATGTGCTCCCTCCTTACGTGCTCAAGAAAAACTTACCTTTACCACCATTTTAAATTCCTCCAGTGCCAAAATTAGTGAACAGGTCATTCGCGAAGCCTATAGGCGCTTGGGTTATGACATTAATGTAGTGTGGGTGCCAGCCAGAAGAGCCCTTGAGATGTCCAACGATGGCCAGGTAGATGGTGAGCTGCATCGGATTTTGGGTATCGATAAACGCTGGGTTAATTTAATGAGAGTGCCCAACCGGGTTAACGTGTTGGAAGCCACCGCCTTTACCAAGAGCTTAGAATTTAAAGTGGCGGGTTGGAATAGTTTAAAACCTTACTCGGTGGGTGTACGCCGAGGCATTCAGTTTAGCAATGCTAATACCCAGGGCATGTCTCGACAGGTTGTGAATACGGTTCAGGGATTGTTTGAAATTTTGCAATATGACCGAATAGACGTGGTGGTGACGTCATTGATCAATGGCCTAAGCGAGTTAAAAGAAATCAAACATTCAAGCATTAAGTTGCTGAAACCCGCTATTGAGGTTTATCCCTTGTATCATTACTTACATAAAAAACACCAAGCCTTGGTGCCTAAAGTTAATGGGGTGCTTGAGCAGATGAAAAAAGAAGGGCTGATTCAACACATAAGGCAGCAAGCGTTAAATCGTTTACGTAGCGAAGCAGGACGTAGCAATACTAAATAAAGTCATCGGGGATAAAAAACGATGAGCTAAAATCAGCTCACCATTTTGCGTTCTATTTTTGTCTAGCAAAAATCTTTTTTAATGGCGTTATAGTCAGCGGCTTCCAAGCGTGGGCCAAATTTGGATACCACCTCAGAACTGATTTTGCTGGCTAATTCACCGGCCACCTGCCAGCTATTACCGGCAGTAATGGCGTACATGAAGGCGCCAGCGAAGTTATCCCCAGCACCGTTACTGTCCACAGCTTTCACCGCATGGGGGGCGATGGTGATTTCGTTTTCGCCATCAAACAATAATGCGCCTTTATCCCCTAGGGTAATGGCAAAGGATTTAGCGATGGTTTTAAGTTTAGATTTGGCCACTTCAAAGTCTTGAGTGTCGGCAAATAACAAAGCTTCTTCTTCGTTACAGAATAATAAATCTACGCCTTCTCCTAGCATCTCAACCAAGCCGTCTTTGAAAAACTGTACCATGGCGGGGTCAGAGAAAGTCATGGCGGTTTTCACGTTGCTCTCTTGGGCTATTTTTTTACATTTAATGGCCGCGGCACGGGCTGGGTCGCTGCTCACTAAATAGCCTTCGATGTACAAGTATTCGCTGTCTTTAAGGGCATCTTGATTAATTTGTTCCTGGCCTAGGTTGGCGGTGATGCCCAGGTAGGTATTCATGGTACGTTCAGCATCCGGAGTGACCATAACCAGGCACTTGCCGGTAACGCCGTCAGGGCGGTTAGGGCCAAGGTTGGTGTCTATGCCGGCACCCACTAAATCTTTTACATAAAAGTCGCCGGTTTCATCGTTGGCTACATTACAACTGTAAAAGGTTTTAGCACCTAAATACTGGGCGGCAAAAATTGTGTTGGCGGCAGAACCACCCCCGGCACGCTTCTTTAAACCAAACTGATCTTTTAATACTTTTAGCAAGCTGTGCTGCTGATCTTCTTCAATCAGGGTCATCATGCCCTTTTCGATGCCGTTGGCAGTAAAGAAGTCATCGTTTACTTCAAACTCTTTATCAACCAGTGCGTTACCAATGCCGTAAACCTGATACTTAGCCATGTTAGTCCCTATATGTGTAATCGAGTATGGATATTAATTGTGTCGGGCAGTTTAACAGAAATTAGTTGGCTGGGGGATTTTCACCTGGAGCCTGGGCTGAGGTGAATAATGTGTGAAATTGGCCCTCCCGTGGTCGGGCTTGTCATCATGCTAGGGTGGCTGGGCTGAAATTCTTTGTTCTTGGTTAACCACCTAGTGCAGCCTCATATATTCGGTATACTGCGGGCATGAAAAAAGTTGTACGTTCAAAAACCCAAGTGGCCATCAGTTGGTTTGTGAAATTATCCCTAGTAGGGGTAGTGATTCTGGCTGTGCTCATGGCCTATCTGGATGCCAAGGTGCGCGATAAATTTGAAGGCAAGCGCTGGGCGCTGCCGGCAAAAGTATATGCCCGCCCCTTAGAGATGTATCCGGGTCTGGCTCTTAAACCCAAATACCTCAAACAAGAACTAGAGCAAATTGGCTATCAGCGGGTGCCTAATGTGCTCACCCCTGGCCAATATATGATCGATGGCAACGAGATGGATATTTACCGTCGCTATTTTTCTTTGTTTGATGGGGAGGAGCGTGCCGCCCGCATTCACATACGTTTCAGCAATAACACCATAGAAGCCCTGTGGCTGGATGGCCAGCCGGTGGATATTGCCCGTCTGGAGCCGCTATTAATTGGTGGTATCTATCCCAAGCACAATGAAGACCGCCAGCTAATACAGTTAAGCGAAGCGCCCGAATTACTTATTCAAACTCTGGTGGCGGTGGAAGACCGTGACTTTTACGATCACTTTGGCATCAGCCCCAAGGGTATAGCGCGCGCCATGATGGTGAACGTGCAAAAAGGCGGTTTAGTACAAGGGGGCTCTACCCTCACTCAGCAATTGGTAAAAAACTTTTTCCTCACTCGCGAACGCTCCCTAAAACGTAAAGTCACCGAAGCCCTCATGTCTTTGTTAGTGGAATTGCATTACGACAAAAACGAAATTTTAGAAGCCTATTTGAATGAAGTGTACCTAGGGCAAAGTGGGCGCCGTGCGGTGCACGGTTTTGGTTTGGCTTCACAGTTCTATTTTGGCAAACACATCAGCCAGCTTACTGCCCCCGAGATCGCTATCTTAGTGGGCATGGTAAAGGGCCCCAGTGTGTACAACCCTAAACGCAAACCCAAAAATGCCTTGGCCCGCCGTAATGTGGTACTGGGGGTTATGTTGGAACAAGGCTTGATCACTAATTACCAACATTTAATGTGGAGCAAGCGTGATTTACAGGTGGTGCAATACAGTCAATATCAGCGCGTGGAGTACCCCGCATTTTTAGATTTAGTTCGTAGGCAATTGCGCAGTGATTACCAAGACCAGGATCTCACCAGCGAAGGCTTGCGTATCTATACCAGCCTCAACCCAGTGATTCAAAGAAGTGCCGAGCAGGCCGTGGCCAAACGTTTATCTCAAGTAGAAAACGGTTATGGCCTGGCTAAAAAATCCTTGCAAGGAGCCATGGTAGTGGTGAGCCATGAAAGCGGTGAAGTGGAGGCTGTGGTGGGAGACAGAAACCCTAGGTATTTTGGGTTTAACCGAGCCCTGGATGCCAAACGCTCTATTGGTTCCTTAGCAAAACCGGCAGTGTATTTAACTGCATTAAGGGGAGATCGTTTTCACTTGGTTAGTCCGCTGGATGATGGCCCCATAAAGGTAGCGGGCAGTAATGGAAAATTGTGGGAGCCTAAAAATTACGATAAAAAAAGTCACGGTGTACAGCCCTTGTATCTGGCCATGGCCAAATCTTTAAATCAGGCCACCGCCCGTTTGGGCTTAACCGTGGGTTTAAGCAATGTGGTGGATACCTTTAAAGACCTGGGCGTTAAACGCAACCTGCCTGCCTACCCGTCTATCGTGTTAGGGGCATTTGAGATGACGCCCTTTAACGTGGCGCAGATGTATCAAACCATCGCTACTTCGGGTTTTCAAACCCCACTTAAAGCCATACGTGGGGTAACCACAGCTAAGGGTGAGTTGTTAAGCAGTTATGGTTATGCGGTTAAAAAAACCATCAAGACCGAGCCTATATATTTACTGCAAAAAATTATGCAAAAAGTAGTGGAGTTGGGTACCGCCCGTTACTTAAATAGTCAGTTTGATGAGTCATTAAATTTAGCCGGGAAAACGGGCACCAGTGACAGCCAGCGTGATAGTTGGTTTGCCGGCTTTAGCGGCGATAAACTGGCGGTGGTGTGGGTGGGGCAAGATAATAACAAACCTATGCCCATCACAGGGGCCAGTGGTGCATTACGAGTTTGGGCACAAACCTTCAAAGACTTACCCTTAAAACCCTTGTACCCTCTGGCCACTCAAAACATTGAAGAGCGTTGGGTGGCCTTGCATCATAATGCATTAAGTGCCCAAGGTTGTGAGGGCGTTGAAAAACTGCCATTTATTAAGGGGCATATGCCCACCCAAACCAGCAGCTGCGCTCAAAAAACTGAGTTGAAGAGTTGGTGGAATCGAGTATTTGATTAATGAAAAAATCAGTATTAATAATCGCCGCTGTAACTTGTGTATTGGTATTAAACGCCTGCGCACCCGCTACGTTTAAAAGTGAAAGCGCAAAAAGTGCCACCTCCTTATCTTTATTACCAAACTGGTACCATGAAAATGTGGGCTACCAGCTAATGGGCGGAAATGACTACCCAAGCAATAACGCATTGGCAAACCTGTTAATGGAAGCCGACTCCGCTTTCATGCAAGCAGACTTACAACGCTGCCAAATATTTTTAGAGCGTGCGCAACGCATTGCCAGTCGAGACGCTGGTGTGTATGTAAGGTTGAGTTATGTTTTTTGGGTGTTAAATAAAACGGCGCAGGCTGAGCAGATGGCCCTTAGGGCGCTGGCTGTGATGGCCGACGACCCACAGGCTAAGTTAGAGATAGAGCGATTGCTGGCGGGTATTCAGGGGAGTCGTTATTAGTCTTTTGAAATCAGCTGACTCAGGAGTGGAATTATTCCTGAAGAGGGCGCTGTGAATATATCCCTATAAGCTAACTTCGGCATCCATGCCTCAGATACCTCATCAGGAACAACTCCACCCCTAAGTCAATGTATAGTGGCTGAAAATATATTACTAGAAAGAGGGTGCAGCACGGCTAGTTTTGACAGTAGTTAGGTCTATCATCATTGAGGTGTTTGAGGCATCGTTACATGGAAGTAACTTATTGGCGCAATGTATGGAGCAATTGCCGATGGACGCCGAATCAAGCCCTCAGGGATGAGTTTATGGCGGCCTCCTTGGTAATGGACCTAGCTGCGGGCAGGCAGCTAGAGTTTAAGGCGTTATTTCTTCTTTTTAGGCTCACGTATCACGCGTGTATTACTATAACGGTCATGCCAGCTTAAACCGTCCTTATCAAACCACACCCAAAAATACCCCAGGCCAAATAACAAAAAAGAACCCAGTGATACCAGAAAGCGCACTAGGCATTGCATGAGAGTAAGTGGGCCGGCATTGTCATTCAATAAACGTAAGCGCCAGGCACGCATTCCCAGAGTTTGACCACCCCTGCGCCAAAAGTGGGTATTAAACCAAAAGAGCGCAATGAACATTAGGCTGGGCAAAAACGGGTTATGTTTATCAACATGCTCACCATCATTTATGGCCACAAAAATAATACCCAGCACAAACCAAATACCCAGTACCAGCAGGGCGTCATAGCTTAAAGCGGCCAGTCTAACCAAGGGGCCTGCGTTTTTAACCTGGATACTGTCATCAGGCTCAGTGGGATTTTTCATGTTTGCTCGAAAAATTTAAAATATAAGAGGGGCATATTATACAGAAATATGTCTCTAGGTAGGGTAATTTATTCAACGAGTGGCCATGAATGGCTGCGGCCTGGAGGTCATCGCTGTTTATTCTCATTTGTTGATTACTCTAGGTAATTACGGCGGAATGCTATACAAGAAATGCCTTAGTCACTATTGAGAGTTCGCTGGCAGGCCAAGTGTATTTTGTTAGTGACTTCCACAGACTAGTTTTTTTCAGATCCCTTATTTTTTTAGTATTAGGCTCCACCGGCGGCTATTGGGTTATTGTCCCCCTGTTATCCGAGTATGAGTATCACGAGAGCGGCGAGTCCTTTGTGACACAAGACCAGCTATACAATGATTCTTTGTCTATAGGTGGCTTACAGCAGTAAACACAAGAAAAGCTCTCGATTGTTAAAGCCACCTGCATCACCTATTTCTATGAGTAATATATCCATTTCACATTCTATGGCGATGTAGGTACCGGTAACTCGCCAAACAGTGAATATGCCTGCAGTGTAGCCTTTAACCGCAGCAGTGGTGCCTTTATGTAGACTTACGATATGTGTATTGCGTCAATGTAAATGTGTTTTTAGATGCATTCAGACCTTTGAATTTTGGTTTGTTTGCGGGAGTGCCCACCCTGGTTTTATTGTGTGTGGTGGGGTTGATGCCGTTGATATTGAGTTTCACTGGAGTGTATGTGTGGCTGATAAGGCGCAAGAAGAAACGCGCCAAAAAGCTTAGATTGTAAAATCTAGCGGAGACCCAAGAGGGTGAAGCTGAAGAAGACCCTCTCCCAGTATTACTATGCTTAATAGGTTGCCCGGCGGCTGCTGGGCACTCGTCTATTTATTGATTAATAGTTAAAACCAAGTTGAAGGGTTGAGTTACTGGAGGATACGTCATCGCCATAATCATCGCTGCCATGCCCAGAGACCCTTAGCTGCAATTGAACGGTTTTCCAGCTATATCCCATGCCCAGGGTAACAACAGCACCGGACGCATCATCTGTAAAACCATGATTACTAAAAGTTTCTTTAAATACTCCTAGCCCTGCGTAAAACTGCCAGCCTAGGTAGTTGTTAGTGGACAGCATGGCACTTGCTTCAATACCGCTATAGCTGAGGTCATCATATGGGGTGTATTCATATTCATAATAATCACCATCTTCAATTACGGAGTCAAAATCAGCGTTGTTGTACTCTGCATAGAATGCAACATGTTCATCTACGTTGTATTGATAGGCTATATTAATACCCGAAAGGCTAATGCCGTAATCATCGCTGTCGGTGATGTCTTTGCTCATGCTACCTATACGTATGGAGTGGCGCTTCTCCACGTTTTGATCACCGGTATAACCGTATGTTTGTAAGGTAGGGCTTTGCTCTAGTGTTTGTACGGGGGACTGATTAATAGTGGGGTTGTTTTCAATGTTGATGTGCACGCCATTGTCGGCCGCAACACTGCTGTTTAATGGTGCCTCTTTTCCAATTTTGGTTATTTCATCTTTAGATATGGCAAAAACGCTGCCGCCTTTCAATTGAATTTTGTAGCGGCCATTTTCAAAATCTTGTTCAATTAATGTGCCGCGTAAGACGCTGCCATCTTTTTTATATATAACATCTTCTAATGCTTGCGCTGTTGCCCAGGAGGCGGTGAAAGCCAGGGCTAAAATCATTAATCGCATGGAAGTTCCTTTTGTGTGCGAGTTATTAAATGTTGCGAAAGTATACAGGAATTATAGCCACTTATTTCGAGGCAAAAAAAAACCTGCTAAGAAGCAGGTTTTTTTGTTGTAAGCCAAGCTTACTAATTTAAATGGTACCAGTGGGCGGACTCGAACCGCCACGCCTCGCGGCAACGGATTTTGAATCCGTCGTGTATACCAATTTCACCACACTGGCACTGCTACGAAATGTTTGAGGTGTCGCACCACCTTGAAAAACTTAATCTTTCCTTGCAATGAAGGCGGGCTACACAGGCCCCGAATAAGTGGCGGGGATAATACCAGTACGTATCGCCAAGTCAATGATTTAATATAAGAAATTGTCGTCGACGGCATTAAATAGGCCTCTCCAAGGGAGCGCTTTCAGCATGTGATCATTTTCTAATTAGATGTGAATAATTGCCGCTAACCCCTGCTTGGTACTGCGTAACGCCTAGCTTTGCCGTATAATCCGTGCCCCTAAATGAGGCTCGCAATGAAAACCCGTGTTTCGGACCATGAATTACTTACATGCCGCTATGTCCATAGTGTCTGTAATTGAGCGAAATAATGAAAACCAGTGATTTTACATTTGATCTTCCTGACGAACTGATTGCTCGCTACCCGCTAGAGGCGCGCAGCGGCAGCCGTTTGTTGTGTTTGCGTGACAGCCAGCTTGAGCATAAGAAATTCACCGATTTGCTTGATTTGGTGGAGCCTGGTGACTTGATGGTATTCAACAATACCCGAGTGATACCCGCGCGCCTGTTTGGTCAAAAGCAATCTGGCGGCAAGCTAGAAGCCTTAATAGAGCGAGTCACAGGCGATAACAGTGCGTTAAGCCATATTCGTTGCAGCCGCAGCCCCAAGGTGGGCACCACCATTATTTTAGAAGGCATGGAAGTAGAAATCAGCGGTCGTCAGGATGCCCTATTTGAACTGACCTTTAAGTTATCCCCAGATCAAAATCTGGTGAACTGGCTGGAAGAGGTGGGCCACATGCCACTGCCCCCTTATATGGATAGGGAAGACGAACTTAGCGACCGCGAGCGCTACCAAACCGTATACAACAAAACCCCGGGGGCGGTAGCTGCTCCCACCGCTGGCCTGCACTTTGATAGCACTCTTTTAGCGGCGTTAACCAATAAAGGGGTGAACTTCGCCTACGTCACCCTGCACGTGGGGGCCGGCACCTTTCAGCCGGTAAAAGTAGACGATGTGCTGAATCACGAAATGCACAGCGAATACCTGGAAGTTGAGCAAGACACGGTAGACGCCATTAATGCTACTCGCGCCAATGGCAAGCGAGTGGTGGCGGTGGGCACCACCAGCGTTCGCAGCCTGGAAAGCGCCAGCATGGTCACCGAACAAAACCCCAAGGGCGAATTAAAGCCCTTCATGGGCGATACCCAAATCTTTATCTATCCGGGTTATGAATTTAAGAATGTAGACGCGTTGGTGACCAACTTTCACCTACCTGAGTCTACACTGATCATGCTGGTAAGCGCCTTTGCCGGCCGTGGCCCGGTGCTTAATGCCTACACCGAGGCGGTTAAAAACGACTATCGTTTCTTTAGTTACGGCGACGCCATGTTTTTAACCCGCAATTTGGCCGCGAAAGATCTTTGGCAGGTACAGGATGTACCAGCGTCGTAGAAGGCAGGATGCCTGAGAGCGACGTGGTGCAGAGCGCTCAAGCCTATATTTAGGTACAACAAATTTAATCCAAACCCGAGGTGACATAGGGTTTACAAACGTTAAAGCCTGGCTTTAGTGAGAGGTACTCTATGAGTTTTATGAAGTTCGATTTAAAATTAACAGATGGTAAGGCCCGTCGTGGCACCCTGAGTTTTCCCCGTGGTGAAATTCAAACCCCGGCATTTATGCCAGTGGGCACCTACGGCACGGTGAAAGGCATGCTGCCTCGTGACGTAAAAGAGTTGGGAGCTGAGATCATTTTGGGTAACACCTTTCACCTTTGGTTACGCCCTGGCTCCGACATTATTAAAGACCTGGGTGGACTGCATAAATTCATGCAGTGGGATAAACCTATTCTTACCGACAGCGGCGGTTTTCAGGTATTTAGCCTGGGCAAAATGCGCAAAATTACGGAAGAGGGTGTGACCTTTCGCAGCCCAGTAAACGGCGACAAGGTAGAGCTTACCCCTGAAAAGTCCATGGAAATCCAGCGTAACCTGGGCAGTGACATCGTGATGATTTTTGACGAATGTACCCCGTACCCGGCTACCACTAAGGAAGCCAAAGACAGCATGGAAATGTCCCTGCGTTGGGCACAGCGCTCCAAAGACGCCCACGGTGAAAGCCCGTCGGCCTTATTTGGCATTATTCAAGGTGGCATGTACGAAGACTTGCGTGACGTGAGCCTTAAGGGCTTAACCGATATCGGTTTTGATGGTTACGCCATTGGTGGCCTGTCTGTGGGTGAACCCAAGGAAGACATGGTGCGCATCCTGGATCATCTGGCTCATAAAATGCCAGAAGACAAACCCCGCTATTTAATGGGTGTGGGCAAACCTGAAGACTTGGTAGAGGGTGTGCGTCGTGGTGTGGATATGTTCGACTGTGTAATGCCCACCCGTAACGCCCGAAATGGTCATTTATTCATCGATACCGGCGTACTGAAATTGCGCAACGCGGCCAATAAAACCGATGGCGGTCCGGCCGACCCCACCTGCGATTGCCACACCTGTCAAAACTTCAGTCGTGCCTATTTGCATCACTTGGATAAGTGCAAGGAAATCCTGGGTTGTACCCTAAATACCATCCATAACCTGCATTTTTACCAAACCCTCATGGCTGGTTTGCGCAAGGCCCTTGAAGAAGGTACATTGTCGGCCTTTGTTGAAGAGTTTTACGCTAAACGCGGTAAGCCAGTTCCGCCGTTAGCAGACTAATAAGTGTACGGGTAATGTCCTTTTTTACCCACATTGCCCTTTAAAACGAATATTTAAGCCCTTATCTAATAAGCGATAAGGGTTATTAACCATTTAATAAGAAGTACTCGAAAGAGTGAGGAAATCCAAATGTCCAAATTTATCTCAACACTAACCGTTTTGTTGGCCACGATCTTACCGGCTAGCGCCTTTGCCGAAGGTGCAGCAGCACCAGCGGGCGGTGGTATTGAACAGCTTATCTTTTTAGGCGGTTTTGTATTGATCTTTTACTTCCTAATGTGGCGTCCACAGAGCAAGCGTGCCAAAGAGCACAAGAACTTGCTATCAGCTCTTGATAAAGGTGTTGAAGTGGTTACCAGTGGCGGCATGGTAGGCAAGGTTATGAAAGTAAGCGACGAGTTCGTCATTCTTAAAGTTTCTGACAACGTTGAACTGCCTATGCAAAAGCAAGCTATTGCGGCTGTTTTGCCTAAAGGCACCATTAAGTCTATTAAAGAATAATCAGTACCCACCATTAATAATAATTAGGCCGCTTATGGGATATCCCATGGCGGCCATGAACGTTTGAGATTGCCACTTTTCATCGCTTGTTTGGTTATCTTGGCTCTCTCAAAAACTTAGGAACTCTTGCTTATGTTAAATAAGTATCCCCTGTGGAAATACCTGCTGATTCTCATGGTGTGCACCATGGGCGTTATCTACGCCATGCCCAACCTTTATCCACCTGACCCTGCGGTGCAGATCACACCGACGAAAAGTGGTGATGTGGTGGACGACTACACCCTAAACCGTGCGTTAAGCGTGTTAAAAGAAGCCAACATTCAATATTTTGGTCAAGAAATTAAAGACGGCAAAACCGCGTTGATTCGCTTGCAAGACAGCGAGCAGCAGTTACAAGCCAAGGGTGTTATTCAGCGTAAGTTGGGCGATGGTTTCATCGTAGCCCTAAACCTTGCCGCAACGACGCCTCAATGGTTAGTGGATATGAATGCCGGCCCCATGACTTTGGGTCTGGATCTAAGCGGCGGTGTGCACTTCTTAATGGAAGTGGACATGGATGAGTTCCTAAAACAGCGTTTAAACAACTACCGTGCTGCCATCAAGCGTGCCCTGCGTGAACAAAAACACCGTTACAAGCGTGTGGTTGCCAATGGCGATACCGGAATTGCGGTTAAGTTTGCTAAAGAAGATGTGCGTGATGAAGCCTATACTTTTTTACGTCGTGAATACCCTGAGTTCTTAACCACAGACGAAGACAAAGAAGACGGCTTTTGGGTGAACTTAAATCTAACCCCGGCCAAGATTAAAGAATTTGAAGATTACGCTCTAAAACAAAACCTAACGACCATTCGTAACCGAGTGAACGAACTGGGTGTGGCCGAGCCATTAGTGCAACGTCAGGGTCGTAACCGTATCGTAATTGAATTGCCCGGTGTGCAAGATACCGCCGCCGCTAAAAAGATTTTGGGTAAAGCCGCCAACCTTGAATTCCGTTTGGAAGCCTTGCCAGATGCCAGCCGATACAGCTCGGAAGAGTTTGGTTTTAAAACTCAGCCAGGACGTCGTGCTCGCTTAGAAAAAGCGGTCATAGTAACAGGCGATAACGTGTCTAACGCACAACCCTCGTTTGATGAAAACGGTCAGTCTCAGGTAAACATTAACCTGGACGGCAATGGCGGTGCCATGATGGGCAAAGTTACCAAGAAAGCCATCAAGCGTCGCATGGGTGTATTATTTGTTGAACACAAAGTACGTACCCGCTACGAAATGCAAGACGGCGTAGAAGTAGCTGTTGAAGACAAATTTGTAGAGAAAAAAATCATCTCCCTGGCCACCATTCAAAGTGCTTTGGGTAGCCAGTTCCGCATCACAGGTTTAGAGCCTGCCGAATCTTCGGAGCTTGCCTTGTTATTACGAGCAGGTGCTCTAGCCGCGCCCATGTACTTCGTAGAAGAGCGCACCGTAGGTCCAAGCCTGGGTAAAGAAAACATCGAGTTGGGTGTCAGCAGTGTGCAACTTGGTTTGGCGATTGTATTGATCTTTATGTTGGTTTATTACCGCACTTTTGGTTTGTTTGCCAACGTGGCGCTGGCGGTTAACTTGTTATTGTTGATGGCCGTTATGTCCATGTTAGGTGCCACCTTAACGCTGCCGGGTATTGCCGGTATTGTTCTTACGGTAGGTATGGCGGTGGACGCCAACGTGCTCATATTTGCGCGAATACGCGAGGAATTAAAGGCGGGGCTCAACCCCCAACAAGCCATTCACTCCGGTTACGATAAAGCATTTTTAACTATCTTTGATGCCAACATCACCACCTTAATTGTGGCTGTAATCTTGTTTGCCGTGGGTACCGGCCCTGTTAAAGGTTTCGCCGTAACCTTATCTATCGGTATTTTAACCTCTATGTTTACCGCCATCGTGTTAACACGTGCTCTGGCCAACCTGACGTACGGCGGTCGCCGTGTTGAAAAACTTTCAATAGGAGGCAAATAACATGAGCGAAGTGAAAGACATGAATTTCATGGGCATGCGCAAAGTTGCTGCTGCTGCCTCTATTGTGTTGCTGTTAATTTCCATCGCCTCTTTGGCTTACCAGGGTTTAAACCTGGGTTTGGACTTTACCGGCGGTACCCTCATTGAGGTGGGTTATGAAAACAAAGCCGACATCAAACACATTCGTGAAACCCTAGAAGAAGCCGGCTACCGCGATGTAACCGTGCAAAACTTTGGTTCCGAGCAAGACGTATTGTTGCGTATGTCGGAAGCGTATCGCGCTAACCTGGGCGATGAAGTGTTGGCCACCTTGCAAAACAGCAGCGATGAAACGGTGGCCATGCGCCGAGCCGAATTTGTAGGTGCGCAAGTGGGTGAAGAATTACGTGACCAGGGCGGCTTAGCGTTACTGCTGGCCCTTGCTGTGGTAATGCTTTACGTAGCCGCGCGCTTTCAGTTTAAATTCTCTGTAGGTGCGGTTGTGGCCTTGATGCACGATGTGATTATTATCCTGGGTGTGTTCTCGGTATTCCAGTTTGAATTTGATTTAACGGTAATGGCGGCTTTACTGGCGGTAATTGGTTACTCCCTTAACGATACTATCGTAGTGGCTGACCGTATTCGTGAAAACTTCCGTATCATTCGTCAAATGATGCCGGCCGATGTGATTAACCGCTCGTTAACCCAAACTCTGGGTCGTACCGTAGTGACGTCCTTAACCACCTTAATGGTATTGCTGGCCTTGTTGTTCATGGGCGGCGAAAATATTTATTACTTCGCCATGGCGTTAAGCATAGGTGTCGTGGTGGGTACTTACTCTTCTATATATGTATCGGCTAATATCTTGTTGGTGATGGAAATTACTCGTGAAGACTTGTTGCCTCCTGAAACTGATGACAGCGATCTGGATGAAATTCCATAGGGATTTCAAACTACTCGTAAATACTTAAGGCTCACCTCGGTGGGCCTTTTTTATGCCCATGGACGGGCTGTATCCTAAAAAATGTCAGGAACATTTTTAGGGTATGTTCAGGACGAACGGTCAGGATTTTGCTCCCGGCAAATCCTAAGTACTTACATCCATGTAACCAATAGAGCGGTGCCAGGGTTCTAATTCGTTTTTCAATTTAATATTATTGTTTCTCCTGGGAAGTCTTCAGTACTTATATCCCGTAAGCTATAACGTGGCGCTAGGAGTGACACAAACAAGTCTCAAAAACTTTGTGAAAGCGGCTGCAACACTCTAGAAAAGTCCAGCCAAGCATGTCATGCAGCGGCTACACAGCATCCCGTCTGTAAAATCCGCTGTATGACATGCTTGGCTGAACTGGGCTGACGGTTTGATTTAATGCAGAGGCATCGTCGGCGTGGGGCTGGTAATCGACAAAGATAAAGTCCTCTTAATAAGCCATTTTTAACCCTGCATGCCAAAAGATTACATAAGCGGTCAATATTGCCTCAGCCAATAGAGGTATCTTAATAACAGAATAACAATAAGTGAGTTTGATCATGGAAGCGGTGAATATCGATTTAAATTCCGGCGCACTACTGGCCATTAACGCTATGATTGCGGTGATGATGTTTGGTGTATCACTTGAACTAAAAGTAGACGACTTCAAACGCATCTTACGTAAACCCAAGGCCCCAGTGATTGGCCTAGTGATTCAGTTTGTTATTTTACCGGCTGTTACTTGCCTAGTGACCTGGGCCTTGAATATCGATCCTATGCTGGCCATGGGCATGATACTGGTGGCATCCTGCCCGGGTGGTACATTCTCCAATATCATGACCTGGATGGCCAAAGGCAACGTGGCGGTGTCGGTGAGCATGACCGCGGTTTCCAGTATTGCCGCCAGTGTTATGACCCCATTTAATTTTGCATTCTTTTCTTGGTTAAACCCCCATACCCGCCCCATGCTCACCGAGATTTCAATGGACCCTCTGGGTTTGTTGTTACTGGTATTTTTAGTGCTTGGGGTTCCTATGATGTTGGGCATGGCCGCGGCCCCCAAATTTCCTAACTTGTCCCGCAAGATTGAAAAGCCGCTGAAAATGTTTGCCATGTTGGTGATGGTGGTATTGGCGGGGGCAGCGTTCGCAAAAAATACCGATCAATTTGTACAGTATTTCGAGATGTTTTTCTGGTTAGTGGTGGCCCATAACGCACTGGCCATTAGCCTGGGTTACTTTGGCGCACGTTTAATGAAATTGCCGGTGGCCGATCGTCGAGCCATTGCCCTTGAGGTGGGCATTCAAAACGGTGCCCTGGCTCTGGTGATTATCTTTACCTTTTTTCCACAAGCATCGGGCATGTTATTGATCGCCGCCTTCTGGGGCATTTGGCATTTAGTGAGTGGCTTGACTCTGTCCTCCATCTGGTCGCGAATGCCCATCAAAGAAATTCCAGTATCACAAGATGTTAAATTATTAACGGCAGAGCAAAAAACGGCCGCTTAAACTAATTTAATTAGAGGGCCTCCCATATGGATATGCTTTGGCTGGCCTTCACCGGCATCGTCTTTTTTGCATATACCATGGCCGCCATCACTGGGTTTGGTAGCACGGTCATTGCGTTGTCACTTGGGGTGTTGTGGCTACCCATTGATAAAATATTACCAATCCTTGTGTGCTT
>Ga0209290_1000963_pt1 | contig 16374 bp, 14 predicted proteins | sample EN1Hudsemesocosm_2_FD_184632 | JGI IMG/M metagenome (GOLD analysis project Ga0209290, IMG submission 184632) | Methane-oxidizing microbial communities from mesocosms in the Hudson Canyon - EN10B Hudson Canyon (SPAdes) (version 2) | ecosystem: Environmental > Aquatic > Marine > Cold seeps... | reverse complement strand
TGGATCTGTTGGATCTGTTGGATCTGTTGGATCTGTTGGATCTGTTGGATCTGTTGGATCTGTTGGATCTGTTGGATCTGTTGGATCTGTTGGATCTGTACTGGATTCTTGCACCAGTATTTCAGTGGCGGTATAGGCAAACACCGCTTCCGAGCACGCCTGACCACACGCTTGAGTCTGCCCTATGGGCATGAAATCACGAATGTAATTCACATACTCCTGGGCACTCTTTAATGGGCTGCCTTCGATAAACACAGAGCCATACTCACCTGGGTTTTCTTTGTCACCATGACAAGACTGGCACTGGGCCTCGTACACGTTGCCCCCTAAGGAAACCTGCTCAACATCGTAATTACTCTTGATGCCAGAAATGCCTGTACTGGTTTGCTGATCATTACCTGGCTGGGCATTATTGCTGGTGGTTTCACTGCCTGGCAAACAACCGGTCACCCAGAGCAGCGGCAAAACAACGAGTGTTGTTTTTAGACATTGGCGAAATTTCATGGAGGTTCCCAGTACAGACGAATATAACGCTATTTTGCGGCCATTCGACCCTATATAAGATTGCGCCATGGGCCTAAATACATATACCTAAAGTAATAGGCGCGCGAAAAGGCCCCTAGATTTACGTCCTCCCTTAAGTTTAGCAGTCTCCTGAGCCGTTGATTCCTTATCCATTTACGACTGAAATAATGCTGTGTGGCCTATACCCTAATAAAATCTAACTAAAGTCCCATGGGCATTTTTTGTGACGCAGCGCAAACTAGGCTCAATTATTTAAAAGGGGTCTAACCATGGGTGCACTTCATCAATTCGAAAAAACCAGCATGACTTCGCCACAGATGGTTAGGGTCAATAACTATCAAATCAATAAAGGCAAACAATCGACTTCTAACAGTTCTAAAAAATCAGATTCGGCCCACCAGGAAATCATGCAAGAGGCTAATGAGCGTTTAAATCTGGAAGTTCAACGCCTTAAAAAGGCTTTGTCTGATGCCAATAAAAATACTCCTACTGCCAGCAATCCAGCTCAACTTGACGCAGACAGAAAAGCCATCGCCGAAAAATTTTCGAAAAAGTATGCGGCTAAAATGAAACAGCTGGAAAGTCAGTACCAGAGCGAGGTAAAAAAGAATACTTTGCTGAACATTAAAATGGCGAAGCTTGAAACCTTATTAGATGAAGTATACGAAGCAGAAAATCCAAATCACCTTGAAAGCGACGACATTAAAAACATCAAAAAAATAAATCAACAGTTAGAAACGTTATTGCAAAAGCTAAAGGTCTAGTCGACCTTTGGCTGTGGGGTTGCACTGGACACATTATTACGACCAGAGGCCTTACACACATATAGCAACTCATCGGCACGCTTTAATACATCATCAATATCGTTATCACTGCCTTGCAATTGGGACACACCAATGCTCACGGTAGATAAACACTCTTGGCCATTAATGGTATGGCCGATTGACTGCCAAGACTTTCTAAAACGCTCTAAAATAGCCAATACAGTGTTCATTTCGGTGTTAACCAGCAATATCACAAACTCTTCGCCACCAAATCGGGCCACCATATCCTGACCTCGCAATGCACCCTCACAGGCTGTCGAAAATTTTCGTAGGACTTCATCGCCAAAGTCATGACCATAGTTATCATTTAGCTGCTTAAATAAATCCAGGTCACACATGGCTAGCGCCAATGGATAATTATGGCGTCGCGCATCTGCAAACTCATCATTGGCCCGCGTGCTAAAACCACGACGATTCAGCAAATTAGTTAACGGGTCGGTGTTACTGGCTTTCTCTAACTCCACTTCTCTATTCTTAAGGTCGGTAATGTCCCGTAAATAGAACATAACGGAGGGCGTGCCTAAAAAATCAATTTTGCTGCAGGACACCGACAGCCACAAATTGCGTTTGGCCAGTGCACGGGTGTGCATGGATTCCACCATGTAACTGCTTCTACTGTCGTCATTAATAAAATCCAGCAGGGGCTTGTATTCCACGTATTTGTCCAACTCAAAAAATAGCGGTATGTTTTCTTTGGTGATGCCCAGTAGTTTTTCGGCCGCTGTGTTTACATATTCCAGTTTTTTCTGCTCGCCATTTTCAAAAATAATCACAGGGTCAATGGCATTGTCCAGCACGTTAGGGCCCACAGATAACAAACTACCCGCCACCATAGTGGAGGTATCACTGCGGGATGACATACGCAGTTTTTCCGGCACAAAAAACTCTCCTGCCACAATTTTACTTAAGGCCGACTTAACCTCAGAGGAAGCATAACTTTTAGGTAAAAATCCATTGGCGCCTGCCACTAAGGCCTCCACTGCTAAGTCTTGGCTTTCATGGCCCGACATAAGAATCACACGACAATGCAAATGCGTGTCTTTAAGTCCACGCACCAATTGCAAGCCATTTCCATCGGGCAGGTTAAAATCCACCAGAATTAGCTCAATATCAGCATGGCTCTTCACATAGTCCATGCCCCCTTGCAGAGTGCCTTCTTCATGAATCTCAACGTCCAGAGACATTTGTCCCAGTAAGGCCCCTAGGCCCATGCGAAACATCTCATGGTCATCAACTATTAGGGTTTTCATCTAGATGCCTTTTGCTAAAGAATAAGCCCTTTATCCCGGGCGGCATTGATAGCTTGGGTACGATTGGTCACCGCCAGCTCTTCAAAAATGGCGGTAATATGGGTTTTGACTGTGCCGACGGAAATATTTAGGTTATCCGCGATTTGTTTGTTAGCTTGCCCCTGAGCCATGGACTTAAGTACATCCAACTGGCGAGGTGTTAAGCGGGAAAGGGACTTTTCGGCTTTATTGACGGCCTTATTAAGTAAATCCATGGGAAAATACTGGCTGCCCGCCAAAATGATTTGCACCGCACTGAAGATCACCTCATTGGCCGAGCTTTTTGGAATAAAGCCACTGGCGCCCTTGTCCATGATGGCGGTGATAATCGCCGGGTCTTCGCTGCCACTGATAACGCAGATCTTAATATTGGGATAACGCTGTAGGGCACTATAGATGAAACTTAGGCCTTCGTTTCCTGGGATATTAATATCCAACAACGCCAGTTTAAGGTCTTTTTCGCGCTCCATGGTCTCAAGCGCGCTCTTGGCATCTTCGGCCTCCAGTACTTCGCTGCCCTCTATTTTTTGTTCTATGGCCGCTTTTAAGCCTAAACGAAATAGACCGTGATCGTCCGCGATCAGTAATTTCATACAATCAACCCTTGCATATCTGTTGGTGCCCTACATCTGAGTATAGATAAGGAATAATAATCGGCGGTTTTATCCCTTGAATTTGTTTTATATAGATCTGATATAACTGCACACCTTCATATAACCTTATTTTATTCAGGCCAGGGGCATATTCAAATCGAACTTAAGTCATATATGGCAATTTTTTAGACAAGGTAAAATTTATGAAACTTTAGGGGGGCATATGATTGAGTCAAAATTTGTACAGCTGGATGAAACCTTTCAAACCATCAATGCCCTTGATTTTGATGTATCGGAGTTGCCCATATTAGTGGCCGCCATCAATCAATGTTTTGATGATGTTGAATTCAGCTACAAAAAACTCTCCCAACTCATAAAAAAGGATTTACAACTTAGTGCTCTTATTTTTAAGCTGGTGAATTCGGGTGTGTATCGACGCCCTGAAACCATCACCAACCTAGACAGTGCACTCATGCTGCTGGGTTTCAAAATGATTCGCAATTTAATATTTAGCCATAAACTTAAAGCGCTACTGGGGCAACACAACCCATCTGTTCAGGCGTCGTTGAGTAAACGCTGGATCTTCACCCTACACCATGCGGCCAATACGCTAGAATTAGCAAAAGCACTGTATTTAGACAAACCCGAAGAGATGTTTTTAGCGGTTATCTTTAGTGACATAGCTGCGTTTATCCTGGCCGACAAACTCAGTAAAAAAGACATTACCATTAACGAACAACAATTTTATAAAAAGTGCGATGAATATAAATACAACTATGCACAAAAAGCCTTAATCAACTGGAATTTCAACCCCAGAATCATAGAAATGATGGTAGAACCAAACTGCCCGAATCACGAGCTAACCGAGATGGACGTGATTCAGCTGGCCTATAGCCATATGAAAGGGGGTACCATAATTAGTGAGCAAGCGGCATTCAAAAAATTACCGGTATCGGCACAGCTAACCCATGGCCAACAAAAATTGTTAATCCTTAAAAACAAGGAGCAAGACATCAAAAAGATGGTGGCCAGCCTAATTTAAACCCTTGCGATAATCTCTGGGCCCCATGGAAAACCACAGCTGGCAGCTACGGGAAAACGCCGATTGCTCGGCATACCCCAGCAGAATCGCGATTTGCCCCAGTGACAAACCCTGTTGCGACAAATATTGTTTGGCCATTTCTTTGCGCACCGCGTCTTTAATTTTTACAAAACTGGTGCCCTCCTTTGCCAGCTGCCTGTGTAAGCTACGCACATGAGTACCTAAAGCCAACGCCACCGCCTGATTGGTACATTGATTGGCCAGCATTAAAGGTTTAATAAGCGCTCGCACTTTTTCCTTAAGCAGTAAATCATCGCCAGAGAAGTTTTTCTGCAAATACTCATAGGCCATTTCCCCCAAGCGTTCATCTTGACGCCTAACGGGTAGTAATAAATCTTGTTTATTGATTTCAAGACCGCCCACCGCCTGCTGAAAATTAACCTGACAGGAAAATACCCCTCGATAAGCGTAAATGGTGGCGCCCTGGTCATGGGGAAAGTGCACCCCGTAAGGCTTGCTACGGCCCTCACTTAGAAAGGTGATGATCTGGTAGGCCAAGCCCATATTTAATTCCATGGTTTGGCGACAGTGTGGTAAGGGTGACAGTGAGATTTCGAGACTAAACAGCAACCGATTGGTATCGGGAAGATCGTTTAAATGAATTAAAATCCCTGGGCTATACACGTGCATAAACTGCATGACGCGCTGTAACACCTGAGCAAGGTTTTCACCCTGTTGTGCGGCTAGAGCAATGGGGCCCAGTACACTGAAATCCTGACATTTTGAAAACCTTAAACCAAAATCATCACACTGTAATTGCACGGCTGTGTCTTCCAGCAGTGCAATAAAACTGCGGTAAGAAATCATGGCCCCAATTTGATTAATAAGGTCCCCACTTAAACCCTGTTTAGCCAACAAAGCCTGGGGGTCGCCCTTTAATTCTTGTACCAATTCGGGATAACCCCGAAGCGCTTCGCTGCGGATTAGCTGTGTCATAACACCCTCTTCATTATTTGAAATCATAACGGCGCGTCCAAAAATGGCAAGTTTTAAAATCAGCCGCGATGCATTATAGAGCTACAAATCATTCTGGCTGGGTAAATACATGACACAAAAAAGCTTTGATTATGTGGTTATAGGCGGCGGCAGTGCTGGCTGTGTTATGGCCAGCCGTCTCTCTGAAGACCCCAATGTAACCGTGTGCCTACTGGAAGCAGGTAAAAAAGACAACAGCGCATTTATCCAGGCGCCAGCGGGTTTGGCGGCCACTGTTCCCCAGGGATTTTTTAGCTGGCACTATGAAACGGTTAAACAAAAGGGCTTAAATGGTCGTCGCGGCTTTCAGCCCAGGGGGAAGGTTATGGGGGGCTCAAGCTCTATTAATGCCATGGTGTATATGCGCGGTAACAAATGGGATTACGACAACTGGGCGCAGCAGGGAAACTCGGGGTGGAGCTTTGACGAGGTTTTGCCCTACTTCAAGAAGGCCGAAAATAACGAAACCCTGGGGCGTGATGATTTCCACGGCCAAGGCGGCCCATTAAACGTGGCCGAATTAACCAGCCCCAGTCATTTCAACGATTACTTTTTAAGTGCCTGTAAAGAACAGGGGTTAAAGTACAACCAGGATTTAAATGGGGCGACTCAAACCGGGTTTCGTATGAATCAGGTGACCCATAAAGATGGCGAGCGCTGCAGCACGGCTAAGGCCTACATCACACCCAATATGGATCGTCCCAACCTTACCGTGATCACCCAGGCTCACGTGGCCAAGATAGATATTGAGGGCAAGGTCGCCAAGGGAGTGAGTTTCTATCAAGGGCGCCAAGTTCAGCAGGTTACTGCTAACAAGGAAGTAATCTTAAGCGCCGGAGCCTATGGCTCACCGCAAATATTACAACTGTCTGGGGTGGGCCCGGCCCAACACCTTAATGATTTAGGCATTAAGGTGTTGCTGGACGCCCCGGGTGTGGGCAGCAATTTGCAAGACCACGTGACCACCATTCCCGCCTATCGCACCAAACAACACAATGGCACTTTTGGCTTGTCTATTATGGGCGGGCTGGATGTGTTGAAGGGGGTTTATCAATGGGCCAGCAAACGCAGCGGCATGCTTACCAGTAACTTTGCTGAGTCGGCTGCCTTTTTTGCCACCGACGACGCAAAACCGGCACCGGATATCGAGCTGGCATTTGTGGTGGGCCTGGTAGATGACCACAACCGTAAGATGCACCTGGGACACGGTTATAGCCTGCATGCCACGCTCATGCGCCCCAAAAGTCGCGGCACCCTAAGGTTAGCCAGTAGTGACCCTAAACAGGCACCACTTATTGACCCAAATTTTCTGGATCATGATGACGATATCAATGATCTGGTAAAGGGTTTGCAAAAATCGCTGGATATCATGGAATCTCAGGCGTTTGACTCGGTAAAAGGCAAGATGTTGGTGCCGCTCGACCGAAACAATGTGGGGCAATTGAAGGAGTTTTTGCGCAATAATGCCGACACCGAATACCATCCGGTGGGCACCTGCAAGATGGGGCCAGATTCAGATCCCATGGCGGTGGTGGATGAGCAGTTACGACTCAAGGGAATTAGTAATTTACGGGTAGTGGATGCGTCTATCATGCCTAATTTGGTATCGGGCAATACCAATGCTCCCACCATTATGATTGCCGAGAAAGCTGCGGATATGGTGAAGGCGGGTTAATAAGCTCTATTGGCAGGCGCTATCTATTAGATTGCGGCTGCCTCTTTCTTTCCCCCCCTTAACTATCCTTTAAAGCGGGCCCTATGAATCAGGTAATGGATGTCGGTACCGGTCCAGGTGAGCGCCGGGTATAGCTTGCGTACCCAGGACCTTTGCCAGCTTTCACGGCGTTGTAAAAACGTGGGAGTGATGGCTAGAGCCGCGACTTCGGCCAAGTAATTCATGACCGCTATTTGAGGTTGTTCTTTATCCGCCTTAAAGCGTTTTTTAATGTATAACGCCTGTTCATCATTAAGACTCTTTGAAATGCTGGCACATACCACAGATTGAGACTTGCCCAGGTAATTCGGTAAGGCACCCAACCCCACCACCACGTATTCATAGGCATCCATGGCTTGTTTGTGGGTGGCAATGCAATTGGCAAACAATAGGCATTCACCTTCCAGCACTAAACCTGGGGCACCATGCAGTGCCAGGCTGGCCGATTCAACGGATAAGGCTTCTTTACCCGCCACCACCTTCACCTTTTTACCTAATTCACGCTCTTGATCCTGAACCCATACCTTAACCAGGCGCACCTGTTCATCATTGGCCAGGGTAAGAGGAAACTGTTCATTAGCCGCCTGACGGGCATTAAGCTGAATAAAGTCCTGTTTGATGCTATCGATACTGAGGGTTAACTCAGATTGCTGAGGCAAAGATTGTACATTTTCCATGGTAACCCCCAATACTGATGTATTAGGCATTTTGCGCTGAAGCCCCACAAAGGACAAAGGTTTGCCTTAAATACTGTGATGGAATTCATACCACCGTGCCATTTAAGGCCTGTTTTTGCCGACCAATGCTCATATGAACGCTTAGTCAATATTGGCCAAACCCGTCTATGCTTAGCCATGGAGGCCTCATGAATTTAAGAACCCTGTTTTGGCTGACAGCCCTCTCTTATACCCTAGTGATAGGCGGCAGCCTGCTGGTCTACCGCTTGTATGTTGTTTTCCCCGCCATTGAACAAGCCACTATTGATGCACGCATGCAAAACATCCTAGCGGCCCTGGGTGGCTATCAGAATGAACGCACGAATCTTATTGCCTTAAATCGAGATTGGGCCAGATGGGACGACACTTATGAGTTTATCGAGAATGACGACAGGGGATTTATTCTCAATAACATCGATGATCAGACCTTTGTAAACTTTGATATTGATGCTCTGGCCATCATAAATATGCAAGGCGTTACTCAATACGCCGCCTTGAAAAAAAACAACATAGTATCTGAAATCACCAATGCACAAGACATTAGTGCCGACATGGACATAGCCCACATTTTAAATAAAGACGAACAATACGGCATCATTCGGGTTAATGGTAAGTATGGTATCTATGTTAGTCACCACATTCAGGATAGTCGCCAGGTACATGCCCCTAACGGTGTGCTGATATATATGCGTATTTATAAACCTGAATTTTTCACCCGTATTGGACTTATTTCTGGGCTACAGGTCATGTTGGGTCAATTCGAAAACGTTCCGCAAGAGACATTGCCCCATTTTGAAAACTTCAAAATCCATGACATTCGTGAGCAATACTATTTCACTATCACTAACACTCGTGACGAAATAATAGGTAAGAGTGAAGTAAAATTTCCAATCGACAGCTCCCCTACTGCATTGGACAACCCTACGTTGTACAGCATATTGGCATTAATTCTGCTGCCGGTCTTCATCACCGGCATCATATACTTAGTGATTTTAATTCCCATTTTTAGGATTTCGAAAAATATCAGGCTCATGAAATCCACCGGCAATATTTTTCACCTTGAGCAAAAAAGTCACATCGATGAAATAGACGGCTTCCTAATTACCTTTAATGGCTTAGTTGACAAGATTCATATGTACCAACAAAAATTATTGGATGATTCCAACACAGACGGTTTAACCGGCATTTACAATCGTAAATTTTTTGATATCGCCTTTGATAAAGGCTGGCGCGTGAGCACCCGCGCTAGCTTGCCATTAAGTATCATCATGATGGACATAGATTATTTTAAAAAATACAACGACTACTACGGGCATTTACAGGGAGATGAGGCGTTAAAAGAAGTGGCACTGGCATTGAGTAATGTCATTCGCCGGGCTGATGATACCTTGGCTCGCTTCGGCGGAGAGGAATTTGTGGTCATCTCTCATGCTTCCAGCTTGCAACACCTTGAAGAGTTATTAACCATCATACTGCAAGCCGTTCGTGAGCTGAATATTGGCCACAAACAATCCAGCGTACATCATCACCTCACCATTAGCTGTGGTGCTTGTTTTATTAAAAACAACGGCCCATGGATGAAAGACTTAAAGCTTGAGGCCCTTAACCTGGCCGATGAGGCACTCTATGACGCCAAACATAATGGTCGCAATCAATATTCTATTCGTACCCTTCAGACGCCCGACCAAAACAGGGCCACCCATTTAAGTGACAGCCCTGATGACACTATTTAACTCTGATCGAATTTTTCTGGTACTAGAATGTCCTTTCTACAAGCTGGCCACTGAAAGAAAGCACACCTTAAACTTGGGCACTGGGACGATTTTTGATGCTCTTATACCAGCGCAATAGGTGCTGGTGTTCCTCATCGATGCGTACCTGCACTACCCTGGCAAAATCGACGCTCACAAAGGCAGTGATATCTGCCACCGTAAAACTCTCTCCGGAAATAAACTCATGATTGGCTAAATGATCATTCAAGAATGACATAAATTTTGTAGCCGATTTAATGCACTCCTCACCCCATTCTTTCACCGGTGTCATGCGGTCAGAAAAATAGCCCGTGGTATGTTGGAAGCCCATGCCGACTAAGTTCATGAAAGTAATCTCACAGCGACGCTGCCACATTTCAATATTGGCTTGCTCCAGGGCAGTGATCCCCATAAGAGGGTTAGCCGGGTGTAACACCTCAAAATAGCGACAAATGGCCATAGACTCGGATATAAATTCCCCGCTTTCTAGTTCTAAAACCGGCACTTTTCCCAAGGGATTCTTTTGGCGAAATTCACGGCTAATGTTGTCACCAGCTTTTAGACCCACATGAACATACTCAATATCCGATATGCCTTTCTCGGCCAGAAACATGCGGACCCGACGGGCATTGGGGGCCGTTTTTTCATCGTATATTTTCATCTTGATGGCTCTTTTATTGTTATAGACTAACCCATTAAGTTACGGTTAGCGCCGCACAAGGTCAACCACGAGGTTAAAAAGAACACACTGTTGCACGATCAAAAAACTGGAGGGCATATGAAGGACAAACCACGCCCAAAGGGCGTGACTGTCATCTAACAAGTGATATTAGACGTTTAATTGGCGACTAAAAGGCGGTAACCCACTGAGCAACATGCTGCCGTAACGTTTGCTGACAATTCGTTTGTCCAAAATAGTAATTTTACCGGTATCGGTTTCGGTTCTAATCAAACGACCACAAGCCTGAATCAAACGCACACTGGCATCGGGAACCGACATTTCCATGAATGGATTGCGCCCTTTACTTTCCAGCCATTCGGCCAGGGTGGCGTCTACCGGATCATTGGGCACAGAAAATGGCAAGCGCACAATCACCACGTGCTGCAACTGTTCACCGGGTAAATCTATGCCCTCGGCAAAACTGGCCAAACCAAACAAGATACTGTCTTTGTCGGCATCAATTTTTTCTTTGTGCAAACGAATCACTTCCTGCTTGGAGTATTCATCTTGGGTGGTGACATACTTTTTTAAATGGGCGGGCATTAATGCCTTGGTATCGTTCATCACACGGCGACTGGTAAACAACACTAGCGTGCTTTCTTTAAGGGCCAGGTTGTCAGCCAACGCCTCGGCCACTTGCTGCGCATACTCAGGGGTGCTATTGGGCTCAATGGCACTCTTGGGGACCACCACCGTTCCAAGGTTAGCGTAATCAAATGGGCTCTCGATTATCTCGGTATGATTGTCACGGGCAATACCTGACTTCATACGGAAACGATCAAACTTGCCCACCGCCGTCAGTGTTGCGGAGGTCACCACTGCTGCAAAGCAACGGCTCCAAAGGTTTTTCGCTAACAACTCTGCTGCCATAATGGGACTGCTGTATAGGCCAATGTCGTCTTCCTGGTCGGTGTAGATACGTTCCAACCACCGGGCCACTGGCACTTGATCTTCAAAATCTTTGGTGGCAAAACTTAACCATAACAGCCCTGCACTTTCTAAACGGGCCAGTAACAGGCCCATAATAGGGAACCAACGTTCGGCATCACTTTGCTTGTATTCGCCGTCGTCTTTGCTGATGGAAGCCTTTAGGGTTTCGACAATTTTATCCAAATGTCCGTACAGGGAGTTATGGATTTTGTTTAACTCTATGGACAGTTCAACTAATTCGTCCGGAACTTGTCCCATGCGAAATCTGTGTTGGTGATAGCCTTCCTGGTCGGCCTGATCCCCTAAAAAATCCAGCAATATGTGATTCACAAAACTAAGCTTGGAATTAATCTCGCTAATGCGTTCAGGCATGGCGCTCACCACTTGCAACAAACCCACAGGGGTACCCGATTGCTTGCCCAGGGTGTCAACGGCCTTGGATATTTGTTTCAACAGGTTTTCTTCCTGATGCAACTTCACCTGAGCCGAGAAGTGGTTAATGGCTTTATCAGGTAGGTGATGACCTTCATCAAATACGTAAATGCTGTTACTGGGTTCTGGCAATACTGCCCCGCCACCCAGATTTATGTCGGCCATCACCAGGTCGTGGTTAGCTACAATAACATCGGCGTCTTCCAAGGCTTTACGGGCGGCAAAAAACGGGCATGCATTAAAATGAGGGCAGCGACGATTACTGCATTCTCTGTGGGTGGCCGTCACCATGGACCAATCCTGGTGCTCGATTTGTTCGGGCCAGTTATCTCGATCGCCGTCCCATTTACCGGAGGTAAATTCATCAAGCAAATGAGTAAACAATGCTTTTTGATCTGCCGATGCGTCTGCCCCGCCAAACATATCCATGGAGGCATCCTGCATGCGCTGGTCACGCATTTCCTGATCCAGTTTATGCACACAAAGATAACGGCCGCGGCCCTTGGCCAGTGCATAACGAAATTTTAGACCACTGTTTTTGGCAACATCGGGAATATCCTTATTTACCAACTGTTCTTGCAGGGCCACCGTGGCGGTTGAGACGATGATCTTTTTATTCAGATCTTCAGCCACCGGAATGGTTGCGATTAGGTAGGCCAGAGTTTTACCGGTACCAGTGCCCGCCTCCACCACACAAATGGGATTATTAGAGACACGATTGCCATCGTCATCTTGTTGCACCGAGCCCAAAGTGCGAGCGATGGCAGCAATCATTTGCCTCTGACCGCGACGAGGCCTTAGATTTTTTTCTTTTAAAATTTGGCTGTAAGCAGACTGGATGGTACTTTTTGCTTCATTACTTAACATGCTTTGGAGATACCCACGACAACCCTTTGGCCAACGCAATTTTTCGCCCAGCCACATTAATTACGATTCCGGTATGGGTTATTTCTTGCAATACCACTTGGGCATTGATGAACATACCTTCATTAAATGTTTGCCCGTTAATCACCACAGATCGATACTCTTGGGCACTTGAATAAATATGACTCTGTAAAGAAATAGTGGGAATTAAACCCAACACCTCTTTAGGCAATTCTGCCAGCTCATAGGTCTTGGCTGGCTGCTGAGGTGCTGGTTGTGGCTCAGCCACTTCAGTTTCTTCAATCTGTTTGGGTAAGGTTTGAGCAGGCTTTGCCAAATCCACCACCGGCTCATGCACTGGCGTTGTTTGGATCTGGGCCTGGACAGGCTCAACATTATTGGATAATTGCGGCGAAAATAATTTAAATACGGTTACAACCAGGAAACCTATCACCACAACGATAAGCCATACGGGCAAATTAGCAGTAGTCGCCACTGGCGCAATACTCGAATCCGGGGACTGGGTTTGTGCCTGCCGCTCCAATTCCGCTTTTTTTAACGCCTCCAATAAGTAGGACATTAGATAGCCCTCTTATTTTTTTGCTGCCACAAAGCCAAACTGATAAGCGTTTGTTTGCCCAATATGCCGTCCACCAGTAAGTGGTGACGACTCTGAAACTGCTTAACACTCTCCACCAATAATACATCGTAAAAAGTGGGCGACTCTTGTCCTGAGGAGTCTGGGCTAATAACTTGCCACTGGGAATAATCCTGCTCAGAGGCACTGTGAGTTTGACTGGATAAAATGTCACGCACCCAACTTACCACTGCATGGTCTTGACCTGGTTTTATAAGACCAGCTAATTCAAACGGCGCTTTCCAATTAATACGACTTAACACTAAAGATTTATTATTAATAGGCGCCTGCCATTTTTGCCAGCTTTGTCGATCAAACACGACTATCTCATCTTGACTGTAAGAGATGAGCGTTTGCGGCAACATACCCTGCCAGCACATATGTGTTTCAGTACAATTTGATAAATACGATTCACTGCTGCTTGCATATAAGCCTTCATTATCAAGCAGTGTACTGACGAGTTTAGGCAGTTGAATCTGAGTGACTAGATGCTGGTAATTTTGCCCCCATAAAAACGCGCCAGCCAACACCAACGCAGGTACTAAACCCACTTTCCATTTGCTTACACTTTCCTGCGGTAGCACTTCTTTTGCTGCACGGTAAACGGTCCAGGCGGAAACTTGGCGGCGGTTTTGCGCATAGCAACCCATTAAACTGCGATCGGCCAGTAAATTAATTAGCCTGGGAATGCCACCGGTTAATTTTTTAAGCATTAACAATGCAGGCAATGAAAACAAGTTGCGTTCACCACCAGCTACATGAAGGCGATGACGAATGTACTGTCTAAGTTGCGCAAAATTTAGCGGGTTTAAATGAAAGCGGGCGGTGAACCGTTGATTTAGCTGGCGTAACTCATATCGCTGTAAACGTTGCCTTAACTCTGGCTGGCCTAACAAGATAATTTGCAGCAACTTGTCACTGTGAGTCTCTAAATTGGTTAACAGTCGAATTAACTCCAGCACTTCCATGTCAAGATGCTGAGCCTCATCTATCACTAGGAGGCTGTAACCCCCTTTGGCGTATACGGCCAACAAAAATTCGGTAATGGCAGCGATTAACTGGGACTCTTTGGCTTGCGCCTCTACTGCTATGGCAAACTCTCGGCAAATTAACTGCAGCAACTCCAAACGATCCAGCTGTGGGTGCAAAATTAACGCAACTTCAGTGTTACTGGGAATAGACTGCAACAGGTGTTTACACAGCGTGGTTTTGCCGGTGCCCACTTCACCAGTGAGCAATATGAAACCACCCCGGTGCAACATGCCGTACTCAAGCACCGCCAAGGCTTCCTGGTACTGCCCATGGGCATACAGAAACTGAGGGTTGGGGGCGATGGAGAAGGGTCTGCACTGCAACTCGAAATAGTTTTCGTAAATCATAAAATTGGCCAGTATACGTCCAGCGACACCTGCAGATATTTGGATTTTGACAAGGCAAGTTGATCAGATGCCAATTTTAAGCGCACCATATCAGATTCATAAGCCAGATGGATAGCATCGTTGAGCAAATCCACCCCTAGATTTAAGCCCTGGGCTTTAGCCCCCATTTGCAAGCTATCGTGCCGCGACCACTGGCTGACCTGTAAATACAGCCCTAGGCCCGAATCCAGTGACTTCTCTATCAATATTTCGCTGGTCACCGGCAGCTTTTGAACCCGGCTTGCTTGCTTACTCGTGACAAAACAATCCACCTGACTAGGGCGAGACAGGCAGCCCACATCTCGGTTGATTGCCGACCAGTAAATACGGTGCCAGACATCTAACCAGCTCGCAGTGAAAGCCCAGCCCTGGCCTGCCATGTATTTGTACTGCACATCGAAACTATGTCCCCAACCGCTCACAGGGTAATCATTGCCGTTCACCAGTTGGTTTTGATCATAGTTATAGTCCAACTCATACCGATAATCAGAACTACCATCACCGGCCACGTGCCCTACTCCGCTTAGCCGCCCATCCTGAACCCTATTTGGCTGCAAAACATGTGCTTTGATTGAAAACGAACCACGGTTAGATAACGGTATAATATATTGGGCAAAAAAGCTGGTACCCGTTACCGCATTCACCGACAGCTGCAATGGGTAGTCTCCCGGCGCCAGCCCCTGATTTTCGAGTTTTTTGTAAAATTGCGCAGTGGGCCCACTGAAATGAAGTACATAGTCCAGACGCTTTTCCAAACCTACAGACCAGGTTGGATTGAGTTTCACCTCCAATCCGGCACGAGCTTTAACCTGAGCATAATTTCCCGCGCTGGCAGTGGCCCAATTGGAATCAAATTTCTCTATGGCAATGGCCGGACTGGTAGCCTGGGCGCTTGTGTACATATGCACCTGTGGCTGCGCCCCAGCCAGATTTGGCCAGAACATCAAACACAAGAGCACACATAAGGATCGCCACATCATCTTAGTATTACAGTAGCTGCCAGGAGCCATCTACATAGCGCACCACATACAGGCTACCTTCTTTTCCTATGGTAGCTACTAAGGATCCTGCGTACCGGATATAGCCCATGGGCGCATCGTTTTCTAAAGACTGATCCAGTGCCACCATGCTTAACGCAACGTCGCCGTCTAGAATAAGATAAGTCAACAAATCACTGCCATCTCCGCTGTGCTGCTCCATAGAAAAATGGAGGGTTTGACTTCCATATGGCACCAGATCGGCATAGCTCAAGCCTGCAATACTGCCAAAACCCAGGTAGTTATGAGTAAGCGATACACTGACGGTAATATCTTCTTCATCCAGTATTTGCCCCAATACATTTAAAAAAGCCACGGGCCGTTTATCGTTGTTAATATCTAGGAAGCGGGAAAAAATGCGCAAATTGAAGCTACTCAGACCTAAAGTAATGGGACTAGAAAAAGTAATTGCGTAAGGTGTATTAGTGGTAATGGCTGAAGCGCCATATTCAATTTCATAAATGCCGGCGCCGTCAATATTTACATTGGCGATACACCCTTCGGCCTGAAAGTACTCAAACACCTTGCGCACCGTCGTAACGGTTTCACCAAAATTGTCACCACATCCCAAACCGCTCACCACTTGTGGGTCGCGACACCCCCATTTACCGGATACCTTTAGACACTGGCGAGCCATTTCAACCGTGTCACTAATAGTGTCTTTCCAAATTACCCAGGCTGTTATGCCACCAGGATATTCCAAGGCTCCATAACCACCACTGCTAAATTGAGTATCATTGAGTTGCAAAATATTTTTCAACTCCAACTCCAAACTGTCGTAGTTAAACTGCTCTACGTATAACACGGTCTCGCTTGTGGTTTTCTTAATTTCGATATCACTGGAGG
>Ga0209290_1000959_pt1 | contig 16442 bp, 18 predicted proteins | sample EN1Hudsemesocosm_2_FD_184632 | JGI IMG/M metagenome (GOLD analysis project Ga0209290, IMG submission 184632) | Methane-oxidizing microbial communities from mesocosms in the Hudson Canyon - EN10B Hudson Canyon (SPAdes) (version 2) | ecosystem: Environmental > Aquatic > Marine > Cold seeps... | reverse complement strand
ACGAACCTATCGTTCAATCACTGTTGACGGAAAAGAAATTGAGTTTTCTGGTGGTTTCACCGACCTTCATACAGCCAGTTATCAGCATATTTTAAACGGTGAAGGTTTTGGTTTAGAAGAAGCTAGAGATAGTATTGAGATAGTAAGTGATATTCGTAAGCAGGATATCGTAACAAATGCATCTGATATTCATCCCTTCGTTAGCAAGGTGATTTGTTAATGTCTGAATATTATGTTCATGAAAGCGCTATTGTTGATGATGGTGCTTTAATAGGTAATGACTCGCGAGTATGGCATTTTGCGCATGTCTGTGCGGGGGCTAAAGTTGGTGAAGGGGTATCTCTTGGTCAAAATACTTTTGTTGGTAACAAAGTTACAATTGGTAATAAATGCAAAATACAGAACAACGTTTCAGTTTATGACAATGTGCATCTAGAAGAAGGTGTGTTCTGTGGTCCGAGTATGGTATTCACCAATGTTTATAACCCCCGTTCCTTAATTGAACGTAAAGACGAGTACCGTGATACGCTGGTTAAAAAAGGAGCTACTTTAGGTGCTAATTGCACGATTGTTTGTGGTGTAGTTGTTGGTGAATACGCTTTTGTTGGTGCGGGTGCAGTGATCAATAAAGATGTTAAACCTTTTGCTTTAATGGTTGGAGTGCCTGCCAAGCAGGTTGGCTGGATGAGTGCCTTTGGTGAAAAACTGAATTTACCGTGTCAGTCAGAGGTGGATATAACGATTATCTGTTCGCACACGGGAGAGCAATATAAATTAATCAGTGATACGTTGTTAAGGCAGGTAGTATAATGCAATTCATTGATCTGCAAGCTCAATATCAAGCGTTAAAGCAACGTATTGACCAGCGTGTGCATGAGGTTCTTGATCATGGGCAATATATTATGGGTCCGGAAGTTCGTGAACTTGAAAGTCGTTTATCAGACTATGTGGGTGTTAAGCATGCAATAACATGCGCTAATGGCACTGATGCGCTTCAGTTAGCGCTTATGGCGTTAGGGGTGAAAAAGGGTGATGTAGTGTTTTGTCCAGCTTTTACTTTCTTTGCTAGTGCGGAGGCTATTTCTTTTGTGGGGGCTACACCGGTATTTGTCGACGTGGATGCAAATTCGTTCAATATATGTCCCCTTGATTTAGAACAAAAAGTACAGGCTGTTGAAGCCGACGAAGAACTTAACCCTAAAGTTATTATGGCGGTTGACCTTTTCGGTCAACCCGCTGATTACGTTGCATTGCAAGCCATTGCGGCGAAATACCATTTAAAAATCATTGAAGACGCAGCACAAGGCTTTGGTGGTACATTAGGCGGCGAGCGGGCTTGTAGCTTTGGCGATATCGCCACTACCAGTTTCTTTCCAGCAAAGCCGCTCGGCTGTTATGGCGACGGTGGAGCTGTTTTTACACGCGACGATAGTTTGGCTGAGCTGTTGAATTCGCTGCGTGTTCACGGAAAGGGTCATGATAAGTACGACAATATTCGTATAGGAATGAACAGCAGGTTAGATACGCTTCAAGCTGCCGTTTTATTAGAAAAACTATCGGTATTTCCGGCCGAAGTAGAGCAACGCAATGTGCTTGCGAGCTTTTACCATGACCAATTAAAAGACTATGTAGAAGTGCCTATAATAAACGAAGGCTTTACGTCCTCGTGGGCTCAATATACGGTGCAATTAGATGATAGAAAGGAGGTGATGGAGCAGCTTAAGCAGAAAAACGTACCTACGGTTGTATATTATGCTCGTGCAATGCATCAACAAACTGCATACGCAAACCTTAATATGTACGGAGGGCTAGAAAACTCTGAAAACCTAGCGAGCCGTGTAATGAGTTTGCCTATGCACCCTTATATGGATAAAGCAGATCAAGAGTTTGTTGTATCTACCTTAAAAGAAGCGATGAGTTAAACCTCAAGCTAATTAACAGAATTGAGTAAATGTTAAAATCTATAACTAGTTTATTTAAATTGCTTACTGACAGCCAGAGGACGAAGTTTTATTCGCTTCAAGTGTTTGTAGTGTTGTCTGCACTTTTCGAAGTTGTTGGTATTGCCTCTATAGCTCCTTTTATGGCGTTGGTAACTGATACATCGCTTTTGGAAAGTAATGCCTTTATCGCAAGGATTTATGAGTATTCTGGACTTAATGACCTTAATAACTTTGTTGTTTTGTTGGGGGTTCTTGTCTTGGTTACTATGGCTGTATCTGCTTTGGTGTCAATGTATACTGTGACTCGCTTGAGTCGCTTTGCAGCTCAGACCGGTTCTGAAATATCACAGCGGTTGTTTGAGTATTATTTGAATCAGAACTGGCTCTATTTTACGAAAGTAAGTAGCCCGCAGTTGGTTAAGAAAATATCGCATGAAAGCCAGAGGATGACTTCCCTAGTATTAATACCTTTAGTTAACATGAACGCAAAAATAGTGTCAACTTTGGGTATAGTAACAGCCTTATTTATTTATAATCCGATTACTGCGTTAATTGGATTCTCTACTTTTTGTTTTGTTTACCTTTTATTATTTAAGTTTGTGAGAGGAGCCCTCCACATAAATGGATCAAATATTTCTAAAATGCTTGCTGTTAGATTTAGGGTTATGAACGATGCATTTGGGGGGATTAAAGATCTTACTTTATTGGATAGGAAAGACTACTATCTGGAAATATTTGACGGTAGTAGTGATAATTTAGCTAGGTCATTGAGTTCAAATGCTATTTTGGGTCAGTTACCTAGGTATGCAATTGAGTTTGTCGCATTTAGCATAGTCGTTTCTTTAGTTATCTTCTTATTTGCTTCTCATGAGCAGAACTTAACCAAGATGCTCCCTGAACTTGCTATGTATGCATTGGCTAGTTTAAAGCTATTACCTGCTGTCCAGCATATTTATGCTGCAGTAACTCAGATAAAAGGGAATATTCATTCGTTTGATTCTATTAAAGACGATTTGGTTGCTTCATCGATTAACCTAAGGGGTATGAATTTGTTGGGTAAGGGTGAGCAAAAAGAGCTAGAAATTACTAAAGGTCTAGAGCTTAAAAGTATTAAATTTAGGTACCCTAATAAGCTTAATGACGTACTGCAGGGGGTGAATGTTTATATTCCTGTAAATTCTCTTATTGGTCTTGTGGGTACTTCTGGGGCAGGGAAAAGTACGCTCGTAGATATCCTAATGGGTCTTATTGAACCTAGTTCAGGGCAGATCATAATTGATGGTCATGTGGTTGATTCTAAAGAAATGCATCAGTGGCAAAAGCTAATAGGCTATGTTCCGCAAACCATATTTTTATCCGAAGGTTCAATATCAGAAAATGTAGCATTCGGGCTAGACCCTAATAACATTGATAGCGGGAAGGTAGAAAGAGCACTTAAGGCTGCTCACTTAGATGAATATGTTAATGCACTACCTGAGGGGGCCGCTTCTTGTGTTGGTGAACGTGGCGTGCAATTGTCGGGTGGGCAGCGTCAACGCCTAGGTATTGCTAGAGCGCTGTATCACGATCCGTCTGTACTTGTGTTTGACGAAGCTACAAGTGCGTTAGATGGTATTACAGAAAAGATAATTATGGATGCAATAAGTGGTTTTCAAGGTACGAAGACAATAATTATCATCGCTCACAGGTTAAAAACAGTAACTGCTTGTGATCAAATTTACTATCTTGATAAAGGGCGCGTTTTGGATCAGGGTACTTATTCAGAACTGCTCTCAAAAAACACAATGTTTAGAGAGATGGCAGCCCACAGTTAAAAGGAATATATATGTTTAATGGTAAAAGTATTTTAATCACCGGTGGGACAGGCTCTTTTGGCCGAACTTTTGTTAGAATGTTACTGGCGGACTTCAATCCTAAAAGAGTTATTGTTTTTTCTCGCGATGAGATGAAACAGTGGGATATGTCTCGTGAGTATGAAGGTGAATCAAGACTACGTTTTTTTATCGGTGATGTACGAGATAAAGATCGGCTCTATCGTGCATTGGATGGCGTTGATTATGTTATTCATGCTGCGGCCACTAAAATTGTCCCTACTGCTGAATACAATCCGTTTGAGTGTGTTAAAACAAACGTTATTGGTGCAATGAATTTGATTGATGCATGTATAGATAAGGGGGTTGAAAAGGTTGTGGCTTTGTCGACTGATAAAGCGTGTAGTCCGAGTAATCTTTATGGAGCAACTAAGCTTGCGTCTGATAAGTTATTTGTGGCTGGAAATGCCTATTCTTCCGAGCATGGTACGAAATTCTCTGTAGTACGGTACGGTAATGTGATGGGGTCACGTGGGTCTATTTTACCTTTATTTATGAAGCTAAAGGCGCAGGGGGTTTTACCTATAACGGATACCCGAATGACTCGTTTTATGATTTCACTTGAGCAAGGTGTAGATTTGGTCTGGCATGCATTTCAAGACATGATTGGTGGCGAAATATACGTTAAAAAGATACCTTCAATGAAAGTTACTGATATAGCTGTTGCTGTGTCGCCTGAAAGCCGCATAGATGTAATAGGTATTCGGCCAGGTGAAAAATTACATGAGCAAATGATAGGTGCTGAAGACTCTCTGTATACATATGAGTATGAGGAACATTATAAAATATTGCCTTCAATAAATAACTGGGGAAATTGTGAGAACCGAATTAAAGATGGTCGAAAAGTGCCAGAAGGCTTCATATATGCTAGTGATAGCAATCCTGAATGGATGACTCCTGCTGATCTAGCAGAGTGGATTCTGAAGAATGAAAAGGGGATGGGGAAAATCTAATGATTCCATATGGTCGGCAAGATATAACTGAGAGTGATATAAATGCAGTTATAGGAGTTTTGAGGTCAGATTTTTTGACTCAAGGGGCTGTAGTTCCTGAATTTGAATGCTCTGTTGCCAGTAAAGTTGGTGCTCGATTTGGTGTTGCGGTCAATAGTGCTACAAGTGCTCTACATCTGGCGTGCAGAGCATTGGGGCTTAGTTCAGGCGATTGGTTGTGGACGACCCCTATTACTTTCGTTGCATCGGCCAACTGCGGTTTATATTGCGGGGCTAAAATTGACTTTGTAGATATTGACCCCAGTACTTATAATATTTGCGCAAAATCGCTAGAAAAAAAATTAGAGTACGCAGAAAAGAAACGCCGTTTACCTAAGGTTATTGTGGTGGTTCATCTTTGTGGTCAATCCAGTGATATGTCTGAGATTCAGGTGTTGTCGAAACGATATGGTTTTTCGATTATTGAAGACGCGTCTCATGCCGTTGGTGGGAAATATAAAGGGCAGTATATTGGAAGCTGCGAGTATAGTGATATTACTGTATTTAGTTTTCATCCTGTTAAAATAATTACCACCGGCGAAGGTGGTATGGCTGTAACTAACAGCTCTGATCTTGCTGAAAGAATGGCAATGCTTCGGAGTCATGGTATTACACGTGATCCTGAATTGATGACTTGTGAGCCGGACGGGCCTTGGTATTATCAGCAAATTGAACTTGGTTATAATTATAGGATGACAGAGATTCAAGCTGCTTTAGGTTGTAGTCAATTGAGACGGCTAGACGAATATGTTGATGCTCGAAACCAATTGGCAAAATATTACGACCAAGATCTTGAGGGGTTGCCGCTTACTATTCCTGTTCGGAACCCTGATTGCTACTCAAGTTTTCATCTCTATATTATACGGCTCGATTTGAATGCTCTCTCTATAACACACAGAGAAGCTTTCGAAAGGCTCAGAAAGGAAGGGGTGGGCGTTAATCTTCATTATATTCCTGTTCATCTTCAGCCGTACTATAAATCGTTCGGATTTCAAAATTCTGATTTTCCTGAGGCTGAACGATATTATAGTGAGGCTATTTCTATTCCAATGTATCCTACGATAACTGAGCAGGAGCAGTCTGAAGTAGTTAGTGCCTTGCGTAAGGTCCTTGCATGAGTAACTTATGCCTTATTCCAGCTAAAGCTTCTTCTACGCGACTTAAGAAAAAAAACCTTCAATTCCTGGGAGAACACAGTCTTTTAGGGCATGTGATATTGAAAGCTCAAAAGTCAGGTTTATTTGATGAGATTTGTGTATCCACAGAAAGTGATGAGGTTGCTGAAGTTGCAAGGCAGTATGGCGCTAGTGTTCCATTTTTACGGCCCTCTGAGTTATCGGTAGATCCTGCAACTTTAGTTGATGTCATATTGCATGCACTCGAATGTTATAGGGGTAACGGTCAGTTTTTTAAATCAATTACAATGTTATTACCTACCACACCTTTGATTTCTATAGATGATATTAAAGAAGGAATGAGGTTATTTGAGAGTAGTGGGTATCGGACAGTAATGAGTGTTACAGAATACGAGCATGCGATTTACAATGCTTGGACTGTATCAGAAAGTAAAGAAGGAAATGTTTTAGAGCCTTGTTTTCCTGATTCACCCTTCAAATATACTAAATCGACTGAGTGTCCAGTAGCATACAGAGCTAATGGCGGTATTTTAGTTACAAATCCGCGAGAATTGATGCTTAAAAAAACGTATCGGTCAAAACCTATAGCTCCCTATGTTATGCCTCTTGAGCGTTCGATCGATATTGATACAGATTTTGATTTTTCTCTAGCGGAATTCTTTTTTAGTCGTGCTTCACACGACTGGTTGTAATTATTGGAGTTGATAATGATTAAATTAGGCAATCGAACTATTGGTGATGGAAACCCTATTTTTATTATGGCTGATGTGGGGGTTACGAATGGTGGTGATTTCGAGCGATCAATGAAACTAATACAGTTAGCGGCTGACTCTGGGGCTGATGCGATTAAATTTCAGTATATTGGGCGTGATTCTTTGCTGTCGGATCGTACTACGGAGGCTAGTTACAACTGTTCTGATGGTCGGGTTGTAACTAAAACGCTTTATGAGCTATTCGAACCTTTCGATTTTTCGGAAGCGCAATGGGCGGAGTTGGTGAAGTATTCCCATGAGCTTGGTGTGGAATTTATTTGCACCGCTCATGTGTTAGAGGCTGTTCCTATTCTAGAGCGGGCGGGCGTGAAAATACATAAAATCTGTGCTTGGAGCAGTGACCATAAACGCTTAATCCAAGCGCTTGGTAGAACTGGAAAGCCTTTGATGCTGGATACTGGGAATTATACAAATACGTCCTTATCTAAAACGCTTGATTGGCACTCTGAAAGCGGAGGGCGAGGGGCAGTTTTATTGCATGACTTTCATACATCAGACCCATCAGAAATGAACTTCAAAGCTATTTCCTATATGAAACGTGCGTTTGGTTACCCTGTGGGTTACACGCCTCAAGAAACTGACGATAGGTTAGACTTTATGTCAATTGGGCTTGGTGCAAATGTATTGGAGCGCAGGCTCACTGTTGATAGAACGATAGAAGCCTTAGGGCATGCGAAGGCTTATGAGTTCGATGAATTTAAAAACTGGGTATCAAATGTAAGGCGTGCAGAGTCTGCTTTAGGCTTTGAGAGTGTTCTACCTCCGAAAGAAAATCTTAAAGCAAGGCAAAGTTACTTTAAAAGCTTGTTTATAAATACTGATTTAAAAGCAGGTGCGGTGATAGATGATTCGATGTTAGATGCACGTAGACCTGGAGATGGTATTTGGGCTGGGCGTGTAGATAAAATGATTGGGAAAAAATTGAATAAAAATGTCATGAAAGGGCATAAATTGTCTTTGGATGACCTTAACTGATCTGAATAATTCTTTACCAAGATACGGTGTATAATGATTTCTAAATTAATTGTGGGTGGCGCACAGCTTGGTATCGATTATGGTATTACTAATCAATCAGGACAAGTGTCGGAGCGGGAAGCGCTGTGCATTCTTGAGGCTGCTGTAAATACAGGCATTAATTTTGTTGATACCGCTAGAGCGTATGGGAATAGTGAAGAAGTGATTGGGCTTGCTCTATCTCAAATAGCCGCTGATGCAAGCCCTAAAATTATTACTAAGATACCTGCGCTTGAAGAATATGCTTCTTTACCTGATGCTAAAAAAGCAATAAAACGTGTGATAGATGATTATGTGTTATGTAGTCAAAGGGCGCTTAAAGTAAGTAGCTTGGATGTAGTGCTTTTACATCGAACTACTGATTTAACTAGCTGGGATGGTCTTGTATGGGAAAAGCTTAAATCGTTAAAGCTTCAAGGCTCTCTGCATAGTCTGGGAGTATCTGTACAAACATATGATGAATTACTGCTTGCTCTCAATGAACCCGATGTAGAGTTTATTCAACTCCCTTTAAATATTTTAGACTGGCGTTGGGATAAAGCAGTTCCGCTTATTAGAAAGATTAAGTCGGAACGCTTTTTACAAATTCATGCTCGTAGTGTTTTTTTACAGGGGCTTTTATTGACGGATGACCCTGTTTTATGGGGGAAGGCTAACGTCACGGAATGTAGTGACATTATTCTTTGGTTGGCAAAAGTACAAGAACTTGCGCAATGTTCAACACTAAGAGAGCTCTGCTTAAAGTATGTTGCTTCTTTAGATTGGGTTGATGGTATTGTGGTTGGAGTTGACTCATTAGATCAGTTCACACAGAATGTGAAATCTTTGAAGGGGGTTAAGTTTAGCCAGTCTATATCTGATGTAATTTCTTCTACTAGGCCGATACTAGATGAGTCCACACTTAATCCTGCTGTTTGGAATACGTAAATATGGTATCTGAAGGGTCAAATTTGTTTTCGTTAAAGGCTAAGGTCGTATTAGTCACTGGTGCAACTGGTTATCTTGGTCGAGCTATGTCGTTTGCTATAGCGGAGGCTGGGGCACACGTTCTTATCAATTCGCGGTCTATTGAGCGATGCGATAAGTTGGTTGAGGAGTTAAGAGGTTCGGGTTTGTCCGCAGAGAGTGCGGTGTTTGACGTTTCGCTTGAAAAAGAGGTAGATGAGTTTCTTTCAGCTTATCGGACTAAACCTATCGATGTCTTGGTTAATAATGCCTATTCTGGAGGTGGTGGCAATGTAGAGCTATCAAATACAAATTCATATAGTGAAAGTTATAATTGTTCAGTTATAGCCGCTCATCGTCTGTTACAGGGCTTATTGCCTAGTTTGCGTTTAGCTGTTAAAAAATCAGGGTATGCTTCGGTGATAAATATAGCTTCAATGTATGCTTTAGTGAGTCCAGATCAACGAATCTATAATAGTGGCGCTGTTGCTAACCCTCCTTTTTACGGAGCTTCAAAGGCAGCTCTATTACAGTGGTCTAGATACGCAGCTTGTGAGTTTAGCAAAGAGTTGATACGAGTTAATTCTATATCGCCGGGAGCATTTCCTTCGAAGGCTGTTCAGTCTGATTCTCCTAATTTCATTGAAAAATTAGCTCTCAAAGTTCCTATGGGGCGTATAGGGCAATCCTCAGAAATTCAAGGGCCAGTTGTCTTTCTGGCATCAAGTGCTTCTAGTTATATTAATGGTGCAAACTTGGTAGTTGATGGCGGTTGGACGTGTTGGTAACTCCAGGTGCTAAAAGTTTATGAATGTTGTATTTCGTGTTGATGCCTCTGTTGATATTGGATCCGGGCATGTCATGCGCTGTTTGACCTTGGCTGACCGTATTAAGGCTACGGGTGGGAATTGTTATTTCATTTGTCGTGATCATCCTGGTCAACTTGCAGGTATAATTCAGGCCCAAGGTTATGCTGTTGACTTGTTGCCATATCGGACTGATTCTTCTATACATAAGCACAAAAGTGAAGCAGTTCCTGTTCATGCTCACTGGCTAGGTGTTGATTGGGTTGATGACGCTGCAGAATGCCACCCGCTGCTTAAAAAATACTCTGTTGATTGGTTGGTTGTTGATCATTATGGCCTTGACTATCGCTGGCAGCAGTGCTTAACACATTTAGTTAAGAATGTGATGGTTATTGATGACTTAGCAGATCGCCGACATTGCTGTGACTTGCTGCTGGATCAGACCTTGGGTCGTAAGTCTGACGCTTATCATTCTTTATTATTGCCTGGCTGCTTATCTCTCTTAGGTGCAGAATTTATTTTGATACGGCCTGAGTTCATAAATTGGCGTAAGGCTGCCTTGATGCAGCGCCATCAAAATAATTTTAAGAAACTGTTAATAAATCTAGGTGGGGTTGATAAGGATAATGTTACAGGGACATTATTATCTGCTTTGGCGCTTGAAATGTTACCGAGTGACGTTGAAATTACTTTAGTGATGGGAGTTACTGCCCCTTGGTTGGGTTCGGTTCGGCTTCAGGCTGAGAAACTTCCTTGGCGGATAACAATAGAGGTAGCAGTTAATAATATGGCTCAGTTGTTGGCAGAGCACGACTGGGCTATTGGTGCTGCGGGAGGGTCTTCATGGGAGCGAGCCTGTCTTGGTTTGCCTACTGTGATGGTCGTAATCGCTGAAAACCAGCAGTTTCTGGCTGATAATCTAAAAAAAATTAGAGCGGTCGAGCTGGTTGATGTAAATAAGTTAGCTCAGCCAGGTGTATTAGCCCAAGCTGTAGATCGTTTACATTGTAATTATGATAAGATGGTTGCGCGTAATGCAGGAGTTTGTGATGGGGAGGGAGCAAAAAGAGTGGTTGAACAGATGTGGCAGATAGACATTGATTCAAGGGTCGCTTTGAGGCAAGCAACTATAAATGACTGTCAATTGGTTTACTCTTGGCAAAAGCAGCCCCAAGTAAGGCTGCATGCTCGTAATCAAACTATTCCCTCTTGGTTAAATCATCAAACTTGGTTCAAGGCCAAACTGAAAGAATCTTTATCGGCTTTCTATTTGATTGAAGATAGTGGGGAGTCTGTTGGTGTGGTAAGGCTTGATCCGACAGGGGTGAATCGTCAAGTCGAAATATCAATCTATCTAGCTCTAGGTGCCGAAGGAAAGGGGTATGCCAGCCGGGGGTTGAGGTTGGTTCGCAGGGCACACCCCGAGCTTGATCTTTTGGCAACAGTGTTGGCCAATAATAGCGCTTCTCATAAATTGTTTGAGCGGGCAGGTTATCAAAAAATAAATGACGAAATTTATTTAAGCGTTGGAACAAATAAGAAGTCTAAATATGTCTGAGATTATTATTGCAGGTCGTAAAATAGGTAGCGGGTATGCTCCTTATGTAATTGCTGAGTTGTCAGCTAATCATAATGGTCGTATTGAAAATGCATTGAAGATTATAGCTGCTGCCAAAAAATCAGGTGCCAATGCCATTAAGCTGCAAACCTATAAACCGGATACTATAACGCTTGATTGTGAAAATGAAGACTTCATGATTAAAGGAGGTCTTTGGGCTGGCAAATCGCTTTACCAACTTTACGAAGAGGCTCATATGCCTTGGGAATGGCATGAAGAGCTTTTTGCTTATGCTAGAAAGCTAGGAATTACCGCCTTTAGCTCTCCATTTGATACGACAGCAGTAGATTTTCTGGAAGATCTTAATGCACCCGCATATAAGATAGCCTCTTTTGAAGCTGTGGACTTGCCTCTCATAAAGTATGTGGCCTCGACTGGAAAGCCAATGATTATTTCCACAGGCATGGCAGATGAGGACGAAATAGCCGAGGCTATCGAGGCAGCTCGTCAAGGTGGCTGCAAGGAGTTGGCGATACTTCATTGCGTGAGTGGGTATCCTGCACCGGCAGAAGATTATAATCTATACACTATTCCAGACATGATTGAACGGTTTGGGTTAGTTACTGGGCTATCCGATCATACTCTAGATAACTCGACTGTTATGGCTAGCGTAGCGCTCGGTGCTTCGATTATAGAAAAACATGTAACATTGGATAGAAATGGTGGTGGCCCAGATGATAGTTTCTCATTAGAACCTGAGAATCTCAAGGAGCTTTGTGAAGGAGCTAAAAGTGCCTGGAGTGCACTGGGTAAAGTGGATTATGGTCGAAAATCCAGTGAACAAAGTAATGTTCAATTTAGGCGCTCCCTTTATTTTAAAAAAGCGCTCAAATCAGGTGATTATATCACGGAGGATTCTATTGTAAGTGTTCGTCCTGGTTTTGGTATTGCTCCAAAATATTTTGATGAGTTAATTGGAAAAAAAGTTAATCAGGACATAGCTGTAAACACTGCTACAAGTTGGGAATTATTACTTAAATGAGGTGTGAATTTTTTTTTGTTTTAGGTCGCGAGCATAAAATATTATGTTGACTTCTAATTCGAAAAAACTAAAAGGTACTATTCGAAAATTGTGGCAGATATTATCAGTGCCAGATAGTTTGTGGGCATTATTAGGTAATGTTAAAGCCGATATTCTATTTGTACTCCCTGATGCGAGTAGGTCATTAATTTTTGAAAAGAAGTTGTTGTCTCCTCATGTCGATCCACTCATTCTATCGCTTTCAAAAACCTATAGGTGCGTCTGTATTGCTCGCCCAGTTACTATGTTGTCAAAAACAGAAATTTATCAAAAAACCTTATCGTTTAATTGGCTTTATATCTTGATGAGGTCGAGCCTGTGGGATTTTTTGATTAGTCGATTTAAGCCAAAAATGATCATTGGTGTATCTCTACATGGGGCGCTCGTAAGTGCTGCTAAAAAGCAAGGCTGCGTTGTGATAGAGCTTTATCACGGATTTGGTAGAGGCAACAGCAATTCTGTTTACTTTTCAAAGTTTAGTGACGAGGATAAGAGCGGAGAGTGGCCGAGTGGCATTGTTGTTTTTGATGATCAGACGTATGCAACATTAAAAGAAGAGCTTCCGTCATCTATTGACGTGTTGCTGGCCAGAAACTATTGGTATGACTTTTTAGAATTTGCCGGAGAAAAACATTTATCAGGCATTGAGTCTAGTTTAGATGGTGTATTTTCCAAGTTTGATAAGACGTGTTTTATTTCTTTGCAACATGGTTACGATGGGAGTCGTGAACACCTGTCGGGTATTCTTGAAAATGGTTTGATTCATGATGAGGTTCTGCAGTTAATCAAAGAATATAAAGATATCTTGTTTGTTATTAAACCCCACCCTGTTCAAGTTGCTTCATTTGAATGGAAAGAAATTAGCAGCTTTTTCTGTCTGCTAGAAGAGCAGCATAATAATGTTGTTTTTCATTCAGTTTCGAAAATAGACGTGTTTAGTTTGTTGATGCTTAGTGATTTTCATATAACTATGAGTAGTGGTACTATTTTTGAGGCTGGTTTGTTGAATGTTCCAAGTATAGGGCTTTGTCCAACTTTGCAGAAAGGTGGGTTGATGCAAGACGCTTTCAAGGTGATTGAAGAGAGCGGGTTGTTTGACAGGGGAGTGTTAAACGGACGAGATTTGAGAAAATTTGTTAGTGACAAGGTTAGGCCGAGTTACAAAAAACGAGTTTTTCAAGGATATATGGGCATGGATTTACCTCTATCTCAGGTAATAGTTAGTAAGCTATTGAGTGAGCATTAGAGGTTATAATGGAAAAATTTTCAATATTATTGGTGATCTTGAGTAGCTTTTTGATTGCTAAAGGCTATTTGCTAGTTTTTCTTGCTGCTGCGATGGTTTTCTGCGTTAGAATAATAGTGCGTAGGACCATTTTCTTAGACTATTTCGCCATAGCTTTGGTGTTGTACAGCATTTTATTACTCTTCTTTTATTTTCGAGAGGTCAGTGTAGGGAGTGATTACTCAGATTACTTTCTATCATCCTTAGCTATGGCGCTTTCGTACGCGATGTTGTTATTGAGTGTGAGGTTTTCTTCCACCGACTTAGTTTTAATGTTGCGGTGCTTTCAACTTGTGCTTGTATTTCAAGCTATAATAATATTTATGCGGTTTACAGGTGTATATGAACTTCCTATACCTTTTGGAGAGTCAGAATCTAATTTCGGGTTCGTTAGCGTTCAGGTAAGGGAACAGCTGACCTCTGTTTCAATGTGCTTGCAGCTTGCTGTCATGGTTTGTTTGTCATCAACTCAAAAAATGCGGCTGTATTCCTGTATTATCGCTGTTTTCTCAGTTCCTGCTGTTTTTCTGACGGGCTCTACTCTAGGTGTCGGTGTTTTTGCCTTAGGTTTATTATACCTTTTCTTTGGGGGCGTACGAAGACTGAGTTTTCCGTTAAAATGTATTGTTATTTTTGTAGGGCTATTTTTAGCTACATCTTTAGCCCCTCTAGTAGGAGATTTGATTACTAACCAGTTTCAGCAGTCAGGCAGTGATAAATTTGAGGCTGTTACTGTCATTAATCAGGTTCAAGACTCTGATCTGTTGTATTTTAAAATTTTTGAGTCGAACACTCGTGTCAAACTTTTAATACATTCGATTTTGTTTTCGTCGCAAGATTTATCGAATCTTTTTTTTGGCGGAGCGAGGACATACTTTTTAGATAATACAGGAGGGCTAAGTCCGCACTCAATTTTATCTGAAGTGATCGCGTCAGGCGGTCTCTTAGGATTAGGATTATTTACGTTATTTATTTTAGGCTGTTACTTTATGAGGCGCAAAGAGCTAAAAATTACGCATTTTGTGTTTCTTATCATTCTGCTAGTTCTTACAGGTACTATTAACTCAATAAATCTAGGGATTCCGTTGCTGGGTCTTTTAGCTGTATTGACGCGTAGGTCTGGGTCTATGTATCATCGTGTTCGAGTTAATAATATGAATAATGGATAGCTGTTTAGTATGAGGTGTTTGTGATAGCAATAGTTGATTATGGAATGGGGAATTGCGGTTCTATAAGAAGTATGCTTCTCTATCTTGGTGCTGAACCGATCGTTGTGGACAACCCCTGACCAACTTGAAAATGCATCTGCAATAATCTTACTCGGTGTAGGGTCGATTGAACATGGGGTGTCTAAACTAAACTCGTTTCGAAGTGCTCTTGTTAAGCGTGTGTTGCACGATAAAGTTCCGTTCATGGGGATTGTTTAGGAATGCAACTCTTATTTGAAACTAATGAAGAGGGCGGCGTGAAAGGCTTGGGGTGGATAAACGGTCGAGTAAAGCGATTTGACTTTCAAAGCGTTTCGCTAGATCGAAAGCTAGTTGTGCCTCATAGGGGTTGGAATGAACTCAATGTCAGTAAGACGAATCCTTTATTTGTTAATACTGAAATCAAGGATCGTTTTTATTTTGTGTATTCCTTTCACGCTAATGATGTACCCGCAGAAAATATAATAGGTTCTAGCCATTATGGGTACGATTTTATGTGCGCAGTTCAGCGGGAGAATATATATAGGGTGTTCAGTCTCATCCGGAAAAGAGTCACCGGTTTGGAATGTAGGATTTTCGAAATTGTATAGAGTTAATTTAATGCTTAGAACGCGTGTGATACCTTTTTACTAATTGAAGATGGTGGTTTGGTAAAGGGTGAGAAATTTAAGAATCATAAGTATGTTGGGGCCCAGTCAATGTGGTTCGTATTTTTAATGAGAAAGAAGTAGATGAACTTGTTTTTCTTGATATCTCTGTAACTAGAAATAAGCGAGAGATTGATTATGAATTGATCAAGGATATGACTTCGGAGGGATTCATACCGATCGCATATGGTGGCGGGGTCTGTTCTATACGTCAGGTAGAGCACCTATTCCGTTCAGATGTAGAGAAGGTCGTTATAAACTCTCATTTCAGTACCGATCCAGGGTTTATTAGTGAGTGCAATATAACTGTGGGTTCACAAAGAATTGTTGTTTCAATAGGCGTGAAAAAGTTACTTCTTGGTCGTTATGAAGTTTATACGCATAATGGCAAAAAAATGGGATGACCCGGTCACTTATGTAAAACGGGCGGTATTAATGGGGGCAGGTGAACTGATATTAACGTCTATGGATAGATAGGGCTCTAATAAAGGGGGTTGTTTAGCTTTGATACAGTCAGTCACTAACTCGGTTGAAATTCCAGTTGTTGTTCATGGTGGCGCTGGCAGTTTAACTAATTTTAAATTAGTTATTTCTGATGCTAGAGCCTCCGGGGTTGCAGTAGGTTATTTTTTACCTTTTATGGAAAACGCAAAGCAGTATTGTTAACTTACCCAACCTATGTAGAATTAGAAAAGCTTTTCAATGAATGAGGTTTTAATGAGTACTCGTCACCACCAAATGTGTGTTCGCTGTGTTATGGATACAACAGATTCAGAAATTAATTTTGATGCAGAGGGGGGAGGGAATCATTGCCACCAGTTTGATAACGAAACCCGTAAGAGTTGGCTCCCTAACGAAGAGGGGAAAAAGCAACTGGAAGAGATGTTTAATAAAATTAAGCAAGAACTTCGTAAAGATAAATATTATATTGCGAAAAAGCTAGGCGTTAGCGTGGAAGGGGTGGAGGATCATGCTTCACAAGTAAAGCATAATTACACGGAATATCCTAAATGGGATTCATGTTATGTCTTTATGAAGTGTGTTCAAAATTTTGTATCAAAGGTGCTTGGTCGTAATGTTAAAAACTATTCATAAAGTAGTTCATCTTACTTCTGTTCATCCGCGTTTTGATACTCGTATTTTTCTGAAAGAATGTACTTCTCTTGCTAGCGAAGGTTATATA
>Ga0209290_1000953_pt1 | contig 16614 bp, 13 predicted proteins | sample EN1Hudsemesocosm_2_FD_184632 | JGI IMG/M metagenome (GOLD analysis project Ga0209290, IMG submission 184632) | Methane-oxidizing microbial communities from mesocosms in the Hudson Canyon - EN10B Hudson Canyon (SPAdes) (version 2) | ecosystem: Environmental > Aquatic > Marine > Cold seeps... | reverse complement strand
GTCCTACCGTATTTGTTAAACCCAATGATTTAAAAGAAATTATTATTCGGTTTGATCAAGTGTCGACACTAAAATTTGCTTGTGTAATGGATGAGCACCACACATTAGGATTTGTAGGGATTATCAATGTTATAGAAAGTAAGGCCCTAGAAAATGAATTCAAGTTCTAAAGTAAAAGCAATCGAATGGAAAAATAATTCCCTATTCTTGCTAGATCAACGCAAGCTTCCAAACACTGAAGTTTATATTGAGTGTTTAACAATCGATGATGCTATTGAAGCAATTAAAACAATGGTCGTTAGAGGGGCGCCTGCAATAGGTATTACTGCTGCGTATGCAACCGTTATTGGTATAAAATACCATCATAATAAACTTAAAGAGCTACCCGATAATTCTGCATACTGCATTAAAAAAGCCGTACACGCCGACCTAGCTAGACTGGCTGATGCCAGACCTACCGCTGTGAATTTAATGTGGGCTGTTGAAAAAATGCATACTGCCTTTTTAACCGAACCTATGAGTGATGATCACCTCGCTTATTTAACAGGCCTTGCGATAGCCATTCACGAGCAAGATATACTTGATAATATCAAAATGGGCGAGCTAGCCTGTGAGCTTATGGCTGAAGTCAATTCAGCGCCTTTTTCTGTACTGACGCATTGTAATGCCGGCAGCCTTGCTACAGGCGGTTATGGAACAGCCTTAGGGGTGATTAGATCAGCCTGGAAACATCAACTAATTGATTTGGTTTACGCCGATGAAACCAGGCCTTGGCTTCAAGGCTCACGCTTAACTGCTTGGGAGCTGGCTTATGATAGCATCCCTGTTTGTTTAAATTCTGATGGTGCCTCAGGGTGGCTGTTGGCGAATAAAAATATTAAGTGGATAATCGTTGGTGCCGATAGAATTGCAGAAAATGGTGATGTGGCAAATAAGATAGGGACTTATAATTTGGCCGTATTGGCTAGATACCATAATGTTAAAATGATGGTCGTAGCGCCGACTAACACTATTGATATGAAATTGGCTTCAGGCGATGAAATAGTAATAGAAATGCGTGAAGGTTCAGAACTAACAACGATATTAGATCAGAAAATTGCACCTGAAGGTGTTAAGAGTATTAATCCTGTATTTGATATTACACCATCCAGTTTAATAGATGTCATAGTAACTGAAAAAGGACTTGTTACTAATCCAAATTCAGAGAAGATGAATAATCTGTTTGTGTAGAAATAGTTAAACTCTAAGTTTGGGTAACAATATGCAAAAACAAAAAAACAAAGAAATTGAAAGTAAAGTAAAAGACTGGCTTGAAAATGTTGTCATTGGTTTTAACCTTTGTCCATTTGCTAGAAAACCATATTTAAAAAATAGTATTCGTATCATGATAGATGAGACTACCGTTGTGGACGATATCTATCTAAGTCTATTAAAGGAAATAAATACCTTAGATAAGCAGAATGTTAATGAACTTGAAACGACCTTGCTTGTTGTACCGAATGTATTAGCTTCATTTGAGGACTATAATGATTTTTTATTCTCGGTAAATGAGCTAATAAAATCGTTAGATAGAGAAGGGGTGTACCAAGTTGCAAGCTTTCATCCTGAATATCAATTTGCAGGCACAGATATAAACGATGCAGAGAACTTCACTAATCGATCACCATACCCTATCTTTCACTTAATTCGAGAAGATAGCTTAAGCGAGGCGCTAGAATCGTACCCAAACCCAGAGGCAATACCCGAAAGAAATATCAAAAAGATGAAATCTTTAAGCTCTTCACAGTTAAAGCATTATTTTTCTTGGTGTTTTAAGGGGTAGTTATTTAATACTGAGGTTAGGCAAGAGCAACTTGCGCTGAGCCTTTTAATTTAGCGTCTGAAAGCAACTCACTACTTCTAATGAAAATAGAGTTAATATCCTCTTTTGACAAAATCTGTATGATACCTATAGAAACAGTTGATCGAATTTCATTGCCATATTTGTCAGTGATTTTAATACTTTCAAAGTCTCGCATCACCCGTTCTGCATAAAGCCTAGCTTTGGGCAAAGTATTATTTGAAAGAAGAATACAGAACTCTCCACCACTGGTCCTGCCTACAAGTCCACGCTTAGACGTAATGCTATTATCTTTTCCTCTAAGTTTGGCTGCCAAATTATCACGACTCACCTTAACTTTTAGACTCTGCCCAAACTCTTCCAACAACTGGTCGCTTAATATATGCCCATGAGTACTATTAAAGCTCTTGAACTCATCTATATTAATAGTCAGCCAAACTAAGTTTTCATTTGTTGTGTTCAATATTTTTGTTGCATGATTTATAAAGCCAATGCGGTTATAAGTACCCGTTAAATGATCAAATTCAGTCAGTTTCTTAAATTTTGATTTATCCGCTGATAAAGTTTCAGTTTGTATTTTTAAATCGCTATAACGATAGCCAAGTACCAAAGAAAGCAGCATAACTTCCATGACAGTACTTATTAAAAAGAATCGAAAAGTAAAAATATTTGGATCAATAAACCCTAACCACATCCAGGCCCAGACAAGACACCCTACAATAAACATCCCCCACGCGATAAGAAAATATCGGGCAAGTGGGTGCCCGTTCCGCCATGCAGATAAACCTGCAATTAATGCTACTATCGGGGCGATAACACCGAGAATGACTGAAAATGAAAAGGCAAGTACTTCAGAGACAAAACCAACTAGGAAAATACAACAAAAAACAATGACCTGTTGAATTCTTAGCAAATAATCTATTCTTGGTGTGGTTTTCGGAGTATCGAGGAATTCTCGTACAAACAATGTCACCGCAAATACTCCTAGCAAGGAAGCTAGGTTAGAAAAACTTCCATCGCCACCCCATTCAGGAAATGCAAGTCGTGGATAGCCTGTCATGGCTAATAAGTAGGCTGAGATGCTAAAGGCATAAAACGCGTAATATATATATACTTTTTCACCTGCACTAACACCGATTGCCAGGTTGTAGATTATTGCCAGTATAAATAGCCCAAAGATAAAACCGTTGAATAAGTGACTTGCAACGATATAATTTAAATATGAATCGTTAGTTTTGATATTGATGCTGAAATGAAAAACTTGAGAAGTTTTTAATTTTAAATAGACTACTTTGTGCTTTCGAGGCTCATCAATCACGAACGTTAGAAATGTAGCAGGTAGCTGTTCATGTTCACTGCTTTGCCTTCCTATTGGTAAATTCCATTTCCAATGATCTTTCTCAAATGTAGCGAGCTGGCCATTGAGACCAACATTCGGTAGAAGTTCAATCCAGAGCCTTGAAGAATCAATGCGCCGTGGAAGCTCTATTCTAATCCAGAGCGTATCGCCTTGAGTAGCTTGCCAGTATTGGCTTTCTAGGAAATTGAAATCTGTTATGCCATTAGGAATCGGAGTCCACTCAGGTAGTGGAGTATTTGTTAAATTATTAAGTGAAATAGCTTCGCTATCAATTAGTTGCCAATACTTAAAGTTTTGGTCAGACCGAAGTTCTGCTTGTAAATCGCTTGCTAGTAAACAGCAAAAAAAGATACATAACTGTAAAAAATATCGTCGAATCATAACACTACTAAATTGAACAAGAGTGCATTAAGTTGAACCAAAAGCCAGCATTAAATCTGCAACTTTGATGAAGCCTGCGATATTAGCACCTTTTGCGTAGTCAACATAATTTTCATCAACTCGACCATACTGCTCACATACTTGATAAACGTTGGACATAAGTTCATGCAACAAAACGGAACTCTTATTCTGTCCATCATATATATGCATTTTTTTGACATATCTCCAATCGTGTTATTGTTCTGAATGCGCCATCCACGGGTTACCCTCACGCAACCTGAATCATTTTTCCGGGCTACTCTGAAAGAAATTATACGATCCAGATCATTCATTCTTTCCAAGATTTACTTGCCAAGCCATATCAGAAACCAATTCGTCATTTTATGTGACGCAGCTCACACTATAAGCATAAAGCCCAACATAAATTTGAAGGACCTGAAATCAGGTGCTACCACTAAATTAAAGATATTATTTATATGCGCTACGCATATGTAAGTTTTAGATTTTAATCAATTTATGAAGGTCTTATGGATAAGAATGAGTATTTGATAGCTCGAGTAGGGCACATTAAACTAGGCGTTTACTGCCGTGATGTCGAAAATGTTTATTCCCAACGCTTAAAAGTTGTAAAGCTCTTTTATCAAGGCGCTATGTTTCGTGGCATAACAAATATTAATGGCCAAGTAATGCAAGTGCTCGACTTACGTATAAGAATCGGACTTGAGCAGCGTCAACAAGCTGAAAATTTAACGCTTATAAGCTTTAATACGGGTTCTACAAATAGTACTGCCGTCATTGTAGATGAAATCATTGGTATGCACCGAGTGGGCGCTAGTTGCACACAAAAAAATGACCAGTTTTATGAAACTCGTGCTAGAAATATTGGTCTTTTGTTTCCTACTACAGCAATGATATCCCTAAGTAATAATCAAGACAAATTGGAACTTATACACCTACTTGACTCTACTTACTTGGAAAATGAGAAACCAATAATGGATGATGCCGGTGAGTTGGAGCTTTTCTAACATTCAAAATATTCATTTTTTGGCAAATATTAACTTGCCTGCTATGTTTAATAAATAAACTATTATTGAATTCTACACAATGAGACATATGCTCGATATATACGCTATATACTGCGCATTCATGAAAGAGTCACACTATTCCAGAAGTAATATTACACCATGCATCAAAACGACCTAATAGACATTCTACTCGTTTCTTCGGACTTCGTATTTTTAAGCGCCGATAGAAACGGAACAATCCTGACAGTTACCCCTGCGTGCCGTGAAATATTAAAACTGCAAGAAGGTGAGCTCGAGGGACGAACTCTTGAGAAAGTAATTCCTGAACTATCATTTTATCCTCAGTCAGAGTTTAACATTGTCCAGCCCAGAGGCGGTCTAGAGCTTATGCTTGATGAGGATGATTACGAGCAGGGGGCTGAGTACATGGAATTTTTGGCTTCGGAAACACAGGATAATAGACGTTTCGAAATTGAAACCCAAATAGCAGATACTCCAGCATGGTTATCTTTGGTTACTAATAAAGTTTTAAATGATGACCAACTTATTTTTACAGTCATGGTTAGAGATATATCCCTTCGTAAAAAAGATGAGAAGGAAATTCTTGATTTAAATCAAAACTTGGAAGCGCGTGTAGATTCAAGAACATCTCAAATTAAAAGTGTTGTTATGTCTTGCAGCGCCGAATTGAGCCAAGTAAATGAAACATACCAGACCATGAAAGAACAACAAATGGATATCATGGAAAGTATCGAGACGAGTGTACTCGAAAACGTGCAAGACCTCAGCGAGACTCAAACCCAGCAAATAAAAGATGCAATTAATGCTGAACTGATCAAGTGTATGAACTTATATTCTGAAGACCAAATTACAGATCAAAAGTTCATGTTAACGATGATGTCATTAAACGAAGTTTTCGGTTCTGAATCTGATAGGAATGAAAACCTTAAACCTGGACAAATCGGTGGCACCAGTCAGGATGAGGTAGATGACCTTCTAGGATCACTAGGGCTTTAAGGTATGTTCGGTATTAAAGATACACTCTATCTTTAATATCAACTTCTCAAGTTATCTTAAATAAAGCCGCAACTATAGCTGTATTAAATTAGTGATTTAACTTCATCTAAGGGTAATGGCTTATGATAAAAATAGCCTTGTGCAAAGTGACAAGCATATTCTTTTAATAAAATGGCTTGCTCTTGGCTCTCAACACCTTCTGCAATAATTTTCATTTTCAGTTTCTGTCCAATACTAATGATTGTGCTTACAATGGCTTCATCACTAGTCCCTTGAATAAGATCATCAACAAAAGACTTATCTATTTTTAACTGGTCGACAGGGAAGCGCTTCAAATAATTCAAAGATGAATAGCCCGTTCCGAAATCATCAATCGACAAATCAACCCCTATGCCCTTTAGGGTCTCAAGGGTGAGAATTGTATCTTCAATATCCTCTATTAATGTGCTTTCAGTTAACTCTATCGTTAGATGAGAAGGAGGGCAGTTCTGGTTTCGTTCTAAAGCGCTTGAGATCACATGGCTTAAGTTTTTTGCATGCTTAAACTGGTATGCAGATACATTAATCGCCATTCTTGAATGGGTAAAACCGTGCCTTACCAAGACACTCCAATCATTAACAGCCTGATTGATAACCCAGTCACCGATGATACCAATTAAACCGCTTTCCTCAGCGATAGGGATAAACTCGACGGGTGGTATATAAGATCCATCTTTTTGAGGCCACCGTATAAGTGCTTCAAATCCAATTATTTCATTATTTCTCATATCAACTTGCGGTTGATAGTGCAGTTCGAAGGCCTTATCTTCGATAGCCAATCTCAATTGGTTTTCAATTTTTAATCGCCTTTGTGCGCGCTCATTCATTTCTTGCTGATAAAAATTGAATTTGTTTTTGCCTGTTTCTTTGGCGTGATACATAGCTAAGTCGGCAGAGCGAAGTAGTTCATGAGGCGTTCTACCGTCCTGGGGAAATAAAGAAACGCCAATACTCGAAGAAACGACGACTTGCGTTTCATTTAACTGGATAGGTTTTTCAAGCCGCAACAGAATATGTTCAGCAATGCCTGCAAGTTCAAGCTCATTATCATAACAGCTTACTACAATGGTAAATTCATCACCGCCGAGTCGGGCGACAGTATCTTCGCCTGCGATACCTTCTTGTATGATGACGGCAATATGTTGCAGTAGCTGGTCGCCATATTCATGACCAAGGGAATCATTTATAGTTTTAAAGTTGTCTAAATCCAACATAAACACAGCTACATTTTCCTTATGCCTTTTCGCGCTGAGAACTGCGTGTTCAAGCCGGTCTAATAGAAGCCGACGGTTGGCCAATTTAGTTAAAGGGTCATAGAATGCAAGCTCTTTGATCGTGTCTTGAGCGATGTGTAATTCTGTATTATCAGTAGAGGTTGATACAAAATGTGTGATAGAACCGTTTTTATCTTTAATGGGGGCTATTGATTGTTTCGACCAATAGGTGCCACCATCTTTTTTCTTGTTTAATAATTCTCCGCGCCATAACTTCCCAGTTTGTATGGTTGCCCATAGGTGTTTATAGACACTTATATCATTCTTGTGACTGTTAAGTATGGTGGTTTTTTGACCAACTGCATCAGACTCCGTGTAACCGGTTAAAGAGGTGAATTCGGGATTTATATATTCAATCTCACCTTCGGTATTGGTGATAATAATAGCATCTGCACTTTGCTCTACCGCGCTCGAAAGTTTTAGAATGGTGGTATCAGCCAAGAGTTTTAATTTGGACTGCTTAATGTTAAAAAGTGCACTGCTAATGTCGTTACTCAAATTCTCAAGTAACTGTATGAGTTCATTGTCAAAAACATTCTTTTGCGCAGAATATAAGGTAAAAATACCAGTCAGCTCATTTTCAATAATCAAGGGCACAGCTGCTAGCGCTTCAAAACCTCTTTCTGTAGCAGCTTTCCGCCAAGGCCAAAAGTCCGGGTGCGTATGCACGTCATTTACATAGGCTACTTTTTTTGTATTCGCAGCGATTCCAACAGGCCCTTTTGACCACTCTGTATCATCAATTCGCATTTGCATACTACTGAAGTACCCCAGATCTTCACCTGCAATAAATTTAGGCACAACAGCAAAGCCATCCAACTCACCAATCCAGGCCATTTTCAAATCACCTTGTTTAACCGCGATATCACAAACCTTTTGTAACAGTTCGTCCTGGCTTTTAATTCTCACAATCGCCTGGTTTGTATGACTAAGAACACGATAAACACGATTTAAGCTTGTAAACTTGTCTTGTCCATATTTTCTAAGACTAATATCCCGTAATGAGTGTACGATTACTGAATAGCTCTCGCTATAATGGATCCCTGACAATGCTGCCTCAAACCATACTTGTTTATCCATATCGAAAAATTCATATGCCTTAATCGCTTTTTTTTCTTTTATAGCAATACAAATTGGGCATTCACTTTTAAGCATAGATTTTTGATGAAGAATAGTATGGCAATCTTCACCAATCACATCATCAATATAGTTTTTTCTTACCGCTTTATTGGCTTGTTGTATTATGCCAAATTCATTAAGAATTACGGTTGGATCTGGGACGTTATCATAGGAGTTGGCAACTAAAGATAAACTTTTAAAAGGTCGTGTAAGAGAGGACTCTATTAGCGCACGATAAATAGCCCAGAACGAAAAAAGTTTGAAGACATGACCGAATATTATGGACAGAGCCTCCATACCTGAATATAGAGTAAAGTGAATTTCGGCAAGAATAGTTAAAGCAATAGAGATGACCAGTAAAGAGCTTGTTTCTTTTTCAATATGCTTAGAAAAGAACTTAAGCCTAATTGCTGCAGCAAAGAAAATACATATAATCGCATATTCACTGAATACTTTTACTTTAGTCAGACCTACATCTGGAATAAATAATTCTGGTAACCACTCATTCGCATAACGGGTAGCGAGCAAAAACAATATTATTCCAATATTTGTAAAACTAACTAAAGCAAAAGTAAGTTTGGGTTTAAATTTATTCACCCAGGTTAAAGACGCTATGAGCATTACCAGAGACTCAAAAAACCTGGCCAGCAACCAGAATTGCAATGATGTACTTGGCGAAATATGCGGAAAAATCTGCATGTCTTTAAAGGTCAAAGTGTGAAGTAAGTCAAAAATGCCTACCCAGAGATATCCCAGCCCCAAAAAGACTAAGACCTTATTTCTTAAAAAAGAGTAGGTATGCCAAGAAACAACAAAGCACATGAATGCAATGCATATGGTAAATAACTCTATTAATGTGTGAAATAAGGTTGTATTGACTACACTACAAACAGTGAGTGGGATTGATAAGTAAACAGGCAGGCGCCAGTGGTTTTTGAAGCGTTTTAGTAAATGTAGATTATTATGTAGATGAGATAACAAAGCCTGCACACCTGAGTAAAGAGAACTATAATTATAGCGAACATTTCTTTTTTAGTTTATTTATTAACATTAATGCTTTCATCTATTTACCGTCTGTCCCATACTCTGACTGACCATATTTTAAAGGATAAGAAATGAAATATTCAACTGAAACACTGCATGAAATGAACGTATTAAAAATGTTTGATCTTTCAAGTACACAAGTTGGTATAAAAGTTCATCATGACGCTGAACCAGAGTTAGTATCAGCAACAGAACGCTTATTTTCTAAAGGCTTGATTACACAAAATGATGGCGGCTATCTAACGGGTTTGGGACGAGATGCAGCTGTTCATACCAATGATTTGCTGACAATATTAACTACCGCTTAAGTTTAATGGCATTAAAGTCTAATAGCATATCTAATAGCCGCTCTGTATCTGTAGGTTTAATTCAGTCATTATTCGCTGCGGCTAAATTTCATAATGTAGATTTGGATGATGTAATAGGTAACACAGACCTGAAGTTTGATGACTTATTCCCAAAAAGTGAATCTACAGATACTACTAATCGTATTGAACTATCTCAAGTCGGGCCGCTATTACGTTCGTTATGGCGTGAAATGGAGGATGAAGCGAGTGGTTTTTTATCGCAACCTCTAAAACTTGGTGTATTCAGTATGATGTGTCATGCCATCATATCAGCTGGAAATTTACGACGCGCCTTGCTTCGCAGTATTAAATTTATTGCTTTGTTAAGCAATGACCTGACTTTAGAGCTTGTTGAAGTAGGTGATGAAGCACAGCTCAAAATACACTATGAGAACCCTCATGATTTAGACCAGGTCTTTTTTATTACATCGTTGTTTGTCATATGGATTCGCTTATCCTGCTGGCTTATCGAGCGCCCGATCATTCTTGAACGAATTGAATTTCAATATGATGCGCCAGTCTACGATGAGGACTTTTCATTGATGTTTCCTTGCCGCCATACTTTTTCCCAAACGGAAAATAAAGTCGTATTTAGTAAAAGCTTTTTATCACTACCGATTGTTCAAGATAACGAAACGCTCTCTAGTTTTTTGCATAATGCACCTGAGTCGCTGTTAACCCAATTTCGTTCAGATGAAAGTTTATCAGCACAAGTGAAGCGCTTGATGCTACATAGAAATGGTATAGATACCGAACTAGAAAATTTAAGTTTCGAATTGGTTGCTCAAGAATTGTGTATGACAACACATACATTGAGACGACACTTAAAAGACGAAGGCAATACCTTTCAACAAATTAAAGACAGTATAAGACGAGATCAAGCTTTAATTTTATTAGAGAATAAGCATTTGGCGACCTTAGATATCGCCTTAAAACTCGGTTTTTCAGAACCTGCTGCATTTAACCGAGCTTTCAAAAAATGGACGGGCTTAACGCCCGGTGCTTATCGAAGTCGCAAATAGACATGCCAAGTGATATAAATAAAATATAGAGTCGATAAATATTTATTATATTTTCAATATACTTAATCATTCTTTAGACTAAGCACATCTTGTTAAAACAACGAATAACCTGGAATCAATATGGACTACTTTACTCGCTCTAAGGCTATGCATCTTCTAAAACCTTTCATTTTTGCGCTTACATTCATTGCTTGTCTAAGCTCTCAAGCTTGGGCAAATACTACAAATAGTAATTTACGTTTCTCTGTCATCACAACCGCTGAATCAAGTGGGTCTGTTGAAGCTATGGTTGTAGATGGAGGAGGGTGGTTTACGCTTCGAAAACTTCTACATGTCGCTGTGCTTATAGAACACCCAAAAGGTGATATTTTGTGGGACAGTGGTATTGGCTCTGAATATGAAGATCAAATGTCGGTGCTTAACTTTTTTGAGAAGCAGCTCTTCAGCATTGAAAATGTGAAACCTGCTTATAAACAGTTACAAGCTGGCGCTTACAACTTTGAAAAATTAATGGCCATTATCCCCAGCCATATGCACTGGGATCACGCTAGTGGTCTAGAAGATTTTAATAGTTTGAACGTGCCAGTATGGATTCAAGACAATAGCTATCAAGAGGCACAAACTGGAAAGCCACCCGGTTTTATAAAGTCACAATTTGATTCGCCAAGTATAAATTGGAAGAGTTTAAAGCTTAACGATAAACCCTTCCTAGGCTTCAATAAAAGTTTAGATATTTATGGTGATGGATCAGCAGTCCTAGTCGATTTAAGTGGTCATACGCATGGGCAACTGGGGCTATTCCTTAATCTTCCTGACAACAAGCAATACTTTTTTATCGGTGATACCGCTTGGTCAGTGATAGGTATTGAACAAAACAGCTCTCGCCCGAGTTTTGTCGACTGGTTAGTCGGTGTGGATACCGATTTTGAGAAGAACTCAGTTGTCATTGAGAAAATCCATAAATTGGCTAAGCGCGAACCTAATATATTTATCGCGCCTGCTCACGATGAATTACAAATTCAGAAACTGCCTTTATATCCTTTATTTAGTGACTAATATGGACCTACGCGCTTTACGATACTTCGTCGCTACAGTTGAAACCGGCAGCATCAGCGCTGCCGCGGTCAAGTGTCATGTCGCTCAACCGTCAATCACATTAGCTATTGCAAAATTAGAAAATGAGCTTGAATGTAAATTATTCGACCGTCACCGAAAAGGCAGTTCAGCAACGCCAGAAGGTGAGCGAATGTATAAGATGGCTTCGGATTTGCTTCAACATGCCCAAAATATTAAACATGAGTTTACACAGAAAGAAAAAACTCAAAAGATAAGTCTAGCCGTTGATAAGAACATTAGAATTGCTACTTTGGAGAGTTTTCTAAATTGTGTGAATGGCGCACAAAATAATTTGGACTTTGAGTTAATTAGCGATACCAACGAAAATGGATTTAGTCCAGACATTCGTTTAAGCACAAAAACCAAAACAAAAAACTCCGAAACCTTTTACTCGATAGCAAAAGAATCTTACGCATTACTTTTACCAAAAAATAACCTTTTGGCATACCAGCAAGATCTTAAACCAACAGACTTAAATCATCAGAATATAATTTCACGAATCCATTGTGAAAATCAGAATTTATTTACAGAACTGGTTAATTCAATAGGACTGGAGTTAAATGTTGTTGCCAAAGTAGAAAGTGAAGAGTGGGCTCATGCACTTGTACGCGCAGGTTTAGGTTTAACATTTGCACCCATCCCCGACAATTTCTCAGACCCACTCATTGTAGCCAAACCTATACTCGAATGTTTTGGATTTGAAGCGCCATATCGAGAAGTCGGACTCATTATAGACAAGCGTAAGGTAGCCAAGTACAAGTCTATTTTGGATGGAATAATCCACTTTGAATAGTGGTATTAAATTTATCGAATTAAGCTAAATCGCGTAAAATCAACTAGTTTCGAAATGCATACAAAATAATTTTGATGACCAAATCTATGAAAAAAAGACCAAGAAATAGCAAGTGTTCAGATTAAATACACGAAAGGTTACTTGAACAAAACACAAATATCTGACAGAGTTCAAAATATGACCATTAAACAAACATCCAAAATTCAATACATACTTTTAGTATTGATCATTTTATTCAACCCGATTATTGTTTCGGCGGATGTTTTGTTCACAGATATAAGCGATTCGCTCGTTACGTCAACCATGGACATTGGTGCTGAAATGCTTATCAGCTGTCATGATGAGACTTCATTAAACTCTACACAACCCGCAAATGAAAAAGCCGATTGCTGTGAGACACCCTGTGATTGCAGTGCAACTGGTTGCCAAGTAACGCCAGCAACATTTATTAAGAACAACAACTCAGTACAGCTTACTCTATCTTATACTCTGATCTATCTCCGAGATCACTACCTCAGCTTCGTATCCTCTCCGAGCTTTCCTCCTCCTATTGCTTAATCCTTACTAGCTCCAGCTAAAGCCGAACTTTTTAAGTAATAAGCAATTTTCAGCATAAGAAACTGAATATTTTCGTTTCAATTCATCTGAATACATCAGGCGGAAACCATGTTTTGTTCTCGTATAGTTAATGCAAAACTGCATATAACGTTACTCATTATCATATTCACTTTACCGTTAAAACTCTTAGCAGAACAAATGAACACGCTAGAAAAGCCGGATTCAAGGCTTAGTTTAAGTGACGTCCTTTTAGAAGTAAGAGAAAACAATCGCTCATTAATCAGTTATGAATATGATGCACAGGCTGATCATACCGAAGCAAAATCGAATACTTACTTTCCCGATCCTACGTTGTTTGTTTCGGCACAAAATTTACCAACAGACACGTTTAAATTTCATCAAGAGCCAATGACACAACTACGCTTTGGTATTCGTCAGGAAATCCCCGCGGGAGATACTTTACAAATTAAGCATGACACACTTCAAATGAAATCCGAGATGAAGTTTACCATGCAGGATCGGCAATGGTTGCGCTTGAAAAGAGCGGTAGAACAAGCTTGGCTTGAGGCATGGTACTGGCAAAATGCTTTAGAAATCCTGGACGAAGATGCTGTGTTTTTGAAGCAAGTTTTGGACATTACACAATCACTGTATGAAGTTGGTGCTCGTAATCAAGGGGATGTTCTTGGGGCTGATCTGGAAATGGTTGAGCTAGAGGAGAAGCGCATAAATGCACAGCAAAACTTCTTAGAATTCCGCAACAAAATAAACACGCTGGCTCAGCAAAATATTAACCCATGGCCTCTGGACTTATCTCTTAATGAGTTTAACTTTCAGGAGACTTCAATGCATACATTGCAATCAAAATTAGAAATGCACCCTGATATCATGCATAAAGCCCATAGCATTCATATTTCTACACAAAATATTAAGTTAGCAGAACAATCTTATGAACCTCGCTGGAGCATTGAGGCAAGTTACGGTTTACGAAGCGGTGAAAATAACGATAATTCAGATCGTTCGGATCTTTTCAGCGCGGGGGTAAATGTTCAAGTCCCGCTATTTTCAAAGGCGGGCCAGGATAATAAAGTTCGTGCAGCCAAAAATCGTCGATTATCGGCTGAGAATGCTAGAGCAGATGCCTTAGAAAATATGGTGTTTGAGTATATCAATTTACAGCAAAAATATCTCATATCACTTAAGCAAAGCAAACTCTATGAATCAAAGATATTACCTACCTTGGCTCAGCAAAAAGCCAGCATTCTAACCGCTTACCAATCAGACCGCTTGGGCTTCAACCATACACTGCGGGTCTATTTAAAAGAGCAAGGTTCACGATTAAAGTATCAAAGAATATTAGTGAATCAACAGAAAATGCTATCACAGCTAAATTATTGGCTCCCTAATCAAACTCTTATCACACCTACAGCAACCCTGAAAAAAATAGGCGCAGTCGAATGAAAATAATACTTACTTCTCTTGTTATGCTAATGGTCGGTTTAGTTTTAGGTGATCTATATGGCGATCGTTTTAATTTATCTCATAACAGCATCACCAATGATGGTGAAACGCCATCAGAGGCATCGCCTTTATATTGGGTTGCACCGATGGACAAAAACTACCAACGTGACGGACCGGGATTGTCACCGATGGGGATGGACCTAGTTCCCGTATATGAAGATGACAATTCTGGCGAAGAAGGTTCTGTAAAAATATCGCCATTGATAGAGAATAACCTCGGTGTGAAGACTGAGCTTGTTTTTAAATCACCTCTGATTATGCCAGTTGAAACAGTGGGCACTGTACAATTTGATGAAAGTAAAATTTCTCATATCCATAGCCGAGTTAACGGTTGGATTGAAGTTTTAAATGTTTTGGCAGCAGGTGATACTGTCAAGAAAGGACAAACCTTATATGAGCTATATTCCCCTGCTTTGGTTAATGCACAGGAAGAGTATTTGGCTGCCTTACGTAGCCAAAATAAGAATCTGATCAGGGCCTCAAAATCACGTTTATTTTCGCTTGGCTTAGATGAAAAACAAGCCAAACGTATTAAGAAACTAGGCAAAGTAGATCAACGCGTCAAAGTTGTTGCGGCGCAAGATGGTGTCGTCATTGACCTTAATGTTCGACAAGGTATGTTCATAAAACCTTCGACAGAAGTATTATCAATAGGTTCTTTGGATTCAGTTTGGATCTTGGGAGAAATTTTTGAACGGCAATCGTATCTAGTTAAAAAAGGGCAAGAGGTTGAAATTAGGTTAAATGCTATGCCTGGTAAAACTTGGACAGGATCTTTGAATTACATCTACCCACAACTAGACCCCGACACGCGCACGCTGCTTATACGGGTTCGTATTTCTAACCCTGATCACTTTCTGAAACCAAATATGTTAGCTAACTTGCGTGTTTTAAGTACAGATGAAAACGCCTATCTCTCGATACCTAAGCAGGCCCTTATAAAAGCAGGCAACCATACACGTGTGGTGAAATCCCTTGGCGACGGCATGTATAAATCGGTTCTGGTTAAATCAGGCTTTGAAGGCATTGCCATCTCATCAGGTATGACTGAGCTTAATTCGCGAATACAGATCCTAAGTGGACTCAAGGAAGGCGATAGCGTCGTCACTTCAGCGCAATTCCTGATTGATTCTGAATCGAATATAGATGCAGAACTTGCGCGGCTAGAGCGGGGTGAGTCGACTCTTGATATGAAAAAACCTGATACGAATTCAGTGATTACGCGTGGAAAGATAGAAAGCTTAATGTTGAATATGGGCATGATCGAAGTGGCACATGAACCAATAGCCGAGTGGGGTTGGCCGGTAATGACCATGTCATTTTTGGTCGCACCAAGCGAGCAATTGCCTGCCTTACGGATAGGTGACCAAATAGACTTCGCATTAAGAAAACGAGACGACGGAGATTTTGAAATATCTAAAGTCACTAAAAGCAGGCAACACTAATCAAGCGTTAAAATTTGCTAAACACCCGAGTCATTCCCAAAGCGTTTAAACGGGAAATAAGTTATTTTGGAGTAAAAAATGGTCGCCGCAATTATTCGATGGTCAATTACGAATCGCTTTTTTGTTTTACTAGGGACCGCTATTTTGATTGGGCTTGGCGCTTTTTCGGTGCACAACACCCCAATCGATGCGATTCCTGACTTGTCTGATGTACAAGTTATCATCAAAACAAGTTATCCGGGGCAGGCCCCACAAGTGGTCGAAGATCAGGTCACTTACCCTTTAACCACGGCAATGCTTTCAGTACCAGGTGCAACGACGGTTCGTGGTTTTTCTTTCTTTGGCGACTCTTATGTTTATGTGATATTTGAAGATGGTACTGACCTCTACTGGGCCAGGTCACGCGTGCTCGAATATTTAAACCAAGTCGCTGGGACTTTACCCAGCACAGCGAAGCCTCAACTGGGTCCTGATGCAACGGGCGTTGGTTGGGTTTACCTCTATGCATTGGTTGATAAAACAGGGCAGCATGATTTATCTGAATTACGGAGCATTCAAGACTGGTTTTTGAAGTACGAACTACAAACTGTACCCGGCGTCTCTGAGGTCGCTACGGTAGGTGGGATGGTTCGTCAGTATCAAATTGAAGTTGACCCAAATCTTTTACGGGCCTACAACGTGCCACTCTCACATATCGGTATGGCGGTTAAAAA
>Ga0209290_1000951_pt1 | contig 16628 bp, 17 predicted proteins | sample EN1Hudsemesocosm_2_FD_184632 | JGI IMG/M metagenome (GOLD analysis project Ga0209290, IMG submission 184632) | Methane-oxidizing microbial communities from mesocosms in the Hudson Canyon - EN10B Hudson Canyon (SPAdes) (version 2) | ecosystem: Environmental > Aquatic > Marine > Cold seeps... | reverse complement strand
GGCCAAACCGGCATCCTGTTGCAGGGCGTGTATTTCACTACCATTGGGGCAGGCCGCGGTGTTTAGTTCTTGTGTTGTGTTAGAGGTATCATCCGTCGGCTTTTCCTCTTCAGGTTGTTCAATTACTGATTCGCTGTCATTTGTTTCTGTTTCATCTTTGTCATCCTCTATCTCGCTTCCTTGTTCCCCTGGGTCGTTTACCGCGCCATCTCCATTGTCTATGGGTTTTATAGCTATGGTAATGTTTTTAGCCTGGCTTAAGCTGCATAGAGTCTCGGTTACTTTTTTTTGACACAGTTTCACTTGTAACGCGTAGTCCCCAGGCTGAGTAATGGCCAAGACCATAGTATCCGTTTGTTGTGAATTTAAACTGCTTGGCAAAGGAATAAAGGGCAGGGCCTGCTGATTATTTAGCAATACCGTCCACACATGGCCATTTTCTCCACTGGATTTTAGCCAGGCCACATCAATATTCACCCGTCCATCTAACAGATAAAAATGATCATCAATGGGGTGAAGGGTTACTTGGGCAGGAATGGTTAGGTTGATTTCCTGGCCATTGCTTGAGTTGGACTCTTCTTGGGGTTGCTGGCTTTTGTCGGGGTTATTTTTGTGAGGCGCATTTTCAAAGTCCCTGGGCACGCCGTCACAAGCTGTTAATAACAGGCCGCTAAAAAGCAGGGGGACAAGCATCCATTGGGTTTTCATTTATAGAACCAACTAAGCAAATATTCAGCGCCGAGCTTAATGCTTACAACTGGTTAATGAATCGGATATTGGGTGGGGGGCGCTATTACTTTGGTACGGTTAAGCCAGGTTTGTGATGTGCTACCCAAGCCCCTTTTTTAAGTTTGAGGTTAAGGCCGCTTTGTCATTTTTTAGGGCCTGTTGAAAATCAGCTGGGGTATTGGTGAGGGCATCGTATTTGCTGCTCCATTGGGTCACCTCCAACATGATGGGCAGCATGTCTTTGCCCTTGGCCGTGAGGCTATAGATGATTTTCGAGCGATTCTTTTCATCCATTTTTTTAGCAATCACCCCATGAGCTTCCAGACTCTGTAAACGGTTGGCTAGGATGTTAGTGGATATCTTTTCATCCGATTGCAAAAACTCACCAAAATAGTGTTTCTCCTTAAACATCAAATCTCGAATCACCAGCAGGGTCCATTTGTCACCAAATAGTTCCAGCAGGTAGTTAATGGGGCAATTTGATCGGCAGTTTTCTGAAGTATGTTCCATGAGGGGGATTATAGCGACAGGCACTTGCAAAACACAAGTGGATTTACTAGGCTTGTGGTGCTTGCATTATGCAAGTGCTTTTGCTGGTCGGTGTTCTTGAGGAGTGACAAAATGATAAAAAATGTGAAGAAGGCTTGGGCGTTAATAGCGGCTGCCCTAGTGATGCTGGCAGGGCTATGGCTGTATTTGGGCAATGGACAGGCGCTGACTCAGCAGGAAGTTGATGAATATATTGCCCGTATTGAGGCTCAGACAGGTAATCCGGGCCGCCACGATATGGCAGCACTAAGGCACTTTCTAGAGCAAGACGATGGCCGGCCTTTTTATACGGTAAACCTGTACCAGTATTACCAACAGGCAAACTACCCTGATGGCGAAAGCCTGCAATCCGGTCGCGAAGCCTTCAATCAATTTAGTGCCGTCATGGTGAGGTTATTGGCGCAACACGCTTCACACCCCATTTTTGGCAGTGACTGGGCCGACTCTCACTTAAACCCCTGGCACAGGTTAGTAATTGTTCGCTATCGCAGCCGTGCTGATATAGCGGATATATTTGCCAGTAGCGAGTTCGCCCAAGCCAGTGTTCACAAGTGGGCTGGGTTAGAACGTAACCAGCGTCTGCTGGTGCAGGGATTACATATTCCAGAGCTCACCCCCTTTTTAATGGGGTTGCTCATGCTCACGGGGCTGTATTTATTTATGACACTTAAACCGGCCACACGCCGCAGTGGGCAGACAAAAGGCGGCAAGGTCAAGGTGGACCCATAGCAGATCCCAATAATAGACTATTTTTAGTTATTATCTTTACGGTGTATACATTGGTCGTCTTTACAGTGTATATTCGAAACCTAGAGTATAAGCCTAGATGTATTAGGGCCTTGGTTAAGAATAATAAATAACTACATTCAGTGGGAGATCAGCTATGACAGATTATGATGCCATCGTCATCGGTGCCGGCAACGGCGGCCTAACCGCCGCTACCGCCTTACAGAGAGGCGGCGCCCGTACCTTATTGTTAGAACGTCACAATATTCCCGGCGGTTGCGCCACCAGTTTTGTGCGTGGGGAATTTGAATTTGAAGTGGCCCTGCACCAGTTAAGTGGTCTGGGAACCGAAAAGAAACCATTCATCATGCGCAAGATTTTTGCCGACCTTGGGGTGATGGATAAGGTTGAGTTTATTGAAGAGGGTGAGCTGTATCGCATCCTGGTAAACGACGGTGTAAACCCAGAGTTGGATGTGACCCTGCCTGCTAGTTGGTCTGGCATTCATAAGGTATTAAAAGAGCACTTCCCGGCTCAGAGTGACAACATAGATAAGTTTTTAAAGTTGTGTGCCGACATTTCCCTGGAAAGCTTTATGGGGTTGCCCAGAGCACGCAAGCAAAAAGATGAGGCGCTGTTAAAGTCCAGCTGTCCTAACTATGTAAAGTACGGCCAGCAAAATCTTAAGTCGGTACTGGACGAGTTTTTTGATGACGAACAAATCAAAACCGTACTGGCCGCTTATTGGTGTTACGTAGGATTACCCCCCAGCCAAATTACCTTTATCGACCTAGCCGTGATGTTGTACTGCTATGGCGCCTTTAAACCCTGGCACATCGTTGGCGGCTCACAAGCGTTATCAAGCGCATTTGCTTGATCATTTTTAGAAGCCGGTGGCGAAGTACGTTTTAACTGTTCAGTGGACAAAATTTTAACCTCTGACTTTCACGATAAACCAACCGCTGTTGGAGTGCGCACCGAGTTTGGTGAAGAAATTAGCAGTGAATGGGTCGTATCCAATGCCAGTTCCGTTTTAACCTATGGCGAATTGCTTGATACTCCAACGATGCCAAAAGAGATTCAACAAGATTTTAAATCTCGCGAAATTGGTACCTCGGCCTTCTGTCTTTACATTGGCTTAGATCGCACCCCAGAAGAGCTGGGCATTAAAAACGCGTCTACCTTCATGTGCAACACTATGGATGAAGAGTTGATGCACGCAAAAATGTCCACCATGGAAGATCCCGTGGCCACCATGTTGACTTGTTATAACGTGGATGATCCAAGCTTTGCCCCACCGGGTAAGAGCCAAGTATCTTTACTATGTTTGCAGTACGGTGAGGTATGGGACAACATGGCGCCGGAAGATTATGCACAGGCCAAATACAAGTTTGCCGACGTATTAATTGATCAAGCCGAAAAAACATTCCCGGGTTTACGCGACAGCATCGAAGAAATAGAAGTGGCCACGCCATTAACCATGATGCGTTATTTAAACACGCCGGGTGGGGCTATCTACGGCTTCAGGCAAAATGCGCAAGACTCTATCCTGTATCGCAAGCCTTATAGAAGTGTTGATAATTTACAAGTGGTGGGCAGTTGGAATGGCGTGGGTGGTTTCCAACCCACTTACATGGCAGGACCCGCCATTGCCCGCATAGTTCTTAAAACCCTGAAAGCTAAAAAAGAGGAGGTGGCCCATGTCTAATACGTCACCACAAAGCGACGATATTTTAAATTCGGTTACCGGCTACCAGGAAGGCATGGCGCGCAAGCAACAGCGCGAAGAAACCGGCACCGATAAATCTGAGTTTAAAGGCAAGGTCGCCAACGACATCGCCAAGCTGCATCCAAAGCGTTTGCAATTGGAAGTGAGCCAGGTAATCGATGAGACCGCTACTACCAAAACTTATCGTTTAATCAGTACAGCAGGGGCATTACCACCGTTTCAGGCAGGGCAATACATTAACCTGTTTGTAAACATAGACGGAGTAGAAACTGCTCGCCCCTATGCGATTTCGTCTTGCCCTAGCCAGCGTGATTATTATGATCTTACCGTTAAGCTGGTGGATGGCGGTTTTGTAACCCGTTATTTGTTGGATGAGGTATTGGCCGGGCAGCAGTTTACCGCTACTAGCCCCATGGGTACCTTTTACCATAATCCGATTTTTCACGGGGAAGACCTGGTATTTTTGGCCGGCGGCTCTGGTGGGGCACCGGCACGTAGCATGATTGAAAGCGTTTTGAATCGCGGTTTAAATATTAATTTCCATCTGATTTACGGCAACAGCTATGAAAACGATGTGATCTTTAAAGAGCAGTTTCGTGATCTTGCCCAGCAGCACGATAATTTTACTTTAACCGAAGTAATCTCTCGTCCTACAGAAGGTTATGAGGGATTAAGTGGTCACTTAAACCAAGATTTAATCACCAGTTTAATTGGCACAGCTGAAGGGAAAACCTTTTATATTTGTGGTCCTACGCCGTTTAACGAATTTTGTGAAGCCCAGTTAAAAGAACTTGGGGTGAAAGATAAACGTATTCGCATCGAGTGCAACGGCCCACCAAAGAAGCCAAGTTGTCTTGAAAACTGGCCTGAAGTGGTGAGTGAAGAAGACGAAGTAACGGTGAAAGTGCAGGGTAAAGGTGAGTTCAAGGCCAAAGTGGGCGAGCCACTTTTGAATAGCCTGGAGCGAAACGGTTACTTTGTTGAAAATGCCTGCCGCTCTGGTGAGTGCAGCTTATGCCGAGTGAAGGTTCTGGAGGGTGAAGTATTTAATCCACCGGAAGCGTTGCTAAGAAAGTCCGATGAGCAATTTGGTTGGGTGCATTCTTGTGTGGCCTTCCCTACCACGGACATTGAAATTCTGTATTAACCTTTGATTAAAATGTGACGTCTCCTATTTGGCCGCAAGCCTTGCTTGCGGCCTTTTTACGTCTAGGGATGGACGGTATAGCGCGGTGCCATGGATGGTAAGGAGCGTATACGTCTAAGGATGGATGGTATAGCGCGGAGCCATGGATGCTGCATGTAACTCAGGTTTCAACATCTACCGATATACGTATTACCTCTGTAAGAGGCTGCTTGCAGGCGACCGGATTCAACTGGATTATTGATATTTACTAACGCTTGTCGCCTGCAAGCAGCCTCGTACATTTTTCAATCAATTAGCGTCGTGATCTTAAGTGAGTGGTGCAACGCTGCCTTGCATTAAGTTTGCGCCGTAATTTCCCTGAATCTATTTTAATTGAGGTAGCGCCCCATTAAACCTGCATAGCCGCTGTGGCCAAGTATTCCTTGGTGCTCATGCCTTCATCAATCTCAATGTGTCCTTCAATGATTAGCGCGGCGATGCCATGCACGATGGCCCAAGCCCCTTGTGCCTGGATCTTTACCTTGTTTGCATTCTTTTCATAATGGGCAAACCCGTCCCGCAACAATATATAAGGGCGCATGGAGGCTTTTTGCAATTCATCCTGTACAGAATTGTCGGATTCACTACTATCTAAGTGTTTACCTGGGTGGGTTTGGCTCAACATAAGGCGATACATCTGCGGGTGGCGAATGGCAAATTCAATGTATTGCACCCCATACAACAGGATTAATTCTCGGGTAGGGGGAGAATCGTCCTGCACTTGGGCCATACGCTCTCCCAATTCGATAAAACCCGAAGCGGCCACCGCCTGATACAGCTGCGACTTATTTTTGAAGTGTGCGTAGGGGGCCATATGGGAAACCCCGGCCTCGGCAGCAATGGCCCGTAACGATAGGCCTTCGATGCCTTTTTGGTTAAGGATGTCATGGGCAGCCTGTAATAAGGCACTTCTTAAATCCCCATGGTGGTATGAACGGCTAGACAACGAATAACTTCCAAATACAGAATGCAAATATTGCTGGCAACATAGCATGCCCCTTGAGTTTTTTGAAGCGGGAATCGGGCTGGTAGCGCTCAGCGGGCAGGACCGGAGGCCCGTTTAAGGCCATCATTTCAACTATCCTTAATAGTATTTCCCCGTTTAGTTTGGGGGTATACATGGTTAAGGCCCGGCAATTGATAGTGTGCGTATTTGTTCTTGGTGTAAGCCTGCCAGTGTAGGGGCATATGAAAACAACTCAGTTTGCTATTAGCAATGCTGGTAACTTCTGGAAAGCTTCCAACTATTTTATTGGCAAAGAAGCACAAAACAGACTTAGCGAAAAACTATCCATGGTGGCAGCCTCTAAATTGGTGCCCATGAATAAAGTATTAGGGAGGGGTGAGCTGATATTTAAACAGCATATGTTTGTACCGCCCTGCGATAAACGCCGTTATAACATCATGAGTCGCCATGAATAAAGTATTGGGGACGGGTGAGCTGATATTTAAACAGCATATGTTTGTATTGCCCTACGATAAACGCCGTTATAACATCATGAGTCGCCATGAATAAAGTATTAGGGAGGGGTGAGCTGATATTTAAACAGCATATGTTTGTACCGCCCTACGATAAACGCCGTTATAACATCATGAATCGCATGGCCGGTAAGGCGCTTTATAATGTGGGAGTGAACTAAATTTTAGTCCTCAAATTTACGGTTAATGGTTTGTTAGGTTTTTCTGATACGCCTTTGGCGTTATGCCAAACCAGGATTTAAAGGCTTTAAAAAAAGCACTGGGTTCTTCAAAACCCAGTTTTTCACTTAAGCTTTCAATTTGCAGTGAAGGCTCAGCTAAATATTGTTTTGCTAGTCGCTGGCGCACCTCGGTGAGCAGTTGGCTAAAATGGGTATCCTCTTGTTTTAATTTTCTGTGCAAGGTTTGGCGGCTCATATTTAATTGATTAGCAATCCACAACACATTCACTTGGCCCTGCCCCAAGTGAGCCTCAATAGTTTGTATTACCCGGTTAGATAGTGGCGCTACGGATACCATTTCATGTTCAATGTTTTCGGCACGCTCAAGCAGCAGTTCTTTTAGATATACGTTGCGGCTCAATACAGGGGTCGCCATTAGGCTGGCATCAAACAGCATGTAATCTTGCGATTGATTAAACAAAATATTGTCGCCAAACACTTCCGCACATTGTTCCATGTAGTCCACAGGACTGTGGCGAAAACCGCATTCTACTGGTTGTATTTTTTTTCCAGTTAATTGTTTAAACCAGGTAAGGGCGGCACTAAAGCTGCGCTCTATGGCCAGTTTGTGGTAGTGATCGGGGTTTATAAAATTATATTGCACCCGCACTAGGCCATCTGTTATTGAAAACGCCACTTTCTCGGCCTCGCTCATGAGGCCACTCTTGTCGCGAAATAACGCCAATGCATCGCCCATATTTTCAGTGTGTGACACTAAATGGGACAACAGTCCCCGAGCCAAAGGATTAAGCCTTTGTCCGATGGACAGGCCAATGTTGGCTGGCGGGTTTTTCTCCATGGCGCATTGCCACAACTGGTGAATTAAGGACACAGGGGCACGCTTTTCTGCATGCAGCAATTGTTCACGGGAGATGCCAAAACGCTGTAAATCTTTGTCATCCACCAGGTTGAATTCGTGTAAACCGTCAAACAGGTCCAGCACCAAGGCGGCCGAGGCGGTGGGTTCTCTTGCTTTCTTCATGGTGAGTTTCTTATGATTATTATTCTGAACTAAATTAGATAATACCCATAATATGAGACCATTTGCCAGTTTTTTGTAACCCCAGGACCATGACCAAAGGCCGTGTTTCGAGCAAAATGAAAGGACGTAAGCAATAAAAATAAAGAGTGGATAACCAAATGAAAGAATCTGACGTAATTAGCTGGTCGCAGTTTTTGGGTAAAGTGCCCAGTTTACTTGGTGGTTTACCTGGCTTGGTAAAAGGCTTAAAGGTGGGCAGTTCTAAAGATAAGACCCGACCAGTGGGTATTGGTTTGTGTGTAGAGCAGGCTCAGCAAAAGAACCCTGATGGCTTGGCAATTATGTACCAGGATGTCCGCATCACCTATACCGAGTTTAATAGTTGGGCCAATCGCTTAGCCAGCTATTTATTATCCACCGGCCTTAAAAAGGGCGATACCGTGGCCATTATGGTTGAGAACCGCCCAGAGCTTATGATTGCGGTGACCGCTTGCGCCAAGATTGGGGTGGTAGGGGCCATGATCAATACCACATTACGGGGCAAGGTATTAATTCACAGCATTAACTTAGTAAAACCCAAAGCGGTAATTTTAGGTGAAGAGTTGTTGGCCGCCTATGAAGAAGTGAACGACAGTTTAGTGATTCCTCAAGACAGCCGCTATTTTTTAGCCGACACCCATACCCTGAAAGATTCTGGTGTGGCCCCTGAAGGCTGGGAAAATTTGGCAACGGCCATTAAATTTCAAAGCAGCGCCAATCTGCCAAACAGTCAGCAAATCTATGTGGATGACCCCTGCTTCTATATTTACACCTCAGGCACCACGGGCATGCCCAAGGCAGTGGTATTTAATCACGGCCGTTTCATGAAAGCCTATGGCGGTTTTGGTTATGGCGGTTTGCGTTTAAATAAGAGTGATCGCATGTATGTGCCCTTGCCGTTTTATCATGCCACCGCCATGGCGGTTTGTTGGGGGTCCATCTTGGCCGGCAACGCGGCCCTTATTATGCGCCGTAAATTCAGTGCCAGTAACTTTTGGCAAGATGTTCGTGAGTATGATGCCACCGCCTTTGGTTATGTGGGGGAGCTGTGCCGATATTTGATGGATCAGCCTTTAAGTGCAAGCGATTTAAAAAACAACGTGCGCGCCATGGTGGGTAACGGCTTACGCCCGTCAATTTGGAAAGGCTTTAAGGATCGCTTTGGCATCGCCAAGGTACTTGAATTGTACGCCTCCAGTGAGGGCAACGTGGCCTTTACTAATATATTGAATTTTGAAAATACAGTGGGATTATCCCCTTTGCCTTATGCCATTGTGAAATACGACAAAGAAAAAGAAGCGCCTATTACAGATGCCAAGGGGCGTTTGATTCGCGTGGCAAAAGGTGAGGCCGGATTATTAATTGGCGAAATTACCGATAAAACCCCCTTTCATGGTTATACCGAATCCAAGAATACTGAGAAAAGTATTATGCGCAATGCCTTTAAAGACGGCGATGCCTGGTTTAACACCGGGGATTTAATGCGCAACATGGGCTTCAAACACGCTCAGTTTGTGGACCGTTTAGGGGATACCTTTCGCTGGAAAGGTGAAAATGTGTCCACCACAGAGGTGGAGTTTATCGTGGATGGTGTGGATAATATCAGTGAGACCATTGTTTACGGAGTGGAAATCCCCAACACCAATGGCCGTGCCGGTATGGCGTCTATTCGCCTTGATTGCGAAGAGAGTGAGTTTGATTTTAAAACACTTTTAAGTAAGCTTAAAAGTGAATTGCCTCCCTATGCGGTACCTGTATTTTTACGCATCAGCGATGAAGTGGATACCACGGGTACTTTCAAACATAAAAAGGCACCGCTAAAAGAACGAGGCTTTGATTTGTCCAAACAACAAACCCCCGTTTATGTTTGGTTGCCTAAATCGGATGAGTACGTACCCTTGTGTAAAACCATTCAAAGCAAAATTGAAGAAGGCTTTTACCAGTATTAAATCCTTTCAATAAATTGATGGTTTATGGGGGGCGGAAAAAAGCGCCCATAAACCATCGTCAATCCTGAATTTCTTAAAGTGCATTAATGCGCTTGAGTCTTGCCGTTATCCACAGGTGTGTTTAAATTCTGCTTAAACCACTGCACACTATCCTGCCATAACGTGTCCTGATGCTTTTTACGAAAGAATCCCATGTGCCCCAAAGCACCGTGTTCCTTTGCCTGGATAATGCGTCTTTCAACCTGGCAATTTGGAAAAAATTTCATTAGCCAATTAATGTTGATTTCAGGGGCAAGGGTATCGTCGTCAAAGCTCAGGCTTAATAGTGGGAAGTTTAGTTGTTGATAGTTCTCAAGGGAATAGCCCAAGCTTTTATCAAATAAATAGTCTTTTTTCTTCATCCATTTGGCCCACGTCTTGGCGATTACAGCTGGGAAGTTCATGGAAGATAAGCCTACAGATTTAGCTGGAAATACTTTTCGCCCCATACTGAACAAGGGTAATAACAGGTAAACTGTAATAAACATGGAAATCTTACTTCGTCCATTCCAGCGTTTCCAGAAAGGTGCAGAGGATGCCACAAACATCGCTGCCTTCAGGCTTTTACTGTTTTGAGCTAACCCTGATATTTGCCCACCTATACTGTGGCCCAGTAGAAAAATAGAGTCGGAATTTGCGCCATTGTGTTCTGCCAGTTGCTGGGCCTTGGCCAATACACAATTTAAGTCCTGTGTGCCCCAATCTGTCATGGCAATATTATTCAAGTTTCCCTGGTAGGTTGAGTCGCCGGTGCCTCGGTAATCAAACGTTAAGCAGGCAAAACCCTGTTGGTTCATGTACTGGGCGTATCGGCGGTAAAACCCCTGGGGCACCCCTATGGCACTGGCAATAACCAGAGTCGCAAGGGGAGGTGTGCCCGGGTTATTCGCAGGAAAATACTGGCAACCAACAAGCTGGCCGTCCTGGGTGGTGAGCGATAACGTTTCCATTTTTTATCCTATGCCTAAAGGGCTGCTAATTCGTCGCCTTTTAAGGCAGTAGTTTTTTGAACTTACGCTGCTTAATGAGAGATAAAGTGACATCTGGCACCGAACGAACGCGAGTAGGGCGCTTAACCAACTCGCCATTACAGTTAGGGCATACACCCTGCAATTCATCTTTACAGCCCTGGCAAAAGTTACACTCGAATGAACAAATATAGGCCACATCCTTGGCGGGCGTGGCGGTGCCACATTTTTCACAATCTTTACGCATCTTTAACATGAGAATGTCCTGCCTAAGTGTGTTTTTTATTTTAAGTCATGGCAGTATATTTCACATACCAAGGGTATGTAAAGGGATTGAGATGGCCAAAACACCCCGTCAATCCATGGAGGACGCCACTCCTGATAAATTAGTGAGGGTGGCATACGAGCAACTTTCAAGGCAGGGATTCGCAAAAACATCACTAGACACCATTGCTGATAAGGCCTTGGTGAGTGCAGTCACGCGTCTAAGCGCCTCTAAACCCAATAAGCAAAAGCTGCTGTAACAAATGATGTTAGTGCAGGATGTGTTATGGAGGGCTTCGGGTTGGTCAGTCTTAATCTTTTAAGAATATGAGTTGAGGGTAATAATGAACCGGCAAGAACCGTCTGCGCTACATGGTTAGTTTTGAAACCTTTGTTGGACTTGTCGCTAATTGTCATATTAGTTGTTACTTAAAACGGCGATTAAATCGATTTCATCATCGTAATTCATACATCCTCCTTGCTTGGTAAAACCCGTTTTAAGGTAGCCTTTGTGCGTAAATGCCAGAGGCACTAAAATTAATATTATTTAACATTAGTGGCCAGTACTCGATTCGCAAGTCATGAGCCGATGAAAGGTAAAATTATTTAGGCACTTTTTCGTGTGAATGGGGCAGGCCGTAAGCGGGCAGGGTTTGTCCATTTGGCAGAGGGGTTATTAATATGGGGAAGTCTAAAATAATTTCCAATATAGTCTCGCACCCATTAATTTACGGCCTAAACTAAAAAAAGACCCATGGAATATAGGTGCCTTAATGCCAGAGCTCTCACAAGAAAAATTAGAAGAGATACTTAAAGGCATTAAAATTCCCCCCCAACCTCAAATACTGGTGGACCTGCAAATGGAGCAGGCCATGCCAGACCCAGATATTAACCATATTGCCAAACTCATTAGTCGTGATGTGGGCTTGGCGGGTACGGTGCTTAAAGTGGTGAATAGCCCTTTTTATGGCTTGGCCAATAAAATTACCAGTGTCCAGCAAACCGTGAATATTCTGGGTATGAACAGTGTTATCAACATTGTGAATGGTATTTCAATTAAAAGCGCTCTATCGGATGACAGTATCAAAGCACTTACTCGCTTTTGGGATTCTGCCATGGATGTGGCCATGGTCAGCACCACCATTGCTAAGCAGATTGAGTACCCACAATCAGATCATGCCTATGCCCTAGGGCTATTTCATAACGTGGGCATCCCCATGTTAATGGCAAAATTTGAGCATTACTTGGGGTATATTTTGGGGGGGTATGCCTCAATAAATGAGCGCGTGATCGACTTCGAAAATCAACAGATTGATTGTAACCACGCGGTGGTGGGGTACTACACGGCAAGGTCCTGGCACTTGCCAGAGGTATTATGTGACATCATTGCGCAACACCACAGCGCTCAAAAGGTGTTTGGCCAAGGACAGGCAGAGCAAACCGACAAGAATACCCTGATGGCCATCTTAAAACTGGCCGAACATATTTGTGGGCTCTATGTTATTTTGGGCCAGCAAAATCAGGATTATGAATGGCTTTCCCTTGAGAAAAATATATTGGAATACCTTGGGCTGACAGATTATGATCTAGAAACCTTCAAGGCTACATTCTTGGATATGGGCATTAGCCCAGCTAATTACGGAGCCATGTAATTAGGGTATTTTCTGTTAGTTAGATTAAAAAAATGAACATAATAAAAATATTCCCGGTGGGCATTAAATCTAGGTTAACCAATCTAGCCATGGCCAGCTTAAGCTTGCTTCTTATCTATGGGGCCTATAACTTTTACCTAGAGCACTCAAAGCAGCTTATCCTTGAAAAGAGAATTCAAGGCATGGACGAATACCAGGTATGTCAGTTAGCGTTTGAAGAATTTGGCTTGAAAATGGCAAAAGATATGGGCTGTCTGGATAGTATTGACGTGACAATAGATTAAGTCGACACCGAGGCGAAAGGGAGAATCGAGTATTAATCTTATAATGAAATCTGAGTTTGATAATTTAAGACTAAACGACAACCATGAATATGAAACCAATAAATCGGGTAATAAGGCCGTGGTTAAAATATGGAAAGGAGACAACCTTATTGCGAAAAAGATAACGGAGAAAAAATCTATACGTTATTTTGGCTGCAAAAACTATAAAGACTACTTGTCTAGCTAAATTAATGGCAGCCATAAGCCCTATTCGTTTTATTGGATAATTATAAAACAAATAGGGGTAAACACTTATTTAGATGGCCTCCAGTCTCTGCCAAAATTCCATGGCCCCCTGTAATACCGCCTGAGGGTTTTCTACTTGTGGGTAATGGCCCGCATCAATAATTTTAGTAATGCTTGCCTTAGGCACCAGTTCCTCGAAACGTTTCACCATATGGGCACCACTAATAGGGTCTTGTAACCCATCAATGAGATGCAGAGGCACATCTGTGGTCTCTAGTACTCCCACCCAGCGGGCGCGATTTTGTTTACGCTCCGGCATGTAATGAATGAGCTTGCTCATGGCGGCTTTGCCGTTATTAAATTGCAGTTGTTGCCAATAACCCTGTAACTCTTCATCGCTTAGGGGTTGCGCGCAGATCGTATCAAACGTTTTTTTGAACTTCTTAAAGCTCATGAGTTTGGTTACCAATAACCCTAAAGGGCTTAGCAATAATTTTTGAATAAACACCGGTTGGTGGGTTTCGGGAAACAGACCACCATTGGTGAAAATGCAGCTTTTAATCTGTCCGGATAAATGGTGGCGGGCCAATAATTCCTGGGCCACGGTATCGCCATAGTCGTGGGCAAATATATGGAACTGGTTTATGCCTTGGCGTTGTAAAAAGGCATCGTACAAATCAGCCTGTTCAAAGATAGAATAAGGGTGGGGCATGGGTTTACTGGAAAAACCAAAGCCCAGCATATCCAGAGTCACTACCTTAAAGTGTTTACACAAAGGAGCCCAAATTTTTGCGTAATCCCAACTGCTGGTGGGGAAGCCGTGAATCAGCAATAAAACCGGGCCATCCTCGAGTCCATCGACTCGGTAAAAAATATCATGGCCGTTAAAGTCAAAGGTTTGGCCTTGCAGTTGCCATTGATTAAGGTTATCCATGTTTAAGCTCTTGTTATTTTTAGCTTAATGTATCGAGTTTTGTCTTGAGGTCAAGTGATTCACTTGAGAAGGATCGTTCCGTCAGAATAGAACTTTAATGCCTACCGTTACGCTAGCCTCTACCTCTTGTGGGGGAGTCATGCCAAACGCATAGTCCCAGTTAACCTGGTGATTAAACAGATTTTTTATATTTAGATAGCCACTCATACTGGGGCTAAACGACCTGTGGTAAGCCAGGTCCAGGCGGTACACTTCATTAATCTTGTTATAAGTATTGGGGGCTGAGAATAGTCCAATTGGATTTTCTGAATATAACTCATCTTCCCAGCTAAGTTCGGTTTGCAGGGTGCCGCCCATTAGTTGATCAAAACTTAATATCCACAGGGCCTTATACTTTGGATAGTAACCGGGGTTGGTAATTTGTAGAGTGTTATTTGCCGTTAGGTGGCTGTGAATATAAGACAGGTTAAATTCACTGTGCCAGTCATTTTCTGAAAAATATCTCACCACCGTCTCTATGCCACGGGACCTTGAATCAACAAGATTACCAATAAATATACTTTGTACGCCTAATGGCGTCCCAGGCGTAAATTGGGTGTTGGCCGGGTTCACATAAATTTGATCGGTTTGTTCATTTGAAAATACGCTGGCCTCCATATTCAAATTATTTGATGCTTGCCAGCGCAGCCCCAGTTGAACCTCTACAATTTTTTCAGGGGCTAAATTTTTGCTGCCCACCTGTTTAATAAGGGCAGGAGCAGGCGTTTGTTGAGAGCCCACCACTACATCGGCGTTGGTTTGTGACAATGAAGGGTATTGCCAAATTGAGCTGGCACTGGACCAAATTTGTACGCCATCGTTAACTGAATAAGACAGGCGTAGGCTATAAGAAACCGAGTCGTCGTTATTGATAATATCGTAAGACTCCCAGCGGGTACCCAAACTCGTTTCAAACTCTGGAGTGAGCATAATAGAATGATTTAACCACAAAGCTCGCCACGCTAAATTTCCTCTATCTGGGTTATAGGCAATAGATTGATTGTCGCCAGAGGCATAATCAATTGCACGTAGGGAGGAACCAAGTTGGCTGGTGCCCCATTGCCAGGGTTGGGTGAAAATGACTTCCATATCATAAAAGTCATAAAACAAACTTTGTTCAATGGTGCCAAATTTGTAATTACTGTCAAGTAATGACCCGCGTATGCCAAGCTGGCCACCATCCTTGAACTTTGTATTGGCATTTAAATACAGGGTTTCGCTGTCACTGTGTGTATTGATAATTTTTTGTGTGATGAGACCCATTTCACTTTTGGCTGCGAACAACTTTCGATAATTAATCAGAAAATTCCAATCTTGCCATTGTTTGTCCAATCGCAAGGAGATAATTTGGCGGTCGGATGGGTCGGCTAGAGTATTGTTCTGATTGTACCCCTCGTCTCTTTCATCCATAAGTGAGATGCGGTAGCTCCAGTTATGTTCGCTTTTTGAAAAGCGCACCACTGTTTCAGCTCTATTATTGGTGCCCACGCCTGCGCGTACATAGGTGCCTTCACTGGTATTAGAATGGCGGGTAATAAAGTTAATGACCCCGGTGGCTGAGTTGGCACCGTAGGTGATGCCTGGGCTGCCCCGCAAAATTTCGATGCGTTCTATGTCTTCCAAAATAAGATCAAAGGCTTCCCAGGTGGCGGAGTTGGCACCGTAGGTGATGCCTGGGCTGCCCCGCAAAATTTCGATGCGTTCTATGTCTTCCAATATAAGATCAAAGGCTTCCCAGGTGGTGGAGTTAATGAAGGGGTTGTAATAGCTCTGGTTATCAATCAATACCAGATAGTCGCTGAAATATATTTGCACGTCTTTGCGCACCGAGATGGCATGGCGATGGCGGGAGAGCTGGCGCACGGTCATGCCGGGCACCCGTTGAAATAAGTCAGATATTTGTTCGGCCGATGAGCGCTCTATGTCTTGACGGGTAATCACATACAGGGCGGCGGGCGCCTTAAATAACGATTCCTCCACCCGGTTTAAACTGGTGATTTTCACCTGCAGTAGTTCGGCTAGGCTCAGGGAAAACAGGCGCTCGTCTATGGTGTCTTGTGGGTAAGCCAAGCTGGCCAAGCCACTCAAGATGAACGCAGGCAAAATTCTGAACATGGCCCCTCTTTAAAGGGGAGACCCCCTTCGCTGAGAATTTACCTCCCTGAGTATAGTCCATATTGCGAAAGTTATGGTCAATTTGGGCCAGTGGCGTGTAGCGCCTGACTAGGGGGAGATAGCATGCCACTTTTGGTTTACAGCAATACAGCCTGCCAGCGCTATTGAAGGTTGTCTGGCCAAATTAGCGCCCATGGACTGAGCAAGACGCTTCTTACTAGATTGATGGCATGGGCCCGGGTTTGAATTGGTTGATGGCAAAATCCTACCTATACTGAAAACGGGGCAGTAGCGAGTGGGCATTATGTTCAAGTTAACCGGAAATAGCGGCTTTTAAGTGGTGTTAGCAAGGAGGCCAGGGCGGTTTTGAAGGTATTTCATTTCTTTAATGGGTTCTGCGCAAGGTTATTGCACTCTCCTGCTTTAATGCTTAGCACCAGCTTAGCCATGCTGTTGGTGCTGGCGTCCATTACTCTGGTGATGCAATGGGCGCAGCAGGACAAGGAGCAGTATTTTATC
>Ga0209290_1000944_pt1 | contig 16706 bp, 12 predicted proteins | sample EN1Hudsemesocosm_2_FD_184632 | JGI IMG/M metagenome (GOLD analysis project Ga0209290, IMG submission 184632) | Methane-oxidizing microbial communities from mesocosms in the Hudson Canyon - EN10B Hudson Canyon (SPAdes) (version 2) | ecosystem: Environmental > Aquatic > Marine > Cold seeps... | reverse complement strand
CCAAGGCTTTTTATGGTACGAGCCTCGGCGATAACCGCCATGACCTTCGTGATAGTTTAAATACTGTGCATAAGCATCCCATTTAGAAACTTTATTGATTCGGTTACTTCTATTCATATACCAACCGATAAAATCAACCGCATCCTCAAAATCGTCTCTATCAGAAAAAAAACTGCCTGCATCATCAACATATTCCCCCCAAACAGGGGTTTTGGCTTGTGAGAAGCCGTAAGCATCACTCGCCCGCCCGATTGGAATAATCCATAAGAAATATTCCATAGGCGGAGCGGCATCATATCTGAAGGAAGATTCCTGATACATAATAGCCATGGGTATGTGAATTGGCGCTCCCCAACGCTCTTTTGAGGCTTGAGCAGCTTCAAACCAATCTCTTTTTTCATTAAATATTTCGCAAATATTTTCAGGATTTTTCGGTGGCGTGCTTGCACAACCAACGAGCATTACCGACAAAAAAGTAAACACTAAAACGAGTTTAAATTTCATTAGACCGACCTTGACGTTTTAAATTTCCAGCATGCCACACATACATAGCGAGTAATTGAAGTAATAAAAAAGGTAATGCCAGTAACACTAGATTTGCCCAACCAAAATTGTAAATAATGGCGCCGCTCGACAGAGATGCCAACGCTTGAAGCGCAAATACAAAAAAATCATTAAAACCTTGAACCTTAAAACGCTCTTGGGGCTCATAACTCTTGGGCAATAAAACTGTTCCCGAGACAAACAAAAAATTCCAGCCTAACCCTAACAGTACAAGCCCACCCCAGTAATGCATTACTTGCTGCCCCGAGAGAGCGATTACGATACAAAGGCCATATAAAACCAATCCAGCTATCATCAACCGATTTGCGCCAAAACGATCGATCAAACGTCCACTAAACAACGACGGTAAAAACATAGCAAATATATGGCTTTGAATAACCCACTTTGTATCACCTAAAGAATGCCCCTCCATGACATGCATGCTAACGGGTGTAGCGGTCATAATATAACTCATCACGGCGTAACCAATCGCTGCCGCTAACACGGCGACCCAAAAAATAGGTGACTGCATAATCTCCTTTAACGGGCGCTCGACTTTTGTCAAACCTTCATTATTTTCCACCTGATACGTGTCAGTCGACTGATAAAAAAACAAACAAAATCCGCCCGCTAAACATACAAACGCAAGCAGAAAAAAAGACCCTGAAAATGCAGTTTCAAATAAGTTTTCGCCAAGCTGAGCCAGTTCCGGACCTAAAATAGCCGCAATCAAACCACCTAACAATACAAATGACGCTGCACTTGCCATACGTTCGACGGAAACGCTTTCCATCGCAGCAAAGCGATACTGTTGAATAACAGCCATGCCCCCGCCCAAGAATGCAACAGCCACAGTAAACCCCCAAAAATTGTGCTCGGAAATAAAGTATGAAGCCGAAAATGCAGCCATGGCACTAATGATTGCACCAATAATAAAAATTTTCTTACGCCCAAACACTTGCATAAACCGTGTTACAGGTAATACAGAAAGCGCTGTTCCGACGACCATAAAAGCCACAGGTAGAGTCGCTAACTCAACTCTTGGCGCTAGCGTTGCCCCTACAATACCCCCAATAAAAACTACTACAGGGGCGACACATAAACCCAAAGCACCCGCTATCGCTAATACCCACACACGCCTATTCATTCACCGGACCTCACTCCTACTTCACTCTGAACTGTGTTTTAACATGACCGTCTATTTACCGCTATATTTTTCAAACTAAAAAATACTTTTCACGATTTCACCGCTCGACCATTTTATTTAGATTAAACATAGTCAATCGTCAAACTCACACAACGCATTAACGCGAACAATATCAAAATCAGTCAAAACGGTTTTGCAATTCTAATTTTTAGGCGTATATAATCCCCCATACTTCCTTGTTAACTCAGTAGAAGAAAAAATCATGAAACAATACCATGTCTATGGCTTAGGTGCCGCGCTCGTCGATACAGAAATTGAAGTCACCGATGAATTTTTACAATCCGCCAAAATTGAAAAAGGCTTGATGACATTAGTTGATGAAGCTCGTCAAAGTGAACTTTTAGAATTAATGGAGGAGCATTTGATCGGCAGTAAAAGAGCGAGTGGTGGCTCTGCTTGTAATACAATTATCGCTGCCAGTTACTTTGGTGCAAAAACATTCTACTCCTGCAAGGTAGCAAATGATGAAAATGGGCAATTCTTTCATCATGATACACAAGCTGCTGGTGTAAGCATTCAAAAAAACGATTTACCAATAGGTACGACAGGTAAATGCCTAGTCATGATCACACCTGACGCTGAAAGAACAATGAACACATTTTTGGGCATTAGTGAAACGCTTGACGAGTCACAACTTGATTTTAACGCCATCGCACAATCTGAATATTTGTATCTGGAAGGTTATTTAGTTACGTCTCCTACTGGAAAATCTGCTGCGATAAAAGCACGCAAGATTGCAGAACAAAATAACGTCAAAACCTCTATTTCTTTATCAGACCCTGGCATGGTGCAATTTTTTGGCGACGGCCTTAAGGAAATGATTGGTGCAAAGGTTGATTTACTCTTCTGCAACAAAGATGAGGCGCTAAGCTGGACCAAGACTGAGAATATTGAGCAAGCAGCTGAGGCGATGAAAGTTAGCGCTAAAACATTTGCAATCACTCTAGGCAAAGAAGGTGCCTTGGTTTTTGATGGTGAGCATTTAACAACAGTCGCCGGAGAGTCTGTTTCTGCAATCGACACAAACGGTGCAGGCGATATGTTTGCAGGTGCTTTTTTATATGCGGTTACCGCAGGAAAATCATTTTCAGAAGCGGCAACCTTGGCAAATAAGGCTGCAGCACAGGTTGTAAGTCAATACGGGCCTCGCCTAAAGCCTGAACAACATGCTTCTCTAAAAACGTTTAACTAGAGCCCTTCATACCTAAATTTCACACTCCACATTTACTGAAGGATATCTTCATTCAGTAAATGTGCTTTCTCTATCTTAAAAAGAACAATAAAACTATTTCCATTCCCATCAATTAAATCCACCTGTAATATTTCATACACTTTTTTAGCATAATACAATACACTTTCCGCATTCGATGTCTCTGGTTTATCTTGTATAAACTTGAGGCTACTACACATGCATTTATACAAACACTGCTTTGTACAACAAAGGTTATTTTATGCGCTTAGTTTCCTGGAACGTCAACGGCATTCGTGCGGTCATGAAAAAGGATTTCATCGCTTCTCTCAACAGTATGGAAACAGATGTTTTATGTCTTCAAGAAACGAAAGCTCAAGACGAACAAGTCAGTGAAGCGTTAAAAGAAATTGAAGGCTATCACTTATACCGAAATTCAGCTGAAAAGAAGGGTTACTCCGGTACCGCAATATTAACCAAGCAAAAACCAATTAGCGTTCAATATGACATGGGCATCGAAGAGCATGATACTGAAGGTCGTGTAATTGCAGCAGAGTTTGAAAGCTTTTTTCTAATTACGGTATACACACCTAACTCAGGTAGTGAATTGAAACGCTTGGAATACCGTCAAAAGTGGGATACGGACTTTCTTAATTACTTAAAGAAGCTAGAAGAAAGCAAACCAATTATTGTATGCGGCGATTTAAACGTTGCTCACCGTGACATTGATCTCGCACGACCAAAACCGAACTACAATAAAAGCGCAGGCTATACACAAGTCGAGATTGATGGCTTAGATCATTATATTGAAGCTGATCTAGTGGATACCTTTAGACATTTAAACCCTGAAAAAGTTAAATATAGCTGGTGGAGCTATCGCGCAGGCGCAAGAGCAAAAAACGTAGGTTGGCGCATCGATTATTTTTTAACCTCCGCATGCCTAACTACAAAAATTCAAGACGCTGACATTTTAAATGACATCATGGGATCAGATCATTGCCCAGTCAGTTTAGATATCGCTAACTAATTTGAGCAGAATGCTAAGTTTTGCCTATACTTAAGGCTATATACAGCAGTCTCTTCATAAAATCAGGGTTGTCAGTGCATAGAATTGCTTGCCTTTTATACAAAGTTTTTATCTTTATTCTATTTTCTAGCCCTAGCTGGGCTAGCAGCGACACCCTAGTTCCCCCTACGACCAACTATTCTCTGGACATGTTAACGCCAATACCAATAGGCTCGAACATGCTACACATGAAAGATCCGGAGCACCTTGAAAACATTGCATCTATTCTTCAAAGGGATGCGAGAGGTGAAAGTAAAGTTAAGCGAAATACAGCGCTGAACACATTCAATAATCGTCTTTACTGGGCTAAAATTGAACGCTCTTCACCTAACTTTGGGTTTACTAATTCGGCTTATTGGTTCAAGTTTAATATCAACAATATTAGCCATAATGAGCTAAAGGTATATATTGAACTACCTATTCCATTTCTTGATGATGTCGAAATATATCAGACCAAAGATTTTCAAATTCAAGCAAAGCATTTAGTTGGCGACCAATACCCCTTCAGCGCTCGCCCGATTCAACATGAAAACTTTGTCATGCCCTTCACTTTACTACCCGGTGATAATTTAATGTATATGCGCGTTGCATCGGCAGGTACTGTAGAAGCACCACTAATCATATGGCAATCAGAAGCACACGCACGAGCCACTGCAGACGAACATTTCTTACAAGGCATCTGGGCTGGCATTATTGGGATTATGGTGATTTATAATCTTTTATTATTTTTCTCCATTAAAGATGTTAACTACCTATATTATGTATTTTTCTCATTTGGGTATTTGTTTTTCCAAATCTGCTTAAAAGGTTACGGCTTTGCGTATTTGTGGCCCAACCAACTAGACTGGAATAGTTTCTCTATTTCTACCTTTATTGCATTAAGCAACTTGAGTGTTCTGATGCTAATGATTTCGTTCTTAAAACTTAAAGAAAGAAGTCCGATAACTTATAAAATAATGACCATCGTTGCCTTCATTTCAGGCATATTATTATTGCTAACTTTTCTGATTCCTTACAGTTTTACTATCAGACTCACCAGTGCTATTACGATGATTTCTTGTAGCATGTCACTCATCTTAGGCTACATTGCATTATTTAAAGGTGATCCTGATGCGCGTTATTTTTGCTTGGCTTGGACAGCGACATTTGTTGGTATCAGTATTTTAGGCATGGTGAAATTTGGATTAATTTCTGCCAACTTTTGGACGAACAATGCAGGACAAATTGGTGTTGTTTGCTTGGTATCACTCTTATCATTTGCATTAGCCAATCGCTTTAATAGAGAGAAAGAACTCAGAATTAACGCCCAAAACTCTTCACTTGAAAGTGAAATAGTTGCACGCCAATCTCAAGAACAACTTCTTCAAGCAAAAGTCTTTGCAAATGACCAATTAGAATTAAAAGTTGAAGAACGAACCAAAACCATGCAAAAAGCATTATTAGAATTAGAAAATGCTAATAACAGATTAGAACTTGCATCCACAACGGATTCTCTTACCACGCTTTTTAATCGGGGACACTTTGAAAGTCGGCTAAATGTAGAGTTTAAGCGTGCTGCGAGGCATAACAGAGAACTTTCAGCCATAATATGTGACATCGACCACTTCAAAAATGTAAACGACACGTATGGACATAAAGTAGGAGATGACTGTTTACGCAGCGTAGCACTTACCTTTAAGAACAAGATTACGCGCTCAGGTGATTTAATTGCTCGCTTTGGGGGCGAAGAGTTCATTATTTTGCTCGTTGACACTCCGCTAGAAGATGCAATGTCTATTGCTCAATCATTATGTGATGCTATTCGACATACAAACCTGCACTCAAATCATCAACAAATCGCTATTACTGCTAGCTTTGGTGTTGCAAGCCTTACGCAAACGCCAATCGAAGGCGCTGAGGCACTCATTCATCATGCTGATATCGCATTGTACCAATCCAAGAATAATGGTCGAGACCAAGTGACCGCTTGGGAAAGCCCAAATAAAAGTTAAGCCGCTCCCAATTAAATACACCCGAACACTGAATTCTTCTATCCCTCACCTCTAGCTCCTCCCTACAACACCCTGCCACTTACCTAACCAGAACACCCAAAGACATCAGCCAAACAAACAATAAAGCCAATCAGAGACCTATCAATATGCTCTATCGATAAGCGCCATATAAACCGTTAACATTTCAAGCCAAGTTAAAGTTGACAAGTGTACACTGAAAACATTAAGATGAATTCCAGTATACAAATGTACACTTAACTTATAAGGGTAAAGGCTAGATATGAACACAACTATCAACATTTCAAAAACAATTAGTGCTTTACCGGAAGCATTAAATCAAAGTTTGAATGCAATTATTTCGCCACTCAAAGCACTCTATAATAATGACGCATTAACCCTAAACGAACAATCTACAAACAATGATGCGCTTCCACACCTTACTGCGACACTTGCTCGTATAGAACTGGAAACACACGACACGAAGAGCTATTTTTTCAAAACTGAAAAAGCACTAAATCAATACAAAGCTGGCGCTCATATCAATATTGAATTTGATGCAAATGGTCAAACAGTCAATAGAACTTACACCTTATCTTCCAGCCCAGAGCTTATATTTGATACTACATCAGCAAAAGAATTCTCAATCACGGTAAAGCGCGTTAATGAGGGTTTAGCCTCTAATTGGTTGTTTGAGAATTTGGTCGAAGGAAAACAAATTAGCGTTAGCCAGCCGCAAGGGAGCTTTGTTTTACCCTATCAACCTTCAGGAAAATTATTAATGCTTTCAGCAGGAAGCGGTATTACGCCTCTTATGTCAATGCTTCGCTACTTGGCTCAAACAGGCAACCGCAGTGACATCATCTTTTTGCACTACGCTCAAAGTGATGACGATATCATTTTTCATAATGAGCTAAAGGATTTATCTGCTGTTAAAGAAAACATTACGACTCATTTTTCAGTTGAGCATTTAAAAAATGCACAGACAACAAATTCTAATAATGATTTTTACCAAGGCAGAATCACTAAAAAACAGTTATCGACGATTGTGCCAGATTTACACGAGCGAGAAATTTACCTTTGCGGCCCTCAGCCTTTTATGAAAGCCACCGTTAAAATTCTTGACCAGTTAAAATTCAAACCGTCTCAATTACATCTTGAGAATTTCACAGCAGATCTAAGCGCTGCAACCCAGTTAGGGTATTCAGCTCAATTAAGCTTTTCATCATTAACTCAAAGTATTCAATCAAGCCCATCGAGAACGATTTTAGAAGAAGCCGAAGCAGCAGGTCTAAAACCTGCGTCAGCATGTCGGACAGGTATATGTCGCAGTTGTCGATGCAAAAAAACTTCAGGTACAACCGTAAACCTAATGACTGGTGAAGAATCTAATGATGCCGGTGACTATATTTTACCTTGTGTTTCTGTTGCCAAAACTGCCACCACGATTGAGCTGTAAATACTTTTTTTAGGACATTATTATGACTAAGCCACAAACTAATAAAGCACTTATGAATAAGCCTGAACTTACATCTCAGCAGATAAATGATTTTCAGCAAGAACTTGATGCATTGCGCCATTCTATTGAAGCTAAAATGGGCAAAGAAGATATCGATCATATTCAGAATATAATCGAGATACAGCGCTATCTAGAAATTTCTGGTCGCTTACTCATTCACTTTAGTCTAGAACCAGTAAGTTGGGCCCTTGGCGTGGCTAGCTTGAGCGCAGCACATATATTAGAAAATATGGAAATTGGCCATAATGTCATTCATGGTCAGTATGACTTTATGAAAGATGATAAATTTAATTCAGATTATGAATGGACAATAGCAGGCACCGCAAAAAACTGGAAACGCGCTCATAATCATCATCACCATGCTTACACGAATGTAATAGGTAAAGATGTAGATTTTGGTTTCGGCGTGTTTCGTATTTCCGATGATATAAAATGGAAACCTATTCATTTATTGCAGCCAATTATTAGCCCAATTAGTGCCCTATTATTTGAACACTCTATAGCAATATATGATTTACAACTTACGCAATACATTCTGCCAAAATGGTTAAGACAAGACGAACACGCAGAGTTGCTGTCAAAAAGTGAATTACTTCAAGAGCTAAAAGAGTATGCCATTAAATCAAGTAAAAAATCGTTAAAGGAATACGTGTTCTACCCTCTTTTAGCCGGTCCCTTTGCACCAAAAGTCCTTGCTGGCAATGTTTCCGCGCAAGTAATTAGAAACCTTTGGTCTTTTGCTGTTATTTATTGTGGGCATTTACCTGACGGTAACTACACCTTTACAGAGCAGGAAATGGAAGCTGAAACTAAAGGTCAGTGGTATTTTAGACAAATACTTGGCTCAAGTAATTTTGAGAGTAATTTATTAGTTCATATCATGAGTGGACACTTAAGTCATCAGATTGAGCACCACCTTTACCCTGACTTACCTGCTTGGCGCTATCGAGAAATGGGACCAAAAGTAGAAGAAATTTGTGGTCGCTACGGTATCCCCTACCAAAAAGGAAAAATGGCGCCGATGCTAAAAACCGTTGCAACCAGCATTGTTAAGTATTCAGTACCCGATACGGTAAGCCAGAAGCTCGGTCATTTTTTCAAAAAGAAGCAAGCAGTTGGGATAGATAAACTTCATACCGTAAAAAACCTTATTAACAAAAAGTCGAGCGGCGCAGTTTCTGAAATGAAACTGAACCATCAAAAAATTGGTGAAAAGGATGCCAAAGCAGCATAGTATTCATATACATTTTATTATCGAGATAAGCTTAGTACGATGACTTCTTTACGCCAATTGAATCAAGCCCTTAATGAGTGTGATACTTATCAACAGTGGTTAGAAATAGCCACCAACATTGATTCAAATGCAGGCATGACTGCTTGGCGTAATCTAGATCAATCCAATGATTACCCTTATCAACTACTACAATCGCATACAAAGAAACTACAAACCCTCATAGTGGATAAAAACCACCTTGAGCTAGCGGCCTTTATTAAAGAAAGCTTATATCGAACGCTTGGTGAGTTAGATGGCGAACGCCTTTATCAACAAGCTCTTTGTGGCACTAAAAAGGTTATAGAGCGCTATCTTGACGGCATTGTACTCGCGTTAAATACACTCTGTGATAACCCTCTACCAGGCGTTAGCGAACAAGGTAAACTTAAATTACTCTCTCAAGCTGAGAAAAACTTTGGCCGTCCAGCGCTCATGCTAAGTGGTGGCGGTACGTTTGGTATTTTTCATAACGGGGTTATCAGAACACTTCTAGACCAAGACTTACTACCAAACATTATATCTGGTACCAGCATGGGCTCGATTACCGCGGGTATACTAGCTTCTCACCATGATCATGAAATAAAAGCATTGCTAAGCAAGCCTGACGACAGTCATTATCAACCCTTGAAACAATTACCCCTCCGCTCAGTTTGGTCTAAAAAGGCATTACTTGATCCAAATCAGTTACAACAATGCCTTGAAGCAAACATCGGTGACTACACATTTTTAGAAGCCTTTAATAAAACAGGGCGTGAAGTCAGCATTACCGTCTCACCAGCCAGGGCCGGACTAAAACCGCGTATTCTAAATCACCAGACCGCACCGAATGTGCTGATTACTTCTGCAGCAAAAGCGTCGTGTTCTGTTCCAGGTTTATTTCCGGCAAGCCAGCTAGAAGAGCGTTCATCTGAGGGAAAAGTAATTCCCTATTTAAAAGGCGAACTTTGGGTAGATGGTTCTTTTGCTAGCGATATTCCCCGGCAGCGCATTAGCAGACTAAACAATGTTAATTACTTTATTGTTAGCCAGGCAAACCCACATATCGTGCCTTTTATCTCGCATCGCCAGCAAGGCGGCTTCTTCGCAACACTAAAAGATATTGCGACAACGTCAGTACTTGCACAAAGTAATACTTTATTAAAGGTGGCTCGGCGCAGACTCATCAAACAACCTTGGCGGTCTTGGTTAAATCACACCTCTCTTTTATTCGATCAAGATTACTTGGGTGACATTAATATTCATCCAAATTTTCCGCCAAACTGGTACTTAAAGTTTATGATAAACCCGAGCAATAAAGAGCGGGATTATTTACTAAAAATGGGGGAGCGTTCAACTTGGCCTAAACTCGCCATGATAAAAGACCAAACACGGATTAGCAGCACATTACAGTCCTGCATTACTCGCCTACAAGTGCGGTTAAACGAGCAAAAGAAGAAACAGCCAGTGGCTAAAGTCGATCAAACAATGACAGAGAAGTCACTTGAGAGTATGAAGAGTAAGCAGCCTCTAATGTAGTCTGCTGAATAGACAACAAACTTATCGCTTCAGCATAATCAACTGCCTCAATATTTGTTAAGATTTCCTTTGTAAGGATTTCAACATCCAACAATTGTTCTTTGGTCGTTTCAATGGTGTTTAAACGCGCACCAATTTGACTTCTTGCTTCGAGAATAGATGTTTCCGCACTATCAAGATTGGACAAAGCACTCTCAATGACATTTGAAAAGGCCTCTCTGCCCGTCTCTGTCGTATTGAAATGTTGTAAACCATATACGAACTTTTCAACCGTTGTCAGAACGCCTTGCTTCTCAGAAGATTGCACAAAAAAACTATCCCCTGCCACCGGCGCACCTGAAATCTCAAACTGAATGCCATTCACCAAAATAGGGTCATTCGAGACATACGGTTGATTTGCCAATACAACTCTACCTGTTGAAGCCTCAGTAATACTGTAATCCGTAGGCGTATTAAAAGTAATCGTTAAATCTTCAGGATAAAAAGCATCATATACAGCCTGATCAATCACCTGCCCAGTTGTAATTTGAGCAGCTGGGGCTGATTGATTCATTGGGTTTGTGAGGGTATAAAACGTATTTTCATTTACGGCTATATCCTGAAAAATTTCTTTACCATTTTCAGTTGAAGCAATAGAAACACTCGGCCCCACCTGTACAAACCGTCGCCCTTCATCTCCCTCGTAACTATAGGCCCCCGATATATTTTTCTGAAATGGCTCTTCCCCACCCTGAAAACCGCTAAATAGATATTCACCACTTGCATCTTGTGAATTAAGCAAGCCTGCTAATTGGTCAAGAAGCACTTCCGCCTCAACAGCAATTGAATTTAAATCATTTGCATTTAAGATACCGTTCCCAGCAGAGACTGCTAGCTCACGAACTCTCTGCACAACATTGTCGATACTTCCCAACATATCGTCTTGCAGCTCTAACCGTCCATCGACAAGCTCAATGTTACGCTGAAATTGTTCATTAATCGCCAGCTCTTGGTTTAACTCCAAAATACGCGCTGAAGCAATAGGGTCATCAGCTGGTGTTAAAACTTTTTTACCCGTCGATAACTGTAACTGCGTTTTTTGTTGCTGAGCAGTGACATCCTGTATTTGTTCAAGGCCACGGTTAAATAATTGCTGTGTTGAAATTCTCATAACAATGTCCTACTTAATTCTTAAAAAGCATAATCTAGAATCATCTAAAAGTTGATAACAACGTATCGAATAACTCTCTAGCAATAGAGACTACTTGAGCCGATGCATTATAAGCGGCTTGATATTGAATCAAACGACCTGCTTCTTCATCTAGGTTAACCCCCGAAACTGACTCCCGATTGTTCTCAGATTGTTCTAGAAGCGCTTTTGCCGATTCCGTATCTAATCGAGCTCTATTTGTGACCGTGCCAATTTCTTCAATAATTTGTGAGTAAGCATCGCCGTAGTTTACCACTCCGTTTGCTACCGTCCCTTGCGTTTCCAAAGCGGCAATGGCTAATGCATTACGGTTATCTGAAACGCCATCCTCATTATATCCAATCGTGAAACTATCTCCTTTTTTAGGTTCACCTTGTAGCTCAAACTGAAAACCCAGATAAGTTGACTCACCTACCGGTGCTTGCTCGAACACAGATGAAACACTAGACGTAAAGCTCACACCACTCGACAACGTCACGTCAATCGATCCACCCACAGCAACCCCCTGTCCTGAGCTCACAGTCTGAGTGCTAAATACTGGAGCGCCTGCACTGTAGGGGTCAACTTTACTCACATCAACACTATCACCCAAGCCATTCACAACCACTTGAATATCTTTACCTGTCGAAGCATAGATTTCTACACTGATACCATCGCTTACCGCGTAAATGTTTAAATCTTGAAGTACTAAGTTATTATTAATTTCTTCAGCTAATGCGTCAGGCCCAAACACTGAGCCTGTAGGAATCGTTAAGACTTCGCCATTAATTTCAAGCTCTAAAGGGTTGGGATCACCGTCATCAACAAAATTATCTATTCGAACCTGTGTGTAAGCACTCGCTTGAATTCCTTGAACCGATCGTAAAGATTCGGCAATTGAAGAGGCTTCTTCATTTGCCGCTATCGCCACCGTTTGAGCCGTTACAACACCCGTGACGAGGTCACGCGAAAGCACAGATAAATTTTGAGCACCAAAACCGTTCAATAGTGGCCCAGCAACTGGAACAGGCACAGTTAAAGAATCTACGCCAGCGGCGGTCACCAACGTCTCACCTGGGTCATCTGTGAAAAGGGTATTGGTGAGGCCTTGATTATAATGCTGATTATTAATTGGTGGATTTAAAGGTATTAAATTTGCGGGATCACTGGCATCCAACACTTCATATACGGTATCAGTGACAAAACGAATCGCTAATGGCGGGCTCAGCTGACCAGGTGTTGCGAATAGGGGAATAGTTTGACCGGTATTAGGGTTCACGACATCCAGCATAGTTCCTAGATCAATCTGTGCATTGCCGGTATTACCGATACTAGCATCGGCACGAATAGGCGATGCTAAAGCAATTTCTTCAACGCGATCGATGTTTAAATTTATATCGGCGGCGCCTGTTTTAGTTGGCTGAACAGTAAACCGATCACCTACTTTAAACGTACCGGCCTCAAATTGAACCTGAAAGCCATCCACTTCGACATTGGCCGGATAGACGTCTGGCAATATAGATTTTAAGACGACTTCATTATCGCTCCCTCGAACAATCACAAAATCACTATCAGAAGGCCCTTCAAACTTAATTTCATAATCATCGGTGGTTAAGGCGCTCGAATCAGTAATATTGATGCGCATTAACTGATCTGCAGGCGGCGCATTATCACTGTTAGCAAACACCCGACTACGCGCGAAGGTTTCAGAATTTATATCATTAAAAAATAATCCGCCCAAATTATTTTCCAGATCCATACCTATCGAATGCTGCTCATTTATTGTATCAGACAATACAAGCGCAATACGCCCCATGCTGTTAATCGCACTGGCTAAATCATTATCCCGAAAATCAAGTAATCCTCCAATCTTCCCTCCACTTAACCCACTAGTGACTATTTGAGCAGTACCTGAGACCGATAAAGTAATATCCAAACGACTTGCATCTGATGGACTAGGGATAGTGTCAAGCGTTGCTGCTATATCTCCGACAACAAGCGGCTGCCCATTACCAATAAAAACGTTCACTTGCCCATCAGTACCCTGCGCGAAAGTAGACACTGATACAAATTCCGAAAGCTGCCTTAATACCTCATCACGCGCATCTAACAAATCATTAGGTTGACTCCCTTGACTTGCCCCAGGAGACACTGCAATCGACCGGTTCAACTCAGCGAGGCTTTGCGACAAACTATTAATAGATGCAACAGCAGACTCCAGCTCTGATTCAATCGTATTTGCTTGTGAGTTTAAGCGGTCATTCAATGAATGAAAACGAGCAGCCAAACCTTCAGATTGGGTGAGTAATAGCTGGCGCTGAGGGATAGAAGTAGGGTCATCTGCCGCGCCCTGAAATGATTGAAAGAAATTACTCATTGCCGAGGATAAACCAGTCGTTGTACTAGCAAGTAAATTATCAATACTTTCAGCCTGCTGTAATAAGGCATTACGTTCGTTATACACCGTCGTATCGGATCGAATTTGCTCAGTCAAGAAATTCTGAGAGATACGCGTAATATTATCAATGGATGTTCCCTGTCCTACATACCCAGCACCCGTAAGTAAAGACGGATTATCAACGAATATCGCTTGTTGACGGCTATAACCTGGAGTATTCGTATTGGCGACATTATTACCGGTAACAGACAGTGCCGTTTGATGTGAACGTAAACCAGATAAACCAATCCCTATTAAATCAGCCATTAGTTATCTCCCCCGTTCACATTTGTATTACCTGCACCGCCGGTGACATCATTAAGATAACGATCCATAATTCGATTGATCTTACTGGCATAATTCGGATCTGTTGCATAGCCAGAATTTTGTAGAGCAAGCGCAAACTCTTTCGGGTCATCGGTTTGCTGTAACGCTGACTTATAACGTTCATTATCTTTCAAAAAGTTTGCATAATCCTTAAAACTCTCACCATAGGATTGATAAGACCGAAAGTTAGCTTGCTCCTTCATCGCCAAGCCGCCACGATACTCTGTAGTGGTAATATTGGTTGAATCACCAGACCACCCTTGCTGCGCTTTTATGCCAAATAAATTAAAACTAGGTGATCCATCTTCTTTCATTATCTGATGCTTACCCCAACCTGTTTCCAATGCAGATTGCGCTAACATCAACCGAGCATCAATACCCGTTTCTTGTTCTACATTTTTAGCATAGGGGTAAAGCGATTGGATAAACTTATCAGGGCTTGAAAAATCGATTTCACTTGGAGGCGTAAGTTCCTGCTCTGCTGATTCTGACTCTAATGCTGATGAATTAGCAATTTCTTGTAGACTGTTCTCAACTTTAGTCATTGCTTGCCGAATATCATCATTACTTAAGCGAGGTAAAAGTGATTGACGATTATAGTCATCTAAATTATAGGTTTTATGTAACTCAAAATTCTTCGGGCCATTGCCCGAATCAACACCCAAGGTACTTTTTGACAATTGACGCTTAATGACATCCGCTAAGCCAATACCTTTACCTGTCGATAAAGAAACGGCAAGCTGACTATCAAACATTTGCTGATATGAATCAGACTCCGAACTCTGCAATAAATTTCCTTCAGAAAAGCCTTTGTTTGCATCACGCATGCTTTTAATCATCATCGAAACAAAAATAGACTCAAATTGCTTTGCCACCGCATCCAGAGCACCTTCTTTGTCTGTTTTAGCTTGATGCTTTATAGACTGAAGGCCATTCAGGTTATTGTAATCAGACAATTTGGATGACTGATCAAACCCAGAAGTTTGGCCAAGCGACGATAAGTTATTTGAGTTCATCGTATTCACCTATATCACTATCAAGTCGGCTTTGAGTGCACCAGCTTGTTTAAGTGCTTCAAGTATCGCCATAATATCGCCAGGCGCTGCCCCGACTTGATTAACCGCTTGAACAATTTGGCTTAGAGTCGTAGCTGGACCAAACTGAAACATTCGACTGGGCCCTTGATCCACATTCACTTCTGAACGCGGAGCCACAACCGTTTCGCCATCACCAAAGGCATTAGGCTGACTCACTTCTGGAGACTCACTAATGGTGACCGATAAACTGCCATGGGTCACGGCAGCCGGTAGTACTTTGACATTTCTACCCACGACAATGGTTCCCGTACGCGAATTAATCACAACTCTTGCTGCCTCTTCACCCGTTTCAACATTTAAATTTTCTAACATCGAGAGAAAACTAACTCGTTGCGAAGCGTCACGAGGCGCTTTAACCGTAATCGAACTAGCATCTTGTGCATAAGCTGTATTTGGACCGAGTAAATCATTAATTTGCTCTGTCACGTTCATTGCAGTGGTAAAGTCTGCCCGATGAAGATCAAACGTTAAGGTGTCACCACGATGAAAGGGAGAAGCGATTGCTAGTTCAACGGTTGCACCATTCGGAATGCGACCGACACTGGGTACATTGACTTTAATGGAAGAGCCATCAGCACCTTCAGCACCAAAACCACCTACAATTAAACTTCCTTGAGCCATGGCATAAACACGACCATCAGCGCCTTTCAGTGGTGTCATAATCAAACTACCACCCCGTAAGCTTTTTGAATCACCCAGCGAGGACGCCGTGATATCAATTTTTTGCCCTGGTTTGGCAAAAGGTGGTAATTCTGCATGAATCGAAACTGCTGCCACATTCTTTGCTTTTGGATCAACGCCATTCGGAATAGTAATACCAAACTTAGTCATCAAGTTTCTAAATGTTTGACTGGTAAATGGCGTATTGTCACCCGTTCCACTCAAGCCAACGACCAAACCATAGCCCACCAACTGATTAGCACGAACACCTTGTACATTCGCAATGTCCTTTAAACGGTCAGCACTTAAATCAAAACTCACCAAGCAGAAAGCTAACATCATTAAACCTGACTGCTTTGAAAACAACGATATATAGTTTCTCACATGAACCACCATTCGCTATTAAAGAAGCGTGATAACCAACCTTGTCGATTCACACTGTCAAACTCACCAGTACCACCGTAAGCAATGCGGGCATCAGCAATTTTTGAGGAAGGAATCGTATTATCTGTACCAATATCCTGAGGTCTGACAAGACCTGTGACACGTACATATTCATCGCCTTGATTTAAACGCAGCCATTTCTCTCCTTGAATGCGCAGTACACCATTAGGTAATACTTCCGATACGGTGACCGAAATACTGCCACTTAAACTATTACTTTGATCACTCGAAGCTTTGCCATCAAACGCACGTTCAAAGCTAGGGTTCGTTTCT
>Ga0209290_1000942_pt1 | contig 16756 bp, 13 predicted proteins | sample EN1Hudsemesocosm_2_FD_184632 | JGI IMG/M metagenome (GOLD analysis project Ga0209290, IMG submission 184632) | Methane-oxidizing microbial communities from mesocosms in the Hudson Canyon - EN10B Hudson Canyon (SPAdes) (version 2) | ecosystem: Environmental > Aquatic > Marine > Cold seeps... | reverse complement strand
GTAGTTGTAAGTGAGCTGAGTAGTTGTAAGTGAGCTGAATAGTTGTAGTTGTGGATGAAGGTTAGTGTTGAAGGTGAATGTTGACGGTGTGCAGAAGAGAGGCCTTCAGATCTTCTGAGTTGTTTAAATAGGATAAAATATGATTTTTTTGATTTCACCAGCTAAAACTCTGGATTTTGATTCTGCTAGTTTGAGTGATGAGTGTTCGCAGCCAGCTTTTTTGTCAGAAGCTGAGGAATTGATCGCCGTTATGCGTAAATTCTCTTGGTCAGATATTGCAAAGCTGATGAAGGTGAGTGAAAAAATAGCTCAACTTAATGTGTCTAGGTTTAAGGATTGGGTTTTGCCTTTTACTCAGCAGAATGCAAAACAGGCAGTATTTGCTTTCAAGGGGGATGTATATACTGGTTTGGCTGTTGAGAGTATGACTGCAGCAGAGTTTGATTATATTGATTCACACTTAAGGATACTCTCAGGTTTATATGGCATGTTGAAGCCCTTGGATTTGATGCAGGCATATCGATTGGAAATGGGAACCAAGGTTTCTAACCCGAAAGGCGGTAATTTGTATGAATTTTGGGGGGAAAAGATTACAGTTTTACTGAATAAATTTCTTTCGGAAGATGACTCGGTTTTAGTTAACTTGGCATCAAATGAATATTATAAGTCGGTTAAAGTAAAGCAGGTGAAAGGGCGAATAATTACACCCGTTTTTAAGGATGAAAAGAATGGCCAATATAAAATCATTAGCTTTTACGCCAAAAAAGCGCGTGGTTTAATGGTTAGGTATGCAGCTGATAAGCAGCTTAAAGAAGTTGAAGGCCTAAAAGGTTTTAATTATGACGGGTATCGTTATTGTGAGGCATCTTCCTCGTCGGATGAATGGGTTTTTCTGCGTGAAGAAGTGAAAAAGTAGTATGTTTAATCGATGAAAACTGTACCCAAAAAATTAAAAACAAGTGTCAGAAAAGCTTATAAGTTATCTAGGTTGGGCGGTAATCTTGTCTCGGGTGGTTTGTTTATTAGAGCTTGTTATCAGTTTCCAAAGCTTTCCGGTATAAGTGACTTATCATTAAATGATTATCGTTTATTTAAGTTGTGGGTGTCTGATCTAGCACATTCGATGAATACAGATATACATGTAACTGGGCAGGTTATGAGTGAGTCTGGTCTTTTCGTTTCTAATCATATCTCCTGGCTGGATACTATTGTGTTAAATGATATCTTGCCTTTAAGTTTTATTGCACGGCATGACTTGGCTGATTGGCCTTTACTGGGTACTTTTACTAGTCGAATGGAGTCGGTATTTATAGATCGAAGTAATAAGTTTCAGGCTTATCGTTCTATACCTGCTATTGAAGAAAAATTAAGCGAAGGGCGTTCGGTGCATCTTTTTCCTGAATCGACAACGTCAGATGGGCGGCGTGCCTTACCTTTTTATGGGATGTTCTATGAAGCGGTCTTGCGAGTGCAAAGACCGGTTCAGCCAGTCGTCATTAGGTATTCTGATGGTGATGGGGTGTTTCTGCCAGAGCCTGCGTATATAAATGATGATACTTTTTTTGACACATTGGGGCGAATATTGGGGGTTAAGCGTGTACATGCTCATGTGCATTTTTGTGATCCAATTAGTGTGCAGGAGGCGCAGGCTATGGGGCGAAAGGTTTTGTGTCAGGTTTCAAAGGTCATGATAGACGAGGTGTTGGAGCTAAAAAACGCTTAATTTTGTGATTTGTCGATTTAGCAGCTCTTTTCTGTAGTGCGAATAAAAAAGCCTCGCATTTGCGAGGCTTTAATTAGGCTTTAAGCATTAACTATGCAGGATAGTCGCGCTTATCATGACCTGTATATAGTTGCCTTGGGCGACCTATACGATAGTTTTCGCTAACCATCTCATTCCAGTGAGAGAACCAGCCAATAGTTCTAGCCATTGCAAAGATAACAGTGAACATTGACTCAGGAATGCCGATAGCTTTTAAGATAATGCCTGAGTAGAAGTCAACGTTAGGGTAAAGCTTTCTGGCAACAAAGTACTCGTCTTCAAGAGCAATTTGCTCGAGGCGGAGTGCAATCTTAAGTAGCGGGTCGTTTTCAAGGCCGAGAGCTGCAAGAACTTCTTCACAAGTCTCACGCATAACTTTAGCGCGAGGGTCGAAGTTTTTGTATACACGATGACCAAAGCCCATTAATCGGAAGGGGTCATTCTTGTCTTTGGCTTTAGCTACAAACTCATCAATGCGAGACACATCACCAATTTCGTTTAGCATAGTAAGAACGGCTTCGTTGGCTCCGCCGTGAGCGGGGCCCCAAAGTGCTGCGATACCGGAAGCGATGCAAGCAAATGGGTTAGCGCCTGTTGAGCCAGCTAGACGAACTGTTGAAGTTGATGCATTTTGCTCATGATCTGCATGAAGCATGAAAATCTTATCCATGGCTTTCGTAATCGCAGGGTCAAACTTTTCATTGCCAGCTGGTGTGCTGAACATCATATGTAAGAAGTTTTCAGCGTAATCCAGATCGTTGCTAGGGTACATGAAAGGTTGGCCAATCGAATACTTGTAGCACATAGCAGCAATTGTTGGCATTTTCGCAACTAGGCGGAAGCCGGCAATTTCACGATGTTGTTCGTCAGAGATGTCCATTGTGTCATGGTAGAAGGCAGAAAGAGCGCCTACTACACCGCACATGATTGCCATAGGGTGCGCGTCGCGACGGAAGCCTTTAAAGAATTGATTGACTTGGTCGTGAACCATTGTGTGGTTTCGAACGGTTGCTCTAAAGTGTGCATTTTCTTCTGCTGTAGGTAGTTCTCCATGAAGAAGTAGGTGGCAAAGTTCAAGGTAATCTGAATTCTCAGCGAGTTGTTCAATAGGGTAGCCTCGGTGTAGTAGTACGCCTTTATCGCCATCTATGTATGTGATTTTAGATTCACAGGCTGCGGTAGATACAAACCCTGGGTCATAAGTAAAGACACCTTCTGATACTAGGCCTCGTACGTCAACTACGTCTGGTCCTGCGGATCCAGAGTAAACGGGTAAATCGATGGTTTTACCATCAATCGTTAACTGAGCTTTTTTATCAGTCATGTGCTCTCCTGTTGCTGAGATGTTGTTAGTTTATGTACTAAACCCATATTTTCATTTTGCTTTTTATTATGAAATGCAAAGCAAAAGGTTATGGGTGACTAAAAGTTTGGGCATTATGCCAAATAGATTGACTATAGTCACGTTTGTAGATTGTGCATCCTAAGTAAATTTTTTTGAAGAAAAAAAATGCACTTTTTTATTTGCTCTAAGTTGGCGCGTCTTTGGGGGTGAGGCTCAGGAGTGGTGCGGATTTGGAGTCTTAAATACCTTTGTTAGTAGGTGTATGTACCTATAAATAGTGTTTGACAAAGGTAGAGGGCTAATTGAGCGCGATCAATATAGTGTTTGATATTATTTTGTCAATTAAAAGTTTTTTCTGGATGAAAAAGTATGAGGGTTTTTTTGCTTCAGGTTTGTATTTCGTGGTGTGAGTCCTTATAATCCGTCCCCAAAATTAAGTGTTGACTTGTTTCACGTTTTCCAATTTAAGTTTATTTATTTTTGGGATTCAGAAGAAAAGCTTGATGCATCTAATTAAGGCTGCAAAGTTTTGGGGTATTAATATTACTTCTTTGTTTTGCTTAAAATAAGCTCATGCCAACTTGAGAGAGTAAATGTGCTGTGAAAGATAAACGACCTGTAAATCTCGATCTGACTCAATTTAGTTTTCCATTGCCTGCTTTAACATCTATTGTTCACCGTGTTACTGGTGTGATTTTATTTGTTGGTGTGGCTATTTTAATGTACATCCTTGAACTGTCGCTATCTAACGAAGACGGCTTCAATTCAGTTAAGGAATGTTTGGACGGAGTATTCGTCAAATTAATTATTTGGGGTGTTGTATCTGCTCTTTTATATCACTTAGTTGCGGGTATTAAGCATCTATTGATGGATTTTGGAATTGGGGAAACTCTGGAAGGTGGTGAGTTTGGTGCGAAAGTCGTCATTGCCGTTTCTGTAGTACTTATTTTATTGGCAGGAGTTTGGTTATGGTAGCAAGTGTAACGAGTTTTGGTCGTAATGGTCTTTACGACTGGATGATTCAGCGTGTAACAGCCGTAGTATTAGCCGCTTATACATTATTTTTATTGGGCTTTTTGGTAATAAATCCTGACTTGACTTACGTGCAGTGGAGTGAGTTTTTCGGGCAGACTTGTGTGCGTATATTTTCGTTGTTAGCGCTTCTTTCTTTAGGTGCGCATGCTTGGATTGGTTTGTGGACCATTTCTACCGACTATTTAAAGCCAATGGTTTTTCGTTTCATTTTTCAAGCTGTAAGTGGCCTGGTCATGTTTGTATATGTGGTCTGGGGCGTTCAGATTTTGTGGGGGCTGTAAGTAATGTCTAAATTAAGAACACTAAACTATGATGCGATCGTCATTGGTGGTGGTGGTGCAGGTATGCGAGCAGCGCTCCAGCTTACTGAATCTGGCGTAAAGACAGCTTGTATTACTAAAGTTTTCCCAACGCGCTCACACACTGTGTCAGCTCAAGGTGGCATTACTTGTGCAATTGCTAGTGATGATCCGAATGATGATTGGCGCTGGCATATGTACGACACTGTAAAAGGGTCAGACTATATTGGTGATCAGGACGCAATCGAGTATATGTGTCAGGTAGGACCTCAAGCTGTATATGAACTAGACCATATGGGTTTGCCTTTTTCTAGAACGGAAGAAGGTCGAATTTATCAGCGTCCTTTTGGTGGGCAATCGAAAGATTACGGTAAAGGTGGTCAGGCTTCACGTACTTGTGCGGCAGCTGATAGAACGGGTCATGCTTTATTGCATGCTTTGTATCAAGGTAACTTAAAAGGTGGTACTACATTCTTAAATGAATGGTATGCCGTTGATCTTGTTAAAAACAAAAATGATGATGTGGTTGGTGTCATCGCAATTTGCATAGAAACGGGTGAAACTGTTTATGTTCGTGCAAAAGCTACAGTAATTGCAACGGGGGGGGCGGGACGAATATACCAGTCTACTACAAATGCACTAATTAATACTGGCGACGGTGTTGGTATGGCACTTCGTGCAGGCTTCCCTGTTCAGGATATTGAAATGTGGCAATTTCACCCAACCGGAATTGCAGGTGCGGGTGTACTTGTGACAGAAGGCTGTCGTGGTGAAGGTGGTTACCTGATTAATGCTGATGGTGAGCGTTTTATGGAGCGTTATGCGCCAAACGCGAAAGATCTTGCTGGACGTGACGTTGTAGCGCGATCAATGGTTATGGAAATATTAGAAGGTCGTGGTTGTGGTCCTGATAAAGATCACGTCTTATTGAAGCTTGATCATCTTGGTGAAGAGACGCTTATGTCTAAATTACCAGGTATTTGTGAGTTATCTAAAACCTTCGCACATATTGACCCTGTTAAAGCACCTGTTCCAGTTGTACCTACTTGTCACTATATGATGGGTGGTATCCCGACTAATATTGGTGGGCAAGCTTTAAATATCGATGCTGATGGCAATGATACTGTGATTGATGGTTTGTATGCTTGTGGTGAAGCAGCTTGTGTGTCCGTGCATGGTGCTAACCGCTTAGGTGGTAATTCATTATTAGATCTAGTTGTGTTCGGTCGTGCAGCAGGTTTGCAGATTGAAAAATCTTTGCGAGATGGCTTTGCAGTTGATGACGCAACAGAAGAAGATATTGAGGCCGCTCTTTCTCGACTTACACGTCTTAATAATTCGACCGGTGGTGAAAGTGTTGCTCAAGTGCGTAATGATTTACAGAGCGTAATGCAGCTTTATTTCGGTGTCTTTCGTGAAGGTGAAACGATGCAGAAAGGTCTTAAGTTGCTTGATGAGCTCGGTGAGCGAATTAAGAATACTAGTCTTGAAGATAAAAGTTCTGCATATAATACTGCACGAATTGAGGCTCTTGAGCTAGATAACCTTTACGAAATTGCTTATGCAACTGCTGTGGCAGCTGAAGAACGTAAAGAAAGTCGTGGTGCGCATGCACGTAATGACTACACAGAACGAGATGATGAGAATTGGTTGAAACACTCTATTTACTTCCCAACTGATAAACGAGTTGGAAAGCGTGACGTTAACTTCTCACCAAAAACTGTTGAAGCATTTCCGCCAAAAGTGCGTTCTTACTAAGGGGATAAGAGAACATGTTAGTAAGTTTATATCGCTATAATCCTGAGCAGGACCAAACGCCTTATATGCAAGACGTTCAGATCGATATTCCGGAAGGAAAGGATTTGATGGTTCTAGATGTATTAGGCTTATTGAAAGAGAAAGATACATCACTCGCGTATCGCCGATCATGTCGTGAAGGCGTATGTGGCTCTGATGGTCTGAATATGAATGGTAAGAATGGCTTGGCTTGTATTACGCCACTTTCTGAAGTGGTTAAGAATAACAAGCTAATTATTCGTCCACTACCTGGTCTACCGGTTGTTCGTGATTTGGTTGTAGATATGTCTATGTTCTATAAGCAGTACGAAAAAATTAAGCCGTTTTTGATCAATGATCAGCCAGCGCCTGCTATTGAACGTCTACAGTCACCTGAAGAACGTGAGAAGTTAGATGGACTTTACGAGTGTATACTGTGTGCTTGTTGTTCTACTGCTTGTCCGTCATTCTGGTGGAATCCTGACAAGTTTGTTGGACCTTCAGGTCTACTGCAGGCGTACCGTTTCTTAGCGGACTCACGTGATACATCTACAGCTGATCGTTTAGCTGATTTGGATGATCCGTTCAGTGTTTTCCGTTGTAGAGGTATTATGAACTGTGTGAGCGTTTGTCCTAAAGGGCTTAATCCAACGCGCGCAATTGGTCATATTAGAAATATGTTGTTGCAACGCTCAACCTAATAGCGTTGAATTTTATCGGTGGCATTTTGTATTTAATGCCATCGATAAAAATAGTCTGATTTTCTTAAAAGTATCAGAAATGCTTTTTTTAAAATCATGTCTATAATCAAGTGATGAATCCTTTTAGCTTAGCTGTTTAACACTAAACTAAAATACTTAGGAAACTGCAAAGTCAGCCCAAAAAGCCTTATTTGCAGCTAGCTGAGAAAAATAACCACTAGGGAATCGGGTAACACCCGTATTATCTTTGAGGCAGCAGTCATCCGAACCTGTTAAGCATAACGCTACAGTTAGCTTGTTTATTAACTGGTAGTAGTTTAAGCCGATAGCAGTAGTTGTTAGCTAATGCAATTGTTAGCCAATGCAGTTGTTTACTAATGACGAACGTTGGCAGCCAAAAAGATAGTGCCTAGTATCCGCATTTACTGCTAACTAAGGCGAGCTTTTTAATGCAAGAAAGCAACATGGAACAACTCTGGCGGACATCTCATCTGTCCGGCGGCAATTTGGTATACGTTGAAGAGCTGTATGACGCTTATCTAGCTGATCCAAATAGTGTAACTGAAGAATGGCGCAGCTATTTTGACCAACTACCTCGAGTGAACGGTCATGCTAAGAAAGACGTGCCTCACTCAACCATTCGAGAACAATTTCTCCATTTATCCAAGCATAAGTTTGCCAATCAAATAACCAGTACACCTGCTAGTGCTACAACAGAGCATGAAAAAAAGCAGGTCAAAGTGCTTCAGCTAATTGATGCTTATCGTATTCGTGGCCATCAGGTCGCTAAGCTTGATCCATTATCATTAATGGAGCGTTCAGACGTTCCAGATATTGAGCTTGAATATCACGGCCTGAGCGAAGCGGATTTAGATACAGAATTTCAAATAGGTAATCTTGCTTTCGGAGCAGAAATACTTAGCTTACGTGATATTGTTTCAGGACTTCAAAGTACATATTGCGCGTCACTTGGCGCCGAGTATATGCATATTGTTGACACTGAAATACGTACCTGGTTTCAAGAACGAATAGAATCTGTTAAAGGTAAACCTAATTACGAATTTGATACACGTTATCATTTGCTTGAGCGCTTAACGGCTGCAGAAGGCTTAGAGAAGTATTTAGGCTCGCGTTACCCCGGTACAAAGCGTTTCGGTTTGGAGGGTGGTGAAAGCTTAATTCCATTAATGGATGAATTAATTCAGCGTGCAGGCGGTTATGGCGCTAAAGAAATTGTCATCGGGATGGCTCACCGTGGACGGCTAAACGTCCTGGTTAATACTCTTGGTAAGAACCCCAAAGATTTATTCGATGAATTTGACGGTAAAAGATTACACGATATGGGTTCTGGTGATGTTAAATATCATCAAGGCTTCTCATCAAATGTAATGACGCCTGGTGGGGAAGTTCACCTAGCGCTTTCATTTAACCCATCTCACTTAGAAATTGTTTCTCCGGTAGTAGAGGGTTCAGTAAGAGCCAGGCAAAATCGTCGGGATGATATTCGTGGTGAAACGGTAGTTCCAATTATTATGCACGGTGATTCTGCGTTTGCAGGTCAGGGTGTGGTAATGGAAACGTTCCAAATGTCTCAAACAAGAGGCTACGGAACAGGCGGCTCTATTCATATTATTATCAATAACCAAGTTGGTTTTACGACTAACAAGCGTGAAGACGTCCGTTCTACTGAATACTGTACCGATGTAGCGAAAATGATTGAGGCACCCATTCTTCATGTGAATGGCGATGACCCTGAAGCCGTACTTTTTGCAACTCAGGTTGCAATGGACTTTAGAAATCAGTTCAAAAAAGATGTCGTGATTGATCTGTTCTGCTATCGCCGAAGAGGACATAACGAAGCTGATGAGCCTTCTGGTACGCAGCCATTAATGTACCAAGTCATTAAAAATATTAAGACAACGCGCACTATCTATGCTGAACGTCTATTAAGTGAAAGTGTCATCAGTGCAGAGCAGCTTAAAAAGTTAGAAAATGATTATAGATCTGCGCTAGATAATGGCGATCACGTTACTAAAAGTTTGGTGCTTGAGCCCAATGAATCTATGTATGTAGATTGGGCTCCTTTTATCGGGCACGAATGGACAGCTAAAGCCAAAACGTCTGTAAATCATAAAACTCTTGAAAGAATTGGCAAGAAACTAAGTAATCTTCCTGAAGGTTTTCCAATTCAGAAACAGGTTCAGAAGATTATTCAAGACAGAAGTAAAATGACCCAGGGTGCATTGGCACTTAATTGGGGTTATGGCGAAGTGATGGCTTATGCTAGTCTTTTGAGTGAAGGTCATGCAATTAGATTGACCGGACAGGATGTAGGGCGAGGTACTTTCTCGCATCGTCATGTTGTTCTTCATAATCAAAGTGATGCTTCAACTTATACACCTTTGCAGAATCTAAAAGAAGATCAGCCAAAGATCGAAATCATAGATTCCTTGCTATCTGAAGAGGCGGTGCTTGCGTTTGAGTATGGCTACGCAACGACCAACCCGGGGACTCTAGTGATCTGGGAAGCTCAATTTGGAGACTTTGCCAACGGGGCTCAGGTAGTTATTGACCAATTTATTACCAGTGGCGAGCATAAATGGGCTCGTTTATGTGGTCTAACAATGCTGTTGCCTCACGGTTACGAAGGTCAGGGGCCTGAGCACTCGTCAGCCAGGTTGGAGCGTTACTTGCAATTATGTGCTGAACATAATATCCAAGTGTGCGTACCGACTACTCCTGCGCAAGTATTTCATATGTTGCGTCGACAGGTTAAGCGTCCATTAAGAAAGCCTTTGATTGCTATTACGCCAAAGAGCTTGCTGCGTCACAAAGATGCGACGTCAACTTTAGAAGACTTAAGTTCAGGCACTTTCCAAACGGTTATAGGTGATGACAATATCACGGATCATCGTAAAGTAACTCGAGCAATTATGTGTAGTGGTAAGGTGTATTATGATTTATTGGCCTTCCAGCAAAAGAATGAAATTATAGATACGGTCATAATTCGTTTGGAGCAGCTATACCCGTTCCCGGGTGATGATTTAAAAGAAATTTTAGATCAATATCCTAAGTTACTAGATGTAGTTTGGTGTCAGGAAGAGCCTCAAAATCAGGGTGCCTGGTATCCAACTCAGCATAGAATGCGCAGAGTTATTAAAGAAATAAATGAAAAAATTTACCTAAGATATGCCGGTCGAAAGAGCTCCGCCGCACCTGCAGCAGGCTACATTTCGGTACATGTTGAAGAACAAAATGCGCTAGTTAATCAAGCGTTTGATGTTGAATAGTTTTATAAGGATTGGAAATGTCTACAGAAATTAAAGCCCCAACCTTCCCGGAATCAGTAGCGGATGGAACAATAGCCACATGGCACAAGCAAGCTGGTGAACACGTCGCTCGGGACGAGTTAATCGTTGATATTGAGACAGATAAGGTGGTTCTGGAAGTTGTTGCACCTGATGACGGTATTATCGAAAGTATCGTTAAGAATGAAGGTGAGATTGTATTAAGTGGTGAAGTGATCGGTAAATTTCTTGCTGGCGCAACAGGTACTACTGCGTCTAGTGCGAGTGATGCACCGACTGCCACGAATGAAGTGGCTGCCGCCGCTGATGATTTGATATTAAGTCCTGCGGCCAAAAAAATGGTTCAGGAAAACAACCTGAATCCAAACGATATCACTGCAACTGGCAAAGATGGCCGTTTGACGAAAGAAGATGTAGTCAATCATCTTGCCGCTAAACCAGCAGTAAGCGCGCCAGCTAAATCCGTTGTAGCGCCAGCTCTTGTAACCGACCCGGATGCTCCTCAAGGGGCTCGCGCTGAAAAGCGTGTACCAATGACGCGCTTGAGAGCGAGTATTGCACGCCGTTTATTGGATGCAAGTCAGAATACTGCGATGTTGACGACATTTAATGAAGTTAACATGAAGCCTTTGATGGATTTAAGAAAACAATATAAAGAAATATTTCAGAAGAAACATGATGGCACGAAGTTAGGTTTCATGTCTTTATTTGTAAAGGCATCAGCTGAAGCATTGAAGCGTTTTCCTGCGGTTAATGCCTCTATCGATGGCGATGAAATGGTTTATCACGGTTACCAGGATATCGGCGTTGCTGTTTCTAGTGAGAAAGGTTTGGTTGTACCAATTTTGCGTGATGCGGATGGTATGAGTTTGGCTAAAATCGAAAACTCTATTAAAGAGTTTGGTGGTAAAGCTAAAAGTGGCAAGCTGTCTATTGAAGAGATCACAGGCGGCACGTTTACTATTTCAAATGGTGGCGTATTTGGTTCACTTATGTCGACACCTATTTTGAATCCCCCTCAGACCGCTATTCTTGGTATGCATAAAATCCAGGAACGTCCAATGGCAGTTGATGGTGAGGTTGTTATCTTACCCATGATGTACTTGGCACTTTCTTATGATCACCGAATGATTGATGGCAAAGAGGCTGTACAGTTCCTTGTTGCTATTAAGGAAATGATTGAAGATCCTGCGCGTATTCTTCTAGAAATTTAAGCCTTTACCTGGAGTAATTAGTTAAATGTCAAATAAGTACGATGTAATTGTTATAGGTTCTGGCCCAGCAGGTTATGTTGCTGCCATTCGCTGTGGTCAGCTAGGTCTTAAGACCGCTTGTGTTGAAAAGTGGACATCAGATGCAGGTAAGCAAATTTTAGGTGGCACCTGTTTGAATGTAGGTTGTATTCCGTCAAAAGCGCTTTTGGAATCTTCACATAAATATGAAGAAGCCAAGCATGATCTAGATGTCCATGGTATTACTCTGGATGATCTCGAGATCGACGTACCTACTATGATCGGTCGTAAAGATACCATCGTTAAAAACTTAACGGGTGGTATTGCTTCTCTCTTCAAAGTAAACAGCGTTACCTCTATTCAGGGTACCGGCAAGCTACTAGCGGGCAAGCAAGTTGAAGTGACCGATAGTAAAGGTAATGTGACTGTCTATGATGCTGATAATGTGATTCTTGCTACTGGCTCGAAGCCTGTAGAAATTCCACCAGCACCTTTAACTGAAGGTCATATCGTTGATTCTACTGGTGCCTTAGACTTTACTGAAGTACCAAAACGTCTTGGTGTCATTGGTGCGGGTGTTATTGGTCTGGAGCTTGGTAGTGTTTGGGCTAGATTAGGCTCAGAAGTTACCGTTTTGGAAGCGCAGGATACTTTTCTAAGTACTGTTGATCAGCAAATTGCAAAAGAAGCCTTGAAGCAATATAAAAAGCAGGGTTTAGACATTAAATTGAAAGCGCGTGTTAATGGCACCGAAATAAAGCGTGGTCTTGTCAATGTAAGTTATGAAGACACTAAAGGCGCGCAAGAGCTGAAAGTTGATAAGCTCATTGTTGCTGTGGGTCGTGCGCCTGTGACTGAAGGTTTGTTATCTGCTGATTGTGGTATCACTCTAGATGAACGTGGTTTTATCTTTGTAAATGATCACTGTAACACTGAAGTGCCAGGTGTTTATGCGGTAGGGGATGTTGTACGTGGCCCGATGCTTGCACATAAAGGTTCTGAAGAAGGCGTAATGGTCGCTGAGCGGATTGCTGGTCAGAAAACCCAAGTGAATTATGACTGTATTCCTGGTGTCATTTATACAAACCCTGAAATTGCTACAGTAGGGCAGACTGAAGAGCAGCTCAAGGCAGACGGTATTGAATACAATATTGGTGTGTGCCCATTTGCGGCTAGTGGTCGTGCAATGGCAGCTAATAATACAACTGGCATGGTGAAGATATTGGCAGATGCTAATACAGATAGAGTATTAGGTGTGCACATTATTGGTGCGGGTGCATCAGAAATGATCGCGCAAGCAGTCATTGCAATGGAGTTTGGTTCAAGTGCTGAAGATCTTGGTCTAACAGTATTTGCACATCCAACATTGTCTGAAACCCTACATGAAGCCGCTTTATCTGTTGGTGGTCATGCTATTCATATCGGCAACAAAAAGAAACGTAAGTAAAAGACAATAAAGAAAACTTAAGTCAGTGATATTTTGATCTAATCTGATTCAAGCTTTTCGCATAATGGGAAAGGAAAAAGGAGGTTCAGCCTTTGTTTTACTGGTTGAAACGTCAGGAAGATTAAATGCTATCTGACCGCTTCTTAAAGTAGTCATTAATCAATTAAGTGATGGAATAAACTATGAATTTACATGAGTATCAGGCAAAACAATTATTTGCCGAGTACGGTCTTCCTGTATCGACAGGTTACGCGTGTGACACCCCAAGAGAAGCAGCTGAAGCTGCAGATAAAATTGGCGGTGATATGTGGGTGGTTAAATGCCAGGTTCACGCAGGTGGTCGTGGAAAAGCGGGCGGCGTAAAATTAGTTAAAAGTAAAGATGAGATAAAGGAATTTGCCGCTAATTGGTTAGGTAAAAATCTGGTTACGTATCAAACAGATGAAGCTGGTCAGCCAGTAACAAAGATTCTGGTTGAAAGCTGCACAGATATCGCTAATGAATTGTACCTCGGTGCAGTTGTTGACCGCGCATCTCAAAAAATCGTTTTCATGGCCTCTACTGAAGGTGGTGTTGAAATTGAGACAGTTGCAGAAGAAACGCCTGAACTGATCCATAAAGCAGAGATCGACCCACTTGTTGGTCCTCAGGCTTATCAAGGTCGTGAGTTAGCGTTTAAGCTAGGTCTTAATCAGGATCAAATTAAACAGTTTGTTAAGGTCTTTATGGGACTGGGTAAAATGTTTAGTGATCATGACTTTGCATTACTGGAGATTAATCCATTAGTTATTACTGACGAAGGCAATATACATTGTCTAGACGGTAAAATTGGTGTTGATGGCAACGCTTTATATCGTCAGCCTAAAATCCGTGAAATGCATGATCCTTCGCAAGAGGATGAGCGTGAAGCACAGGCAGCTCAGTGGGAATTAAATTATGTTGCGCTAGATGGTAACGTTGGTTGCATGGTAAATGGTGCTGGTCTTGCGATGGGGACTATGGATATCGTCAACCTTCATGGCGGTAAGCCTGCTAACTTCCTTGATGTTGGTGGCGGCGCAACGAAAGAACGTGTTGCTGAAGCATTCAAAATCATTCTATCTGATGAAAATGTTAGCGCAGTATTAGTTAACATCTTTGGTGGTATCGTACGTTGCGATATGATCGCTGAAGGTATTATCGGTGCAGTTAAAGAAGTTGGCGTTAAAGTACCTGTTGTTGTTCGTCTTGAAGGTACCAACGCTGAACTAGGTCGCGAAGTATTAGCAAATTCTGATGTTGACATCATTGCAGCTTCTTCATTAACAGATGCAGCAGAACAAGTAGTTAAAGCTGCGGAGGGCAAATAATGTCAGTTTTAATTAATAAAGATACAAAAGTAATCTGTCAGGGTTTCACTGGTGGTCAAGGTACGTTCCACTCAGAGCAAGCAGTAGAGTACGGTACACAAATGGTAGGTGGTGTAAGTCCAGGTAAAGGTGGTCAAACTCATCTTGGTTTACCTGTATTTAACACGGTACGTGAAGCTGTTGAAAAGACGGGTGCAACTGCATCTGTTATCTATGTTCCAGCACCATTTTGTAAGGATGCCATCTTAGAAGCGATTGACGCTGGTATCGAGCTTATCGTGACGATTACTGAAGGTATTCCAACTTTAGATATGGTTGACGTAAAAGTTAAGCTTGATCAAGCTGGTGTGCGCATGATTGGTCCAAACTGTCCTGGTGTTATTACACCGGGAGAGAGCAAGATTGGTATTATGCCTGGTCATATCCATAAGCCTGGTAAGGTTGGTATTGTTTCTCGCTCTGGTACTTTAACGTATGAAGCGGTTAAGCAAACAACTGATGCTGGTTTCGGTCAGTCTTCATGTGTTGGTATTGGTGGTGACCCGATCCCGGGTACTAACTTCATCGACGTGCTGGAAATGTTCCAGAACGATCCACAGACAGAAGCGATTGTGATGATTGGTGAAATCGGTGGTACGGCTGAAGAAGAAGCTGCTGAGTACATCAAAGCGAATGTCACTAAGCCTGTTGTTTCTTATATTGCGGGTGTAACTGCGCCTGCCGGTAAGCGTATGGGTCATGCTGGTGCAATTATCGCCGGCGGTAAAGGTACTGCTGATGAGAAGTTTGCAGCATTAGAAGCGGCAGGTGTAAAAACTGTACGCTCTTTAGCAGACATTGGTGTTGCGTTGAAAGAAAAAACAGGTTGGTAAGTTTTTTATAGAAAGAGATTAACTTGTTAAGAAAGGGCCTTCATTGGCCCTTTTTTTTGCCCATTTTTCAGAACCCTTGCTAGACTAACTAAATAGTTGTTTTTATTGAATGATTTTAAATTGCATTTTGGGGAGGGTGAATGAAGGGTTTGCATGGTTGGATGCGGATATTAGAGGGTAGTCAGGCAGCACTACTATCGAGCTTACTGGAAGAGTTAGATAGAGTCACTGCCTCGGATGAGTCTTCTGGTAAACAGCTGGCGGATATTATTCTTAAAGATGCCAGTCTGACAGCCAACATCATTCGTATTGCTAACTCTGTTACTTATAACCCGAGTGAAATATCTGTGACGACAATCAGTCGCGCAATTTTAAATATAGGCTTTAAGAATATTCGTTCTATTTGCATGTCGATTAAAGTACTTGAGGCTGTTCTTAAAGAGTCGCCTTCACCTATGCTGGTAGCCATGCTTGCAAAGTCTTTACATGGCGCTAATCAATCCAAAGCTTTAGCGACTAAATTATCTGATACCAAGAGGGAAGAGCTCTTTATTGCCTCTCTTCTAAGTCATTTGGCTGAGCTTCTTGTTTTAGGTGCGAACGAGACTGAAGTTAAATTACTTAGAAACGATATTGAAGTCACTTCAAAAAATGAAGATAAAAATAGATCAGCTGAAAAGCATTTAGGTGTCAGTTTAACGCGTTTAGCTAAAACGCTCATGAAGCAGTGGCGTATAGATGGGCTGGTTCATGATGTTATATCGCCATCAGAAGAACCTGAATCATTGGTTGAAGCAGTGCTACTTGGTCAGGAGATAAGTCGTACAGCTATTCTGGGTTGGGATTCTCCAGAATTTAAAGAGGTCATGAATCGAGTGGCTGAATTCAAAGATGTTAGTAAGGCTGATGCTGAAAAAATGGTGATTAATGTCGCTGATGAAACTGCAGAGACCATCTCTACTTTTGGTAAAAAAATCTTAACTGACTATATTCCAACAAGCAAAAAGCAAGCAAAACAGGTGGAGAAAACAGTAAAGGTTGAACGTGATTTATTAGCTGCAAATCCTGAAATTCAATTGAATACCTTTCAGGAATTATCTGAACTTATGGTAACGCAATTCAATATTAACTCAGTGTTTAAAACGGTACTTAAAGGTTTAAATCAAGGTGTCGGCTTAGAGCGCGTAACACTAGCAATATTTGATAAAAGCCAGCAAAAGGTCGTAGCTAAATATATTGCGGGTGTTGGTACCGAGAACTGGAAGGAAAAATTTATTGTTCCCTATGAGAGAAATCGCTCAGGATTCTTATATAACTTGTTTGAAGGTGATAAGATCGCATGGATAGGAAATGCTGACTATAAAGAAATATCTCAATATATCACCCCTGAATATCATGGTATTACGGGGCAGAAACAATTCTTTATTGCGCCATTGAAAGCGGATAAACGGCGTATAGGTTTTATCTATGCCGATATGGGAGGCAGTTCTCGTGCTTTAACTAATACACAGTTTGATGGCTTTAAACGTTTTGTACAGCAAATAAAATTGGCTTTAACAATATTGGCGGCCCGATAAAAAATAATGAGGGCAGAGTGCTCTGCCATCATAGTTCTCATCTAGGTAGTTCT
>Ga0209290_1000941_pt1 | contig 16825 bp, 11 predicted proteins | sample EN1Hudsemesocosm_2_FD_184632 | JGI IMG/M metagenome (GOLD analysis project Ga0209290, IMG submission 184632) | Methane-oxidizing microbial communities from mesocosms in the Hudson Canyon - EN10B Hudson Canyon (SPAdes) (version 2) | ecosystem: Environmental > Aquatic > Marine > Cold seeps... | reverse complement strand
GTATTAAACCGTCGAGCATTCGATCAGGACATCGCTACATGCATAGAGTACGTAGAGCAGAATAAGTTTTCGGATACCTTACTAGGTATTATTGATTTAGATGGAATGAAACAAGTGAATGATACCCAGGGGCATGATGTAGGGGATAAACTACTAAAGGTGTTTGCTGATTCATTGACGGCTTGTAGTCGACCGGAGGATAAAGTATACCGTTTGGGAGGGGATGAGTTTGCGATAATCTTAAATGGTGCAGGTTTTTCTCAAATTAATGCGATACATAAACGCGTCGAAAACGCGGTTAAGAAAACACGGCAAGCGAATTTTCCAAACATAGACGCCTCAATAGGTTTTGCGAGTATCTCTGAAATTAAAGCTGATGCAGGAGCTTGGTTCCAACTTGCAGATGAACGGATGTATAAACACAAGAAATCAAAAAAATAATAAGCGGTTAATAAACCAGATGAAATTGTCCAATCAATGAACGAAGAAACTTATACTTACTTTGACCACATGTGCCGCTTGTGCTATTAAAACTCAATCGCTCAGCGTCTAATTTTCAGAAAATTTAGTCTCAGCTTTTATCAATGCTAATCCACTTGAGCGATTTGACCTCGAATGCTTTGAACGGCATATTTTATGCGCTCTTTCTCTGAAAAAATGCGCTGTTTACTTTGTTGGGTTAATTGTTTTTTCTCGGTAGGGCTGAGGTGAAATTGTGCGTCGATACTTTGTTTTTCATGATTGAACTGGGTGACTTTATCGCGCCATTTACCCGAATTATCTTCTAAATAAGCCATGCGGTTAGCTACTTTTTCGCCATAAAAATCTTTTCTTAGCGTATAGATTTCTTGTTCGTTTTCATTATTTTTTTGGAGTGCTGAAATCTTTGTTTTGAGTGCTTTTTCTTCACGGTCATGTCGCATACTTTGAGCGGCTTCAGGTGATAAGTTATTTTCTGCAGCGGCTAAACGGATATTTTTTTCTTCGTTACTCAGAGATTTATTAGCATTAATTTCGACGCGAGCGACTGAATAAGCATCATATCGTTCTTCGCTACCAAAAATTGATTCGCTAAGTTCTTCGCCTAGATGAGTTCTGCGTAGTGCTTTTTTTTCTTCCAGAGAGGCTTTAACTTTTGTGATGGTTTTGTCATCACTTAAATCACCGGCAACCGTAAAGTCATGTTCTAATAAGTTATTTTTATAGCTGAGATAGTTTTCAGTTATTTCCATTGCTTGGTTAGCGGCGTCAATCGGTAATGTTAGGCTAATATATTCATGCAGTCGTGCGATGGCTTGCTCTCGGCCTTCTTCCTGTGCGGTCATCAGAAAAAATTCAATAATATGTTTGATGTTTTCATTAATGATTAGTTGTCCATTTGAATCATATGAAAACGTTTCGATCGTTAGATCTGCTAAATTAGCAGGTAAGGCGCCATATAGTGATGCTGCCTCATAGTCTTCTGAATTTTGAAAGTGGTACGCGATATTTAAAGATCGATTGTTTTGTTGTGGTTGCTGTTGTTGACGTAGTGATTGTTGCAGCTGAATTGACACACTTGGTGGTACTTTAGCACTCTCTGCTGGTAGCTTTATGGCAGTCATTGAGCGGGTGGGTTGAGTGAGGTCGGCATTGCTGTGAGTGTTTTTTGTGTCGTCTTTCGGGTAAAAGTAAGCGCTAGCCATTAAAGCTACGATACTAATAGCCATACTGTTTTTGAAAATACTCATGTTGGATGCCTAGAATTTTGTTAAATATTGGTTGAAATGCGCGCCGTCCATATTAAATGGAGCGACGCTCACCTAGGGTTTATTGACGGTATGTCAGTCGTTTATAACCCGCTTAGTTGTAGACGGTTAAGGTGTTCACGATACACTTCAACAGGGTCGTCTGCCCCAGCACCCACTAGACCAAATAAAGCATTCATTTCGTCTACATGATTCCAACCATTGTGCGTACCAACATGCTGGCCAAAGGGTGTTGACTCAACAGGAATAAAGGCATCAGAAGCTTTGGTGTAACCAACATCACGTGCTACAGCATCACCAGAGATTAAATCTTCAGCGGTATCACCAATCCAGTTCCATATATGGTTTTTTCCGGTTCTTTCGCCTGGAATGGGATATAAAGAACTCATTAGAAGTAAAAATACATCACTGAGTTCTGCCGGGTTTTCACCCGCAAACACATTTAAACCAAATTGAGTATTCCACTCTGCAGAGCCTGTGAAAGAGAAGTAGCGAATCGCGTCAGAGTCATTGGCGGCAACCGTATTACCTAGGCCATCGCCATATACCGGTGCAGAGAATAGGTTTGTATTCGCACCAAAAGCATCGTTAGGCGTTTCTGCGAGCTCTATATCATTGCTTGCAGAGAATGTACTGCTTCGCTCGAAATTACCTGTCGCGTTGCCTGCATAGTTTTGGCAGTCATCAAAAGTGATTTGACCATCAACTATTTCTGGGAATGGGATATAAGGTTCGTTACCCTCAAGTGGTGCTTCGATAAAATACTTACCGCCTGTTGGGACACCCGCACTTGGATAGCAAGTATTAAAACGTGCCATACCTTTTTGAGTGAATCCGGTAAGTACCGGGATAATGTCTTGCTCTGGGTAGTCTCCGGCATGCCCACTTAAAATAGCGGCTAATGTACCCGCAAGGTCTCCAATTAAAGCATCAACGACAAATGTTTCTAAAAATTGACCATTTTCTTCCCAGTTTTCCATTGCCCAGATGGTGCCATCTGCTGATGGGGTGCCATAGTGAGGGCCTGCTACGGTGGTAAGTGAAGCGACTTTTTTATTGTCGATATCTGCAAATGCCTTAGAAAGAATATTGATCGCCATTCTAGAGGTTGTTGAGCCATGACTATGTGCAATCAGGTTTACTTTCATCGTGCTTTCAGGTTCAAAGAAGTTATCATCTTGAATGATTAAGAAATCGAGAATCTTGTTCGCAAGGTCGGCGCCACGGTCTTCAGTGTTCTGCCATGCTTGAAGGGATACATCTTTCACTTCCTGGTCGGAATTTTTCTTTATTTCATCGCCGATACGATAAAAATATTCCATGCCTAGGATATCATCCCAAGCCATTACGCCTGGTACTAACATAATTGGGTTTTGGGTTTGAGTATAGCCGGGTGTGGCGATATCCAGGTTGACGGTTCGGGCATCGTTTTGACCACGATGATCACAGCCGAACAGGTTGAAAAACCAGCGTCCATCATAGCCAGTGGTGGTCATTTTTAGTTCGTGAGAACCACTTCGGTGAATTTTATCTAACGTTGCGTTGCCATTATGGTCAAAATTATTCCATTCCGTTTGACCTTCGTTACGTGCGTACCATTCAACGTTTGTACAGGAATTACTGCCTCCATTGTATTTAAGTGAATAGTTTTGGCTTGCATTGATATCAACATGTGCAGCATTGATTTGTACGCCATCCATGGTGAAGTTCGCAGCACCGCCAGCATGTACTGTGGAGGCAAGCCCCAACAGTACACAAGTACTAGCAATGCCAAGTTTAGATTTATAACTTTGTTTACTTTTACACATGTATTTCCCCGAGAATTATTTTTATATCGATTCTTTTATCTTAAAGATAAATTATGTGTCCCTGCTAGATTCAAAAAAACGTCATAACTGACATATCAACCTCGAACTTATTTTTATATGAGATAAGTATGTGCGACTACTGGACAGATTAGAGTATATGAAAACTCGTTAATGTTTAGCGCCCGACAAATGGGGTATAGCTAAAGCAGATGCGAGCTGTTTCACATATTTACTTACTTAGAACGCTTTGTATGATCGCTTTCATGCAAAGGTCACTGGTATTTTATTGTGTCTTTCTTTTGTTATTGATTTTGCACTAATGAGTTGCTCCACTATTTGGTTAAAATGACGTGAGAATAAAAAATGAGTTTCATTTTTGAGATGGTTGAACCTTATTGTGTTCAAATTACTTGCTAGGCGTTTAGCCGCGTGAATAGAAATAACATCATCTTGGTCACCATGCCAAAACTGATATTCCATTTGAGTGTTGGTAACCTTAAAGTCCCATTCGGAGAAACTAAGATTTAATTCATTTGCCCAGGTACCAACGCCCTGTTTTGCCGATTGCTTAAGGTTCAAAATACTGTAGTCGCGATAATTTCGTCGGCTAAGTAAATTAATATCAGCAGCCCGACCTTCAACAGTAGGGCGAATGTATGTGAGTTGTTGTTCGTAAAATTCTTCTAAGTCTTTCCCTATCGCCATTTTCAATATAAGTTCAATTAAAAATGGGGCAAAGCGAACGCTTTGTAGCACGGCTGTGACTAAAATAGGAACCGGTTTCGCTTGGCGCATATCTTCAACACGTGTGGCAGCGTTAACCATGGCAATTCGTTCAATCCTTTCGGGTAAAAACTCGGCTAAAGCGAGGGCATAGACACCACCTATGGAATGGGCAATTACTTTTACTTTATCTATTTTGAGGACATTTAATAGCGTTTTAATGTCCTGACAAAAATCTTCGTGGTTTCGACCCTTTTTTGGGTCTGAATCACCGTAACCTGGCCGCTCCGGAATAATAATGCGTAAGCCTTGGTCGCGAATTACCTGATGACTGTCAGGGGGGATTTCGTAAGCAGAGCCCATTAAATTATGAAGTAATAAGATAACGTCTTGAGAATCGTTACTTACTTTATTTCTTGAGGGACTTCGATAATCAAAATAGCTTAACTTTCTGCCATCACGTAGGGTTATAAAGTGATTGCCCGAAAGGTTAGGGGAGACCAGCGTTATCTTTCTGGCAATCGTTGAGGGTGGCTCATGGTTAGATAGTAAACTGTGTAATAACACTTTTCGAACTAGTTCAGGCTTACGTTTCACATCTAACTTGATATAGATGTTTGATAAATGATCCCGTATCGTTGTTTCTTTAAGTTTTAATTTAACCGCTGTTTTTTTACTTGAAATCTCATTAGTTAATGTCGACACGACCAATGCTTCTGTTTCTGTGAGTTGATAATGTGCTTTCAATAAATCAATATTTACCAACTCTGCTTGCTGAGATTGCAAACAAAAGTAGTAGTGTTCGGTTGAGGTATCATCTTGCTTTGGAATTTGGGTAATGTGTAATTTTTTAAGACTTGGAAGCTTTTTCTCTGTAATTTTATTTGAACCAACAGCAGGTGAACTAAAAGGAAGAGCAATAAAATCTTTACCCGTCATCAGTAGCGTGTTTAATTCTTGCGCTATATTTAGATGTTCGGCTTGTAGGTAGTTTTGGTTTATGACCCAGTCGGGTGAAAGGTCGAAGCTATTTTGTGCATGTTTATTTATTTCTATCATGCGCCCCATACGGTCAATGATGCCGGCAGCCATCGGAATATTATTTAGTACACTCTCTGCTTTAACATGTTTAGAGCTAGTACTTAAACGGGTACTAATCTTAATTGCATTTTTAAGGTGAGCGATTAATCGCTCAGATATATCTTGATACGGGTGGTCTGCTGGAAGTGACTCCGATACCGAGATGCAATTCGATAAACTTAGTAATAAGTTAAACCACTCTTCTTTTTTATTGGCAAAACGGTAAATTAACTGAATGAGTTGCGCTTCGTCAGCGGTATCATCCATTAAATTATTTAGATTTGGTGATGTTTCACTGACTAATGTTTTATTTGCTAATGTGAGCAGTTCAATCATCATATTCCTTTATAGCTTTTTATTGTTTAGTACTTCTTGTTCAGTGAATGAGGCCGTAATGAATGTAATTTTCAAAAAAAAATAGCATTAAGTTTTCTTGGCTTTCGCAGTTTGTTTTTCGGAGCACCGACTGAAGTTGCTTGCGGACTGTTTGTTTAGAAACATGCCGTTGCTCAGCAATATCATTTAAACTTTTACCGCTAAACAGCGCGCAGGATAATTCAATTTCGGCAGTGCTCAGGCCTAATGTTTTCAGTTCTGGGTGTGATTTTAACGTGAGGGAGTAATCAGGCTTTAATATATATATCCATGAGATATTGTTACGTGAAAAATGTCTAAATGCATTCGGTACTGTGTTGGCAGTTGTGACAATGAGCGCTAAAGTAATTTCATTAAAATCAATCATCAAATGGCGGCTTGTCAGAGTCTTTCCAGTCAGGCTGTTTGTGAGCGCTTGTTTTAATTTATAGTGGCTGTCTGCTTGGCAAAGTTCTAATAGGCTTTCTTGCTTTGTCACCGTTTGAAATGTTGTTTTTTGCAGAAGGTATTGTGCAGCTAGATTGATAAAAATGGTGTTTAGGTTGTCATCAATAGCTATTGCAGGAATGGGGTAGTGATCTAATACGTAGTGAATAGACTTTTGGTCATTTTCTTGTTGCGTTATTTTATATGAAATATTAAGTGCTTCAATTACGTGATCGCTAAGCTCGTCTGCTTCAGACGTGAGAGGGTAAGTTTTATCATTTTGTGTGGGGCTTTGTGGGAAGTTATGAATAAGTAAATAACAATTTACTAAACTATTTGATTTAAAGCAGAGTGCTGCAATATCGTTGTCAAATTTAACAAAAGAGGGTTGTGGCTCAGTGCTAAAAGTATGTGAGGCAGTATGCGGGTCGTCGGTACAAGGGTATTCCTGTATAGACGTCGAGAGGCAATTAAATAGACGGCATAATGTTTCTAATAAGTATGACTGCCCTTTTGATGCGCTATCATAAAGATCAAATATACTTGGCGATAATGTTGGCGCAGTATTCACAATTTATCGTCCATTTAAATATTCTCCCTTAAAGCATTAGCCATATCGATTAAATCAGCTTTTATATCTCAGCCAACTATCTATATACGTCTACCAATGCTTTATATTAATGATATTTTATTTGAATACAGTGATGAGATTTTCCTTTTGTGACTTAAATGTAATTTTTATGACATAAGTTTGATAATTGCTTGTTTGTACAAGTCTAATTTATGTCTGATATGTTATTTGGTGAACATAAATAGCTTAGGATGACAGCTCGCTTTTCGCATCTTTGCTTCATCGGTTCGTTTAAAGGGGCTTGAAATGTGGAGGGTATTTCAGGTTAGATGAAAATTATCCGTTGAAAATTTCTACCTAGAAAGCTAAAAGGAGTACGCAATAAAATATGGATAATTTAAATATTTACTCTTTGGAACAATATTGTATGCCCTTAAAGCTTTTAATTATTAGCGACTACTCTGACACGTGGAATAGTGTGCGACCAGAAGCCGAGATGTTGATTGGCATGGTCGCGTTAGGGGTAGACCTTACATTGATGACTCAAGCTGAGGCAGAGTATGTACCCAGATTTTTAGACGAAGGTGTGAAAATTATTGATTTCCACCCAAAGAAAAAAATTCAATGGTCAGCGATTAAACGTATTCGTACTGAACTGAAGCAAGGTAATTATGATGCGGTGTATCTATTTAATAATAAAGCGATTACCAATACCTTGTTTGCTGCCATTGGTTTACTCGTTAAAACGGTAAGCTATCGTGGGCAAACGGGTAATGTTTTTCGCTATGATCCAAGCGCTTATCTTACGCACCTTCACCCGCGGCTTGATGGTATTTTATGCGTTGCTAATGCGGTGCGCGATGATTTATACAGGCATTCCTTTTTACCTAAACAACGAATACAAACGGTGTATAAAGGTCATGATTTAGCTTGGTATCAAAATGCCCCAGCAGATCTTATATCGCTCGGTATTCCCAATGATGCATTTGTGGTGGTGTGTGTGGCGAATAACCGACCGCGAAAAGGCTTGTCGGTATTGTTGGCTGCGACACACAATTTCCCCTTAGAAAGTAATATACACCTGTTATTAGTCGGGGCAGGGATGGATAGCCGAGAAGTAAGTGAGCAGATTAAAGCGAGCCCAATGGTGAATCAAATTCATGTGGCAGGGTTTCGTCAAGATGCACCTGAGTTAATTGCTGCATGCGATGTTTCGGTATTACCGTCGATTAAGCGTGAGGGCTTGCCAAAAACAGTGATCGAATCAATGGTCTATGCCGTACCGCCTATTGTGTCTGATACGGGAGGGAGTGCAGAGCTAGTGGTTAATGCTGAAAGTGGTTTTGTGGTGGCGCCTCGAAACAGCCAGCAGATTAGTGATGCTGTGCTCACATTATGGAGAGATCAAAAATTGTGTGCAAAAATAGGCAAGAATGCAAAGCAACGAGTTCATGATAAGTTTCATACCACTCAATCGGCGCAACAAACCAAAAGTTACTTCGAAAGTCTGGTTAACAGTAAGGCTTTGCATTAGATCTGTCTTTTTAGGCGATAAGAAATGACCTAAAGGTGGGATCATGGTCTATATTAACTATTATAAGCGATAGGTTTGACCCTCGAGGGGATGGTCCATTTGGCGTTGCGTTAAGGAATAGGTCTTATATATGCGAGGTGAATATAATCATGAATCTTACAAAGTATCTAAAAAGCTTGTTAGAGAAAAAGTAGGTACGCATTCATTAAAGCTTGGTATGTATGTGGTTGAGCTAGATCGTCCTTGGGGTGATACGCCGTTTCTGTTTCAAGGGTTTTTAATAAACCATGAAGATGAAATTGACCAGCTTTGTGAGTATTGTGATTATGTTTATATCGATGTCACGCAAACCGAAGTTAAATATCAAGATAGCCAGAAGCCACGCACCCCAATAAAAAGCCGTCGTATCTATAAGGTTTCAACAGAGTCAGCATTACCTGCAGCGATTAAACACTATGATGAAGCGAAAAAGAGTGTCGACAATGTACTCGCTGCTTTGCGCCTTTCGCATGATATTAATGTTCAAGAGGTAAAAGTTGGTGTTAGGAGCTGTGTTAAAAGCGTTCTAAATAATCCTAATGCTTTACTATGGCTAAGCCAAATCAAAAATAGAGATGACTATACTGCTGAGCATTCGCTTCGGGTTGCTATTTTATCAATTGCCTTGGGGCGGGAGCTAAACTTATTAGAGAAAGAACTAGAAGATTTGGGTATGGCGGGGATGCTGCATGATGTGGGTAAAATTAAAATACCGCTTGAAGTGCTCAATAAAGAAGGCTCGTTAAGTCAAGAAGAATATGACCTAGTTAAAACGCACGCGACTGAAGGACGAAAGCTATTGATGTCGAAAGCTGACGTACCACCGGTGACGGTTGATGTTGCGTATTGCCACCATGAATTTGTAAATGGCAAAGGTTACCCTAGAGGTATAACAGCCGAGAAAATTCCGTATTTTGCTAAAATAGTGAGTGTGGCCGATGCTTTTGATGCCATTACCAGTGATCGGGTTTATAGCAGTGGCCGCTCTACATTAGAGGCTATGCGTATACTTTATGACTGTAAAGGCCACCAATTTGATGATGACATTGTGAGAGCCTTTATTCGTTTAATTGGTATTTACCCACCAGGGCATATTGTGGAGTTGAATAATGGCGAAGCCGGTATTATTTTATCTTGCCCGCCAAACAATAAATTACGCCCGAAAGTAATCGTTGTACGTAATATTCATAAAAAACTATGTGCTGAGCGTATTATAGACCTGAGTAAAGACCTAAAAGACGATCAAGGTAAACCCTTACGCGTGAAGGAGGTTTTTGCCGATGGGAAGTATGGTATTCATTTACAGGAATATAAAGATAAGGGCTTGAAGTTTGACCTCACGCTCGCTTCATAGTTGACTAAGTGCACCAATTAAGGCAATGCTGCCAGATATAGCACATAGAATTAACAGTAATGGGCGAAACCGGCCGCCATCAACATAGGCTCTTGCTTTAATCCCCCCCACAAATCCGAGTAAGCAAACAGGGATAAAACTAATACAGGTGATTAACATTGAGCTTGTTAATAGTCCCATGTACCCATAAGCAATTAAACTGATGGTGCAGCTATAACTGAAGTAAAGTGATAAGTTCGCACGAATGGCTTGAGATTCTCCGTGTTGCATGACCAGCGCCATGGGGGGGCCACCTATGGATGTTGTCGTGCCGGTAATGCCGCTAATAAATGATGCGAAAGCAAGGCGCTTAGGTGTATAAGGAAATTGCTTGCCTAAATAGCTGATGACTACAGCAAGTAAAACACAGGTTGCAACTGAAAACTGAAGCCATGTGGTATCTAGCCGCATTAATAACCATGCGCCTATCAACGTACCCGGTATTCGGCTAAGAAACGAGGCAGATAAATGTTGGGTTTCTAGGTGCTCACGTTGGTTCCAAGTATTGAGTAGACTCAAAACCAAGGCGGTCATCGTTAATACGACGGGTACCCATTCTGGCTTAAATAATACTATGATGGGGGCGGCGATAACGGCCATACCAAAGCCTAAAGCAGTTTGTACCCAACAACCAATTAATAGGCTGAGTGCCGCAGCACCCCAAATTAACCAGTCTATCTCTCCGGTTAATTGGTTGATGTCCCAGGCTAGCAGGTCCATAAATGCGGCGCTCTATAGGTTGAAGTCGGTGCTTTATAGATTGAAGTCACTTACGATCTGTTCAAACTTGGTGATAACGGCATCTACGGTGATTTGTTCCATAATGTGCTTGCCTTTTACACGAGCTCCCCATGCCAAGTGTTGGGCGTTTCTACCGGTTTGATCTTGAATATTTTGATGGTAAACCTCTGCAGCATATTTCTGGTAAAGGTAGGGGCCTGTGCGTTTAGGGTTTGAGTGGCCATATAAACCCAGTACGGGTGTTTTTTGAGAAACAGCCATGTGGGCAGGGCCGGTATCGGGCGCTAGAACAATATTGGCGTTTGCCAGTAAGGCTAGCATTTGTTTTAAATTGGTCTGTGCGATTAAATTTTTAATCGGGCATTGTGCATGCTTTAAAATAGCAGCGCCTAAGTCTTTATCTACATTGCTTGGGCCGCCACATAAAACGATGTTGAATCCTTTATGGTGGGCGTAATCGGCAATTGCAGCATAGCGTTCTGGTAACCAGTTACGCTCTTCTTTGCTTGCCGCTGGTGAAATAACAAGCGTTCTAGTTCTTTCTGTTACGGACTTAGTTGGTATATGAAGGTTGGCAAAGGTTTTGTCAGCGTCTGAAACCGGAATATCCCATTGCAAAGCATGTTTCTCAGATTCTGAGACGCCTAATTTTTCAGCAAATGCAAAAAATCCTTCCAACACATGCGCTTCTGTTTGTTTTTTGATACGTTCATTCGTGAATACGGTATGAAGCTCTTTAGCGCGATGCCAGTCAAACCCGATTTTTCGTTTTGCCGGTATCAGTCGTGCTGCCCAGTTAGCACGTAAAGCAACTTGCATGTGTAGCAATATATCAAATTTCCGATTGACCATAGCTTGCTTCAGTTGTTTGAAAGCTTCGCTTCCCTGAGACTTATCAAACACAATAAACTCAACGCCGGGTAGGCCTTCTAAAAGCATTTGTTCAATTTTACCAATCACCCATGTCACTTTTACATTAGGGTGCATTCGTTGAATGGCTTGAACCGCTGCAACCGCGTTGCAGACGTCTCCAATGGCCGAAAGACGAAGAATACAAATAGAATTTAAAGACACGGGGTTAGTTTCTCGTTTGATTATTTATCTTTAATTTTTTCAATAATACGCGTAGTGGAACAACCTTCAACAAAGTCAATTACTGCGACTTGGCCACCATTCGCTTGAACGATATCGGCACCCATAATGGTATCGATGGTATAATCTCCACCCTTAACGAGTATGTCAGGCATTATATTTTCAATCATATGATAAGGCGTGTCATCATATTTAGTGCCATTTTGCTCGCCAAAAGGAATGACCCAATCAACGGATGCTAAACCTGTTAATACTGTCGCGCGATCCTTCAACGAATTAATCGGCCTAGTTTCGCCTTTTAAACGACGAACCGATTCATCGCTATTCAAGCCCAATACCAAACGATCACCTAAAGCGCGTGCTTGCTCTAAATAATGAACGTGACCAGCATGAAGAATGTCGAAACAGCCGTTCGTAAATACAATTTTCTCACCTGAATGGCGAGCGAATTCAATATGACGAAGAACGTCTGCAAACGGTGTTTGGTAATGACTATTTCTAGACGCAAACATTTCAGTATTGGTAACTTGATAGAGTTCTTTGGGCGAAACGGTCGCTGCGCCAAGCTTTGCGACAACAACGGCAGCAGCAAGGTTGGCAATATGGGCAGCGTCAACAAAAGGCAGCCCAGCGGCCATCATAACCACAAGCGTGGCGATAACGGTGTCACCTGCACCGGTTACATCGGCTACTTCTAACTCTTGGGCTGGCATATCTATCTTTTCGGCTGCCGTAATGGCCGACATGCCTTGCTCACTGCGGGTGAGTAGAATTGATTCAATCTCACAGTTTTGCATAATTCGACGCGAAGAGATTGCAATACTCTGCTCTGTATCTGCTTCACCGCCCGCCGACAAAAACTCTTTCTTGTTTGGTGTGATGACATTGGCGCCACGATAAATGGAAAGGTCTTTTGATTTTGGATCGACTAAAACCATTTTGCCTAACTTTCTGGCTTCCTGAATCATCTCGGCCACATAATGCAGTGAGCCTTTGTTGTAGTCAGAGAAAACGATGAAATCATATTCATCCACACATGCTTTAAAGGATTGCATTAAGGATTGCGCATGTTCAGTGGCAAATGTTTGTTCAAAATCGAGACGGACAACCTGCTGGTGGCGGCTAATGACGCGTAATTTAGCAATGGTGGGTTGATTGCTTTGTTTGATGAGGGCTGAGTTGATATTTTCTTCGGCTAATAAGCCCTCAAGCAGTGCCGCATTCTCGTCATTGCCGACAATGCCCATGAGGGTGACTTGCCCATCTAAATGAGCGATATTTCTAGCAACGTTAGCTGCACCGCCAACTTTGTCTTCTCGTTCAACTATTTTTACAATGGGCACGGGTGCTTCGGGGGAAATTCGTTGCGAGTCACCCTGCCAATACCGGTCTAGCATAACGTCGCCAACAACGAGAATTTTTTTATCGGATAAGTGTTTAAAAACAGCGATATCAAACATGTAAAAGGCGCCAAAAATAATGTGTAAGAAACAATTCGGGTAGCTTACCTCAAAAGCTGATAATCTGACAGTTAGAGATAATTCAAATACAAAGAAAAAAGGAGTAGTTGTGAAGCAAAAAAAAGGGTTTAACGTATTCATTTTCGTTGTTCTATTACTACATGTTCCTTTGTTTGCTTACCCCGTACTACGACTATCTCAGTGGCTAGAGTTTAGTGGCCTGCTAACAATTGTCGTGTTTATTCCCGTATTTTTTTCTCAAATATTTGCACGTAAAATATTAGTGAATAAAGTCGGGTCCATTGTGTTTTTTATGAGAAGTACGGCTGATTTTTTGTTGGGGTATTTCTTTGTACTATTAGTGGTACTCGTATTGTTTGAATTACTGGTGTTAGTGACTAATATACCAGCAACACTAGCAGCTCAGAGTGTTATTTTCATCTCTTCAGCTTTGGTGCTGTTTGGCGTAGTGGGTGCGATGCGCCCTAAACTAGTGAATATCAAGCTGCAATCAGACAAATTACTAAAACCAATTCGGTTTGTACAAATTTCTGATGTTCATATCGGTTCACGATCAGTGAGGTTTCTGGAGACCTTAATGGCGCGTATTGAGCGTCTGAATGTCGATTTTTTATGTATCACTGGCGATTTTATCGATCAGCCGAATATATCAGCGGAGAAACTTAAGTCACTAGGTTTGTATAGTAAGCCGATTTATTACTGTACGGGAAACCATGAACGTTATGAGGATCTGGATGATATTTTGCAACGCTTGGTTTCTCATGGTGTTCATGTACTGCGTAACCAGTCTATAAATGTTGGTGGTATACAAATTATTGGCATTGATGATCAGGAAGATGCATTACAGGTAAATAAACAACTGGCGAATATTGAGGTTAATCGAGATATTTTTTCGATTCTTTTATATCACCGGCCAGTAGGGCTTGAAGCTTGTGATGTTCATGGTGTTGATTTGATGTTATCGGGACACACGCATGGAGGACAAATTGTTCCCTTTAATTTTTTGGTGAATCGAGTGTTCGAGCGTACAAGCGGCTTGTATTTTCACGGCTCATCATCATTATATGTATCTGAAGGAACTGGAACTTGGGGACCAATGATACGTTTAGGAACTCGTAGCGAAATTACGCTGTTCGAAATTTCTAACTAAGCGAATTATAAATTGCTAAGTTGAGTGATTACCGCATATTAAGTGAGTAAGTAAAAATGGATAATCAAGAGAGTAAGCAAACCGATATTCAAAGCTGGGCAAACCTGATCCGATCGATACTCAACGGGGTAGTGGGTGACTATCTTGCAAAGGAAAACAACCCTCTGGCAATTGAAATGGCTTTTTATCATCAGGATCAAGCTTTAGACTTAAATAACTCCTTAGCCCAGCAAATACATAATGAGTCAGAGAAATCGCTTTCAAATAAAATTATCGTTTTAGTGCATGGTCTAACGAACCTTGAAACGGTTTGGGACTTTAAATCTGACCCTTGCCCTGAAGATGTTCCTCAGGAGACTATTAATAAAGATAACTACGGTCTTCGAATACAAAAAGCCTATGGTTATACGCCTTTTTATCTTCGTTACAATACGGGTTTATCCATTAAGGAAAATGGAGAGAAATTAAATGCTTTGCTTTGTCAGCTCAAAGCATCTTATCCGATCGAAATTGATGAAATAGTATTGATGGGCTTTAGTATGGGCGGCTTGTTGGCGCGTAGTTCCCAGAAAATAGCACAAGATACCCAGGCTCAATGGATCAAAAAACTAAGTAATTGTTACTATATCGGTACACCACATGAAGGTTCGCCGCTCGAGAAATTCGGTCATCTAACCAGCTCAATCGTTCGTTTGATGCCTCGGGAGTATATTAGTCATTGGGCCGATTGGATTGATGTACGTAGTGAAGGCATACAGGATCTGAAGCATGGTTTACTTAACTTGCAGCATGCGGATGAAAAGCAAACGCCTGATCAAGATGACCCTTATGAGCAAAGCGTACGTTGTGGTAGTTTTTATGTGGGTGCTCAGCATCATTTTATTAGTGGCGCGTTATCTGAAAATAAAGATAGCCTCGTTAACAAGTTTTTTGGTGATAGTCTCGTACGGCATGCCAGTGCTAACCCTATTTCAGCGCCAGAAGACTCTAAATCAGCTCATTTTGATGGCATTCCCCATATTCCACTAGCGCATTCACAACGCGTATATCAACAAATTAAGCAATGGTTTGATGAGCACGAAAGCGCTATTGAACTGAACTATGCTGAAGGTACAAATGCGATTGAAACGCAATCATTAAGCCCGAAGGGTTTATCAAATCAGGAGGTTATTTCAGGTACAATCGACTTACTTGTAACGGCTTATGACCACACTGTTGAGGCTGTTGAAAAAGTGCACCATTCTATTGCAGATGAGCCTTTTAAATTACTTAAAAAAATTCCGGTCGTAGCAGAAGTGACAAAGCCAATTTCAACAAGCCATAAAGAGATTCTCGATACGATTTATTTTTCGCTTAAAGAAGGGGGGAAGCTTGCACATAAAGGCGCAAAGTTAATCAACTTGAAGGGAAAAAAGCCCTGACCCTTATCGGTTAAAACTGAGTCTCTTATTATCCGAGACAGCACTTATTACTTGAAAGCGCGAATGATATGTCTAAAGAATTATTGTTAAAGCATTTTGGCTTTGCGGATTTTCGTCCGGGCCAACATGAGGTAGTAAGGGCTATTTTATCGGGAAGAAGTGCAGCGGCCATTTTTCCAACAGGCTCAGGTAAATCATTGTGTTATCAATTGCCTGCCATCGCATTGCCAGCACTAACCTTAGTCGTTTCGCCTCTACTTGCACTCATGCAAGATCAATTAGATTTCCTCAACATAAAAGGTATATCCGCAGCGAGTATTAACTCAACTCAAACCCGGGAAGAAACAAGTGAGGTGATGAGTGGCGTACGTGAAGGGCGAATTAAAATTTTAATGGTTTCGGTTGAACGTCTAAATAACGAACGCTTTCGACAGTTTTTAGGGCAGGTCGACATCTCTTTGCTTGTGGTGGATGAAGCGCATTGTATATCTGAATGGGGGCATAATTTTCGGCCTGATTACCTCAAATTACCGCAATACCGGCGTGACTTTAATATTCAGCAAACGCTTTTACTCACAGCTACGGCCACGCCTAAAGTGATAGAAGACATGGGGCGTAAGTTTGGTATTGATCAAAATGATATTACGATGACTGGATTTTATCGTTCTAATTTGAATCTAGCTGTTCAAGGTGTATCGAGTAGTCAAAAAATACCGGTTTTGAGCCAATGGCTTCAAAGTAGGGTAAACCAGGCAGGTATTGTATATGTGACCTTGCAACAAACTGCCGAAACCCTTGCTGAAGAACTTAGGAAGTACAATATACCGGCTCAGGCATACCATGCAGGTATGGATAATGATCGAAGGAAGACGATTCAGCAGCGTTTTATGGCAAGTGAGAAAGGCGTCATTGTTGCCACGATTGCATTTGGAATGGGGATTGATAAGAGTGATATACGCTTTGTTGTGCATTATGATTTACCCAAATCGATTGAAAATTATGCACAAGAAATCGGCAGAGCAGGGCGAGACGGCAAGTCAGCTGATTGTTTGGTGTTAGCGAACAGAGATAACCTGAACGTACTGGAAAACTTCGTCTATGCTGACACCCCTGAATTGCAGGCCATTGATTATGTCTTAAATGATATTGTAAAAAATGGCATGAATATCCAGTGGGAGCTAGTGTTAAATAGCTTATCAAGTCAGTCGAATATTCGTCAGCTTAGCTTGAAAACATTATTGGT
>Ga0209290_1000939_pt1 | contig 16842 bp, 14 predicted proteins | sample EN1Hudsemesocosm_2_FD_184632 | JGI IMG/M metagenome (GOLD analysis project Ga0209290, IMG submission 184632) | Methane-oxidizing microbial communities from mesocosms in the Hudson Canyon - EN10B Hudson Canyon (SPAdes) (version 2) | ecosystem: Environmental > Aquatic > Marine > Cold seeps... | reverse complement strand
CCCTTACCTGACTCATATAAGGCTCTGCTTTGTGGTGAGGCTAACGGCTGTCACAGAGCGGCCAGGGTGGGGGTAAAAGGTACTCCTGACGTTTTGGCGTTCAAGGGTAATTCGAACCTCGACCTTTCTCTACATACGAGGCTTTTCAAATCAAGGTTGTTGTTTAAATGTCACTGGTCCCTGTAGCTAATCAAACTGAGCCTGGGTGGCTGAATAAAACGGCGATGTCTTCTAGCCTTGGTATTAGCGTTCAAGCCTTTGATAAATGGGGAGTTAAGCCGGTCGCAAGGGTAGGTCGCTCTGTCTATTTTACGGCTGCTGATGTGCTTGCAAATCGCTTTCAAAATGAAGCGGCGAAACAACAACCTGAGTTCGACTCCGAAGAAGATTTAGGTTGTGGTTTGGATTTTGAAAGATACCGCCTAACAAAAGCACAAGCTGACAACATGGAGATAAAAAACCAACTATCGCTTGGCACGATTGGCCCTATTGAAATGATCACTTGGGTTATTTCCGAAGTCGCTGGAGAGGCGGCAGGTGAAATAGATTCTATTCCTCTAAATATTCGCAGAAAACACCCAGCATTAAACAGTCGAGTTATTGAAGATATTAAACGTCATTGCGTTAAAGCTCAGAACGCTATTGCTAGGGTAGATGAAAAATTAGAAGCCACTCTTGATGACTACCTCACTAACCTCAATCAGTCGTAAAAATGTATTAAGGGCTATTAAGGAGGGTGTTAAATCATTTGTGAGACCGGAGCCTATGACTCTGGTGGAGTGGGCAGACGAGAATTTTTATCTTTCGTCTGAAAGCAGTTACATGGAAGGGCGTTGGGAAACGCTGCCCTTTCAAGAGGCGATTATGAACGCCATGGGTCACGATGACATTATCTATGTCAATCTGATCAAGTCGGCTCGGGTCGGCTATTCGCAAATGTTGCGGGCTATGCTTGGTTATTTCACTGAGCATAAATCTAGAAACCAGCTTTTATATCAGCCAACGGACGGCGCGGCCGCTGGGTTCATGAAAGCGCATGTTGAAACCATGATTCGCGATGTGCCCGTCGTTAAGGCGATGGCGCCATGGATCGGGAAGAAGCATAGAGATAATACACTCGATACCAAGCGCTTTATAAACGGCAAGCAACTATGGGTTTTTGGCGGAACCGCTGCAAAGAATTACCGAGAAAAATCGGTTGATGTCGTCTCATATGATGAGCTGGCAGCATTCGACCAAGATATTGAAAAAGAAGGCTCCCCTACATTCCTGGGGGATAAGCGAATTGAAGGGTCTATTTTCCCTAAATCAATTCGAGGCTCAACACCAAAAATTGCCGACACCTGCCAAATTACAAAAGCAGCTAGTGAGGCCGAGTGTTATTTTCGACTTTATCTGCCATGTCCTCATTGCGCTAAAGAACAGCATTTAAAGTTTGGCGGGAATGATGTCGAGTATGGCTTTAAGTGGGAGGAGGGTAAGCCTGAAACTGTTGAGTACATGTGCGAGCACTGCCATAAAACAGCGCCGCAAGCCGACTGGCATGACCAATATCCTAAGCGTGTCTGGAGATGTGACTTAACCGGTGGCTATACAAAAAATGGCCTCGACTATTACGACAAAGACAGTAAGCGCCGCGAAGCACCAGAATCAATAACTTTTCATGTTTGGACTGCTTACAGCACCTTTACGACATGGATCCGTATTGTAAAAGATTTCATGAAGGCCAAAGGTGATATTGGCAAGCTTAAAACATTTGTTAATACGACTCTTGGTGAAACTTGGGAAGATGATCAGGGTGAAGCTTTAGAGCCAGATCTTTTATACGCTCGCCGAGAATATTATGAAGCGGAAGTTCCTGTTGAAAACTGCGTCATAACCGCCGCAATTGATACTCAAGATGACAGGTTTGAAATAGAGTTTGTTGCATGGGTCGCTGGTGAGGAGTCATACCGAATTGGTTATGAGCGGCTGTATGGTGACCTTTCACGATCAGAAATATGGGTTGTTTTAGCCCAGCGAGTGAAGCGCCAATTTACAACGACTAATGGCACTCTGCTTGATGTTCGGTTATGTACGATTGACTCAGGTGGTTCATACACTGATGAAGTTTATCAGTTTTGTAAGAAAAACGGTGCTCGTCGTTTTATTCCAATTAAAGGCGCAAGTGACGCAGGCAAACCGGTTGCCAAGTTCCCACGAAAACGAACCGATAAGGGTGTTTACTTAACTCTTGTTGGAACAGATACAGCGAAAGAAATAGTTTGTTCCCGCCTTCGAATTTTAGAGCCGGGTGATGGGTATATGCATTACCCGGTTACAGATGATTTTGACGAGGAATATTTTAAGCAATTAACGTCGGAACGGAAAAAACGAAAACTCGTTAAGGGTCGCTGGGTCACTGTGTGGGATGCGGGCGGTCGTCGTAATGAACCCTTTGATACTTCGGTCTATAACCTAGCGGCTATACGATTATTACAGCAACACTACGGCCTTAAATTAAATTCTTTCATTAATACAAAGAATCAAGCTGAGTATGTTGAAAAGCTTGCACTAAATGATTCAGGCAAGCCAAAAGCTAAAAAGCGAAAAACACCTAAGTCCATGATGAGTTTGGAGAGTTAAGAAATGTCTGAAGCTTCAGAGATGTACACATTTTATTTGAACGCTGAGAAAAAGATTTTAGGCGGTCAGTCGGTTCGATTTGGAGACAGGCTTTTAACTCGTGCTGACCTAGCAGAAGTGCGAAAAGGTCGCGCGGAATGGGAACGGAAAATGATAACTAAAAAGAGTGGTGGCGCGAGCCATAGCTTGGCGGCATTTAAATGAATGTGATAGATAGAATCATACAGCCCTTTTCGCCCGTATGGGCGCTTGAAAGGGCGCAAGCGCGCCGAGTGTTAGCTGCGTATGAGTCCGCCCGGCCAACTAGGACAAGAAAGAACCCTTCTGACAACTCTAGCGGCAATTCTTTAACTGCTATGGCTGGTGACACTTTACGCGGCCAAGCGCGCCATCTTGAGCAGAATCATGATCTATGTCGCGGCATATTGAACACCTTAGTTTCTTATACGGTCGGCGCCAAAGGTATTGGCATTGAATCGCAAGTGCTTAATAAAAACGGTCAGATTCATAAAGAATTTTCTGACGAACTGCAACATCTATTCAAAGATTGGAGTAGAAAGCCTGAAACGACACATCAATACTCGTGGGCTAAATCTCAGCGAATGATGGCTAGAGCGTGGTTTCGTGATGGCGAGGTTTTAAGTAAATCTATTATGGGAACGGTAGCAAGCTTGAATCATGGCACGAAGGTTCCTTTTTCAATCGAATTGCTAGAAGCGGATCATATTGCAGACTTAAGTGATAGCTCCAGAATAATCCAAGGCATTGAGCATAATGCCTGGGGGCAGGCTAAATACTTTCACTTGTATGATCAAAACCCCTCTGACAGGAATAATTTTAACCTTAAGTACCGGAAAGTAAGTGCAGATATTATTAATCACCTCAAATTTACCGACCGATTAAGGCAGGCAAGAGGGGTTTCTATATTTGCTTCGGTACTGAATCGCTTAAACGATCTAAAGGACTACGAAGAAAGCGAACGAATTGCTGCCAAAATATCCGCCGCAATGGCGGCGTATATTAAAAAAGGCTCCCCAGACTCGTATGGCATGGCCGATTCCGACGATGACGAGCGCGAGTTCAGCATGAATTCTGGCATGATTTGGGACAACCTATTGCCAGGTGAAGAGGTTGGCACGATTCAAAGTAATCGGCCATCGCAATTATTATTGCCGTTTAGAAATGCGATGTTAAGAGCTATTGCCGCCGGTACATGCTCTGGGTTTAGCTCTATATCAAAAACCTATGACGGAACATATTCGGCACAACGCCAAGAATTAGTCGAGCAATGGATACAATACGCCGTGTTATCAGACGAGTTTATTCAGCAGTTTGTTGAGCCAACATATATGCAGTTTGTAAAAATAGCCGTGGCTTCTGGTCAAATAAAAGTACCAAAAGATATTGATAGGAAAACTCTGTTTGATGCTGATTACCTTACACCTTCAATGCCTTGGATTGACCCAAAGAAAGAAGCAGAAGGGCACGAAAAACTTTTACAGCTAAAGATAACCAGTCCTCAAAAGATTATCAGGCAGCGAGGTGAAAACCCAACTGACATACTCGACCAAAACGAAAAATGGCAAGCCGAACTTAAAACAAGAGGGCTGACAGTCACCGAAATAAACCGACCGGCAAATGCCGGTTTTTTTACGCCCAAGGAAAATGAAGATGACGAATAAATCTTGGTATCAGATCAAAGCGATGAACGAATCATTTCATATCACGATACATGGTGTGATTGGTGATTGGGGAGTTTCTTCAGAAGATTTCAAAGAAGAACTTAAAAGAATTCCCGAAGGTTCCGCGATCACTCTTCACTTGCATACGGACGGTGGGTCGGTAATTGAAGGGTATGCTATTCACATTATGTTGCGTCGTCATTCTAGCCATATAACAACAGTAGTAGATGGCATTGCAGCATCGATGGGGTCTTACCTTTTTATGCTGGGTGAAAAGAGAATTATTCCCCCGAATGCGTTTTTGATGATCCATTCTCCAAAAGGTGCAAACTTTGGCTCACCAGAAGAAAACAGCGCATTTACTGATTTTCTCTATCAGATCAAAAGTGAAATGGTGACGACTTACTCCAAAAATTCCAATCTGTCTGAAGATGAAATCATAGAGATGATGAAGGTAGACACTTGGATTCGTGGAGATAAGGCCGTTGAAATGGGGCTTGCGACCGAATTAGATGAAGAAATCGACATTGCAGCACAGTCAACAATCTCCCTAGATAGCTTTAAAAATATTCCTGAATCTCTTCAAGCATTAAATGATCAAAACAAAAAACCAAACCCGTCTGCAGTGGCAGGCAATAAACCAAAACTGGAGGGCAATATGCCTGAATTAGAGAAGAATAAAGCCACTACTACGGTGGTAAGTAAGGTAACAGATAACGTTGACCCTCAAGCTATTGCTAATGACGCAATCCTAGCGGCAAAAGCTTCTGAGCAAACACGAAAAAACGATATTGTTGAAGCGTTTGGTGATTTCTCAGAATGCCACAGTGAATTACTTCATGCGTGCTTGATGGATGGCGAGGTCACAGTAGCGCAAGCACAATCTCAGTTGCTCAGAGCGATGGGGGAAGGTATTTCACCTACCGGGTCGCCAGCTGCAATAGTAGAAGGTGGTAAGTCTGGGTCAGAGCGCTTTATTGAGGACGGTGTTGAAGCATTACTCGCAAAAGCTGGAATGGGCACTGTAAGTTCGTCAAACCCTTTGCGGGGATATCGTCTTGATTTACTAGCTAGACGCGCGCTAGAAGTTTCAGGTGTTCAAGCGAATGGCATGGACTCGATGCAGATTGTTGGCGCTGCATTTACACAAACCACTAGTGATTTCCCGACACTGTTAGAAAACGCTATGCATAAGGTTTTACAAAATGCATACGCTACACAGGCTGATACTTGGACTCGGTTTTGTGCCAAAGGCAGTGTAAGTGATTTTAGAGAGCACAATCGCTATAGATTGGGTAGCTTTGGAAACCTTGATGGGCTGAGCGAAGCTGGTGAGTTTAAAAATAAAAATATTCCTGATGGTGAAAAATCGAAAATTTCGGCCACCACTAAAGGTAATGTTATTAACTTGACTCGTCAGTCGATTATTGATGATGACATGGGGGTGTTTGTTAATTTCGCCGCCAATCTCGGGCGGGCTGCTCGTAGAACCATTGAAGCAGATGTTTATGCGTTGCTAGCACTGAATGGCGGTTTAGGACCAGCGCTATTAGATGGGAAAACCCTGTTTCACGCCGACCATGGAAACATTGGTGCTGGTGCAGGAATGTCGGTTGCCGCTATAGAAGCTGACCGCGTACTTATGGGTAAACAGATGGATATCGGTAAAAATGATTTCCTTGATTTACGCCCTGAAGTTCTTCTTACCGCTCTGGCGCTGGGTGGTACTGCGCGTGTCATTAATGATGCGCAATATGACCCTGACACTGCCAATAAACTGCAGCGTCCAAACATGGTGCGTGGATTATTCAATGACATCGTTGATTCGCCACGACTTAACGGAACTAGACGCTACATGTTTGCAAACCCATTGCAGGCACCAGTTATCGAAGTCGCATTCTTAAACGGCGAAGAAAACCCATTCCTAGAGTCTGAAAACGGCTTTACCGTTGACGGCGTACGCTGGAAAGTCCGAATGGATTACGGAGTTGCTGCTGTTGATTATCGCGGCGCAGTTACTGACGCAGGCGCTTAAAAACAGGGCCTCGCGGCCCTTAATTTTTCCAAGTTTCTAAAGGGTAAGAAAATGGCTAGAAATTATATTAATGAAGGTAAAACGATCAATTTCACAAACGGAACCGGGTCAGCTATAGCGTCCGGCAATGTTGTTCCTGTCGGTAATCAGCTCTGCATCGCGCTTGTAGATATTGCTATTGGCGCTACAGGCGTTTTGGCGGCAGAGGGGGTTTTCACTGTTTCAAAAGTTACGACGGCTGTTATTGGTCAGGGAGAGTCCGTTATGTACGATTCTTCAGCTAAAGAGTTTGATGATAATTTGGCGGCCCCTGCGGCGGGTGATATTTCAGGTTGCTGTATTGCTGTGGAGGCTGCTGGAAACGGTGACACTACAGTTGATATCAAGCTCAATGTTGGCGTTGGTGCAGTTGCTTAATTGACGGGGGTATAAGCCCTTTTCTCGTATAGGAACGTTAGTGCCCCTGGCATTAACGTTTCAGAGGTTTATATGTTTGATGATGCAATTCGAGACATGAACAATGCCAGTATTGAAGCTTTTTCAAATGGAGTAGTGCTTATAGATGAGCGGGCAGTTGATGCAATCTTTGACCAAGAGTACCTGAATGCTTTCGATACTGAGCATTCAAAGCCTCAATTATCAGTAGTTGAGGGCTCATATCCCTGGATTGAGCAAGATATGAGAGCTTTAGTTCGTAATGAGCCTTATACCATATCCAGTGTACAGCCTGACGGTACTGGACTGGTTATTATTCAGCTGGAGGCACGCTAATGCATGTCAGACAGCAAATCAGGGAGGCAATTAAGGGTATTTTAACCGGAATTAATATTGACCCATCACAAGGCCTGGTGACGGTTTACGCAAATCGTCGTAGACCGGTGCCAGCTGGCAAGTTGCCCGCAATACGAGTGCAAACCCCTTCTGAAAATAGCCAATTTGAAACTATGGACTCACTCCAGCGTGAGCCAACGGTATTAATTGAGATCATCACGGAAGACAAAGAAAGTAATTCAGTTACACCGGACGATTACGCCGAAGCTGTTGAAAAGCTTATGGCGGATCCTGTAGGGCTTAAGTCATTAATTAGCAATCACGTATTAACAAGCACAACCCTTCAAATAGATAGCGAGCACAACATTGAACAAATGACGCTCGCCTATTCCATTGAGTATTTTACAACCCCAGATGCGCCACACGTTGCGCTATAGGAGAAACATAGAATGTCAAAGATTAGAGGTAGAGATGGGACGGTAAAGATTGTAGCCGCCACCATTGCTGAAATCCGAGATTGGTCACTTGAGCGAAGCGCCGCTACAAGTGACGGAACAACCATAAACGATGAATGGGCTCAAAAGGATGTAGGCATAAAGAGTTGGGGCGGGTCTTTGAATTGTTTTCAGGATGAAGATGACGCAACCGGCCAAGCTGCATTAGAAGTTGGGGAAACGGTAACCCTAAATTTCTATCCTGGTGGTGATAGTGCAGGGCTGATCGAGCGACAGGGAAGCGCAATCGTAACGTCGATTTCTGAAAAAGGCTCAAACGAAGGCTTTGTAGAGCGGTCGTTTACTTTTGAAGGAACTGGACCACTTACCCCAAGTACTATCGCGTAAAGAATAACAGCGTTCTAGGGTAACGTACCCGAAAGCCATTGCCTGATGGTTGTTCGCTGTCTTTTCAGGCACTTCCTAATTTTAAAATACTCCCAGGCTAAGGATTAATATTATGAGCATTATTGAAAATGCAGTTGCAGACTTTCGTCAAAAAATCACGAATACCCCTTTATCCATTGAAGTACCTGAATGGAAAACAACAATTTACTACAAGAGATCTTGGTCACTTAAAGCGCAAGAGCCTGTTAATCGATTGACCGATCAAGGCAAAAGAAGCGAGGCCATAGTGAAGGCTTTAATTGTTCGTGCCCTTGATGAAGACGGAAATAAAATGTTTCAAAACTCAGATATGACGGAGCTTATGAGCAAGGTGGACCCTGATGTGATTTCTAGAATCATGATTGAAATGAATAAGGATGAAGTTGATCTAGAGGAAGCGGAAAAAAACTAAATTGCGATGGCGAGCTATATCAGCTTATACAGCTTGCCGAGGCTCTGCACAAATCACTGGACGAAGTATTGCAGTGGCCTAAGTCGCACATCATCACCTGGTTCGCCTATTTTAAAATAAAGAGAGAGCATGCCACTTAATTCAAAGATTGTAATCACAGCAGTAGATAAAACGTCTAAAGCGTTTACAAGCGTTGATAAAAAGCTTGGTGCTGCCAGAAATTCCTTAAATAGCACTGCTAAAGCATTGGGTGTTATGGGAGGACTTGCCGCTACCACTTTGGGGGTCATGTATACAAAGAGCGCTCAAGCTGGTGATCAGTTGGCGAAAACTGCTGATAAATTAGGCATAACAACGGAAGCTTTGACTAGCTTGCAATACGCGGGCGAGTTAACCGGTGTATCAGTTCAGACTACTAACATGGCGCTGCAGAGGATGACGCGCCGATTAGCTGAAGCCGCTCAAGGAACTGGAGAGGCGAAAGGGGCAATTAAAGAGCTTGGTTTGGATGCTCAAAAGTTAGCAGCTATGAGTCCGGACCAAGCATTTAAAGCTCTATCTGAATCAATGAAAGGGGTCGGAAGTCAATCCGACAAAGTGCGTCTTGCGATGAAGTTATTTGATAGCGAAGGTGTTTCGCTTGTCAATACCATGGCGCTAGGAGCTGATGGGCTCGACAAGGCAAGAGCGGAAGCTGAAGCGCTTGGAATTACTCTATCTAGAGTTGATGCGGCGAAAATGGAAGCCGCAAATGATGCAATGTATAAGGCTGGGCAAGTAGGCACAGCTTTTGGGAATAGAATCACTACTGAACTGGCGCCAATAGTTAATGGGTTAGCAACGGAGTTCCTTGGTGTAGCAAAAGAAGCTGGGGGATTCGGTGAGATTGCGACTGAAGCGCTTGATTTTGTTGTTAAGGGTGTTGGTCTAGCGGCAAATGTAGTTAGAGGTCTTCAAGTTTCTTGGGATGGCGTCAAGCTCGTTGTTGCAGGCGTCACAAGCACTATTGTTTCCGGTATGGCTGCGGCAGATAGGGCTGTTACGTGGTTTTTAAATAAGCTCCCAGGTGTTGAAGCTGCTCCAAGTCAAATGCTTGAAAACTTAGATCATGCTTTTAAGTCTGTCTATGATGATATTTATAACGACTTACAAGAACTTGTAATGAAACCTCTCCCATATGATGGAGTTGTTAAATGGGCAAAGGAGGCGCAGAGCAAGGCCAATACTGCCGCCGAGAAAGTCGCGGCTGAAAGTGGCAATAGAATTTCAACCTTCGACCCAGCCGTATCTGCTTCTAATGACGAAACAGATGACAAAGATGATAAAGATGATGGCTTAACAAGCTTCCAAGAATTGATGCAGTCTTACCAGGATGCAACAGACAACACTTCCGCGCATATAGAAAATGCATTTGCGAGTGCTTTTTCGAATATAGCAGGCAATGTCTCTAGCACAATGGCCACCGCTATTATGGAAGGTGACAGCCTAAAAGATGGATTTGCCAAAGTTGGCAAAACTTTGGCTACGGATATGCTTTCCGGCCTTATCAAGGTTGGCGCTCAGATGGGAATTAATGCCGCCATGGCTAAATTCTTTCAGGCTGAAACAGCGATCACGGCCACCGCCGCCGGTACTGCCGTTGCGACTGCCTGGGCTCCTGCTGCCGCTTTAGCTTCTCTTGCTAGCTTCGGTTCGAATGCTGGCCCGGCATCCGCTGGCATTGCTTCTACAGTCGCCCTTTCAAGCTCTCTCGCCTTAACGGGCATGGCTCACGATGGTATCGACCGCATCCCTAGAGAGGGCACCTGGTTACTTCAGAAAAACGAAAGAGTACTTTCGCCTCGTCAAAACGCCGATCTAACTGAATACATGAGCAATTCGAAAAATAATCAAACCCAAGCGGCGGCAAATGGTCCGATTACTAACGAAAACCACTATCACTTTCATGGTGATATCTATGGTGATGATGATTCAATCTTTGAAAAAATTAAAGACAAGGTAGACGAAGGCAGGAGTCTAATAGATCCAGATACAATAAATGGAAGGGAGTTAGCAGCCTAATGGGTTATATCACTTATACGGCCGTAGACAGGGGTGAGCTTGCGGCAGGGCATAGCGAAGGAACTGAATATACGATTGAAATCGGTTTCACCAGGCACAAACCCAAATCTAAGCGAATCATTGATACAACCCGTTCGCTTGCGGGAGATATTCACACCGAGTATCACAATAAAGAAACCTACTTAACCGTCAAAACCGCGCTAGTGAAAGACCCTGTTATCAGAAACGAAATAGAAGAGTTTTTCAGCAGCGTCGACGGGGGTGAAGAGTTTCTTATTGATCCGTTTGGTGTAGTCGCTAGCCCTTCAACTTTATATACAGCCACGCTAATCGGTGATCCTGATCACGCCCCGCATGAAAATATGACATGGAAAACTTATTCATTCGAGTTCGATTATAAACCTGAAGAAACGGTAAAAAGCTAAATGAGAATCGATTCTCCTGAATACAGCGCTAAAAATAAAAGCCGTCAAAAATCGCCGGTTTATGTGGTTGAAATATCATTTGATGATGCCAATACAGATACGCACTATCTGACAACTAAAGCTGTTAGCGGTCTCACTGGAAATATGACGGATCGCTGTCTAACGCTTGTTAATCGTGGAGGTCAAAAGCTAAACCCTGATAAGGCAAATTCAACAATTGGCACCATGAAATTTAAAGCACTTGATTTGAATTTAACCGACTTGATTCGAACGAAATTGAATGAAGACAAAGGGCTCAAAGGTAAAAGGGTCGTATTGTATAAGGGTTATAGGGGGCTTATTTGGTCACAATTTACGCGAATAAATACATATCAGATTGATAAATCAATTACCTTTAATAATGGCGTCTATAACTTCACTTGCGCTGATGTTCAGCGCTCAATTCAAGAAAAAATATTCGTTGTTAAAGAGTCCAAGATAACCCAAAGCCTAAGCGCAGACGACACAGAAATAAACCTGCTTGATGCCTCAGGGTTTCAAACTGTATATCAAGTGCCTAGCGCAACAGGCCTTACGCTATTAAGAGGCTTGCAGCAGCAGACAGACGAAAGCAGCAACCCTAAATACCCAACGCTGATTGGCGTTGATGAAATTGGAATAATCAGAATTGAAAGCTCTGATGGTTATGAGCTCGCAATCTGGACGGAGAAAGAAGGTAATAAACTTAAGAACCTAATCCGGGGCGTGTTAGGCACTAAAGCCATTGATGTAGAGCTATCGGACGATGAAGGCTCTCAGAATCAGCCAAGCATAAAAGAATATGTATACATGAGCATGCCAGCGCTAAAGGCGTTATATGCGATTTATACTGGGTCATTATACGGCCATGCGGGTAAGTTCTTGCCAGATCATTGGCATTTAGGGATTAGCACAGATTATATTCAAACTTCTGCTTTTGTGAATATTGGGGCCGACCTATGGGATTTAGCCGACGATGACAAAGGCTTCCCAGTACATATATCAGGCCGTGAAGACGTAAGCGCAAAGAAATTTATAGAAGAAAATATCCTGTATATGATGGGGCTTTACCCGCATATAAATAGATATGGTGAAATTAAGCTTCAGCGCTCTTCATTTATCGGTGCGGCTGGCTCTTATGTTCGCCTATTGAATCGAGATAACGTTGTTAGCTATTCGCCCCTAGATCATGATCAAGACTCAATGATTAATGACATTTTGATTAAGTGGCACAAGGACGAGAAAAAAGACGAGTACACCAGAAGAAGCCCAAAACAAGATTCAAATTCAATTACTCGAAATGGCAAATCAGCGCTTAAGATTGTTGAGCTTGATACTTTGCATGGTTCGCGTCATTCAAGTAATTCTATCAAGTACCATTTTGACAGCACCTTTGCCCGTTATTCAAATCCACCATTAAGAATCTCTGTCACGTTAACGCCCGACCAAGACGACATAGAGACGGGCGATATTGTCAGGCTAGATTTAACCGAGTTTGAGGATTATACAAATGAGGCGGGCAAACTAAACCGTAACTTTGAAGTTCAGCAGGTTAAGTTTAATAAGCGAAGTGGTCGTCCGACCTTATTACTTTTTGGTAGTTCTCAACCTGCAACACCACAAGCCCCAACTGATGATGATATCGAGGCCAGCCAAAATACCGCATTTTTAACTGGTACCGGAACAGAAATAAATACCGCGAACTTCCCTGGTGCTGTTTCGTCTAGCGGGGGAATTACAACGGTAACGGGGAATATTACATTAAGTGGCCATAGTGATTTAAACAACGCTAGCGCTATTTATTATTGTTCTGAAGATTTAACTTTTGCAGCTTCTGCAACTGTCACGGTCACTTTAAATGTGCAGTTAAGAGTAGACGGATTCTTCCAGAACAACGGCGCTATCGATGGAGAGGGTAAAGGCTTTGCGGGTGGTGTTTCAGATTTTGTTGTTTCACATAATGCAGCACCTATTGCGTTAAACTTGGGTTCCTCTGGTATAGGAAATACTGTGGCCCAAGGTGGAATGCTGCATGCTGGGGATAGTACGAATAGCCTTTCTGATAGTCACGAAGTTCGTAAGATAACAGGTACAACAGCCTATTTAGAAAAACCTATGATGTCGCTTAGCGAGTCCGGGGAATTAGTCGGGGCGCCATCAACCTTAATGGGGTCGTCTGGTTCTTCGGGTGGCGGCATTCACTCTAGCAATACAGGTACAATTGTTGTGAAGGGTGGACCCGGTGGAGATGGTGGCGCTGGCTTCATGGCCATTTCAAAAGGTTCAAGCTTTGGCGCAACGGCGTCTATAAATCTTTCGGGCACACCAGGTGGGGAAGGTGAGTTATATTCAAAATTATTCGCTGATGCTTCTATCTTTTCAAATCCAAAACCCCCAGCTCATGGCTCAGACTACATGATTGATCTCGCTTATGCGGGCGCTGGTGCTGGCGGCTGTCCTGGTGGCTTCTTGCCAGTAACATTAGATTCTAATCAAGCTTATCATGCGCCAACTGCGGCAACAGTGATTTTGAATCATGCGGGCTCGTTAGAGCAGGGTGCCCCGCGCAGCATTTCCGCAATTAGAACAACGCCCGGCAGTGGGGGAACTTATATTTATGATTACGCGACAGAAGCGGGTAGGAATAAAGGCGACTTGCCCGCTTGTAGTAATGAAGGTGGTGGAGCGGTATTAAAAGAAACAGAGAATCTTTATGAACTAAATGCTCATGTTGTCTTTCTAGATACAAAATCGACTCCTGAAGACAATGCTTCAGAATATGTTGAAACTGATCCGACCTTTACACTTACTGAAAAAATTAATACGCCTGTCACACCTGATGGCAATAGATCAACCATAGAAATCAGCGTGACCCCTCCGCCTGATACTAATTATTCGTATTCGCTAGTCGATTATCGGAAGCTGGGCGAAAGCGCTTGGGGGATAGCCTTACCCGCTTCTCATGAGTCACTTATTGAAGTTGAGAGCGATGGTTCTATTTATGAAATAAGAATCAGACCGGTTTCAAAGAATGATCTTGCTACCGATACCGGGCCAACCGATACAATTACCGTCACTGATATCAATGGCCGAACAGATGTAGAGCTGGCCTTAATTTATCCATTTGATGCTATAGCAGGGCTTGGCATTCAGGAAACAGCGGAGTTTGTATTTTATGGCCCTAGCGCTGATTTTGTATGGGATGATGACAACAATCAGTTAGCCTATTTTAATTTTTACCTGGTAGAAATTTATAGCGCCGGTCAACTTCTCAGAACTGAAAAATCGGTATCGCCTCACTACAGCTACACTTATGACAAAAATGCTTCTGACTATAAACGCATTACCAGTAATGACGGTGTTTACCTATCTATTGAAATTAGAGTCAAACCGGTTTCTAAGTACTTCAATAACCTGACTGAGTTGTACTCAGGGGCTCAGGTAGCATTTACCGCCACAGCAACAACCGATATTTCAGCGGATAACCTGAGGTATATCACAACCCCTACAGAGCTTGAGCAAGCCATTCAAGACGCAGGAGATACGGCGCAATGGTCAAATGTAAGTGATGATGACGGCAATATGCCTGAAGATAACGCCACAAATACGACTGATACAGCTCAGCTAACTGATGGGGCAGGCCTAGGAAATACAGCAAATTGGGATGATATCAATAATTCCCCTGAAGACTCTCAGATTTTGAATAGCGTTCTTGATTCGTCTGACTGGCAGGATGGGCAAACAGGCTCAACCAATAACTTTACCTTTTATGTTTCTTCTTCAGCAAATACCAGGGAAATTGCTGCCGGTCCATTTGGTGAGGATGAGGTTGTTTGGGTAGTTGATGGTAATGGGGGTTGGGATAGCGACCTAATACAGATAAACCACCTCAAAGCTTACCGTCTTTGTTTATGGGTTAAGCCTATAGACTTCGGGGGCTTTAAACGCTTTAGGTCTAATGGGGTATCAGCTCATAAGGGCTTGAATGATCAAGTCTGGTCTTCCGGAGCAACATTTAAAACAACATCTCTAGGTGGTCAAGATGGCAAATGGCTTCTATTTGTCGGCTACATCTTCCCCTCAACCGCAACAAGAACAGTAGATACCTTAAAGGGCGGTGTATATAGCCCTGATACGGGTGAACTTATCGAGACCTTCCCAGACTTTAAGTTTAGCGGTACAGCAACTGAAATTAGCCATCAATTCGAAATAAGTGGTGTAACGGGAAGTAAAAAAACTCAATTATGCCGCCCAAGAATTGATGTGATTGATGGTAATGAGACATCAATAGGCTCAATGCTTGGCTTACCAACAAGGCTGACTTCTGAGGCAACGTTAGGGCTTAATTTAACTAACCAATATCTCGGATATTACAACGGTACTTCATGGACTTCATACATGAATGGCCAAGGTCATTTCTATCTGGATGGCGATGCGGAAAATTCACTTTCATGGGATGGCTCAACGCTCAGTATTGTCGGAGCCATTCAAGCAAAGGACATAAAAACCGCAAGCTCAGGTCAAAGAGTCGAGGTTTTAAGTTCAGACAACCAGATTCATAGCTATTGGGATCGTGGTGACGGAACAATTGAAGAGCTTGTGACCATTGGCAACACCGGTACGAGCGGCGGCGCTATAACCATAGGTAGCTCTGATTTTCTTGGGCCTTGCGTTATTGCAACAACAAACGGGGTCAATCGCATTGGCATTGGTTCATGGTCAAAAAGAGGGACAGGGATATATGGCAATACTGAAGGTGACACTTCAACCAGTTCTGGAGTATGGGGGCAGGTTTCTAAAGCTGGCTCAGCTGCATATGGCGTACATGGATCAGCACAAAGTACGGGTTATGATTTTTATGCCTCTGGCGCTGGCACAAACTATGGCCCGTTTACAGGAGGCCATGACGCTCTGCTGCCTAAATCTGGCCCTCTCTACGTGGAGGGTGACATTGTAAAAGTGTCATCAATCGCCGCTCGCTCAACTATCTCGAATGTTTTGGCAGAAATAGAAGTGCAAGACATCGCCGAAGCTAAAGACTCGTTTGGTGTTTTGGTTTGGTCAAGAGAATTACCTGAAGATAATACTGTAGCGTCAATGTCTGAGCTTTCAGAAGCCGAATACCAGGCTTATCAAGACTCTCACTTTCTAGCCAGTGTCAACGGAGTTGGCGAGGGTCAAATAAATGTATGCAATGAAGGGGGGGGTATCGAAATTGGTGACCATATTTGCACATCTTCAGTGCTTGGGAAAGGCAAATGTTATGACGGATTTGATATGCGCTTAGTTGTTGCAAGAGCAATTGAGGCTGTTAATTGGTCGCAGGAAATTAATTCAATCAAAACCATTGCCTGCATTTATATGTGTGGCTAACCAGGAGAAACCTAATGTATTTCAATAACGTTAAAAGAGCCCTGTCAGTGATAATACTCAATCTGCTGCTGAACATAGACAGACTTGGCAATGCTTTATGTGGTGGGCACTATAAATTAACAGTGTCCGGGCGAGTGGGGTATTTCGCTTACGAGAAAGAAAACCTCTATTGGAATATTCTTCAGTGGATTATTAATAACACTTTTCATCCCCTCGATGGGCCAAATCATTGTTGGAACGCATTTAAGTGGGAGAGCAGCACCGATTATAGGCGCGGCAATGACATAGCCCTCGCGCTACTATCCGTTATTGTGCTGATTGTCTGTTCAATTTTGGCGCCTATTATATGGTTCATAGCTTGCTTTAAGGCGAGGTAAGAAGGTTGCAAGTTGTAACCTGACCAGCTATCTAATGCGCTAAGGTTTTAATTGATTTAAATCTAGATTTCCCGCCAGTACTTAATGGAATGGAAGAGCCGCCATTATATCAGTTTGGTGATTCTACGAGACGACCTCACCCCACCTTAGAAAGAAACTATTTCAGTTGCTCTTAGATATAA
>Ga0209290_1000938_pt1 | contig 16842 bp, 15 predicted proteins | sample EN1Hudsemesocosm_2_FD_184632 | JGI IMG/M metagenome (GOLD analysis project Ga0209290, IMG submission 184632) | Methane-oxidizing microbial communities from mesocosms in the Hudson Canyon - EN10B Hudson Canyon (SPAdes) (version 2) | ecosystem: Environmental > Aquatic > Marine > Cold seeps... | reverse complement strand
GGTTTAATACGCCCCGTTGCAAAAACACCGATACGCAACAAGCAGTGCCCGGTTAGCTCAGTCGGTAGAGCAGAGGATTGAAAATCCTCGTGTCCCTGGTTCGATTCCGGGACCGGGCACCACTTATATTAAGAAGCTGATCATCGAAAGGTGTTCGGTTTTTTTATTGCCTGCGATTTACGTGGTTTCAAATCCTTTTAATTACCCTCACCACATAATCATCAACATCTTTTGAATCATCTTGTTTAAGGTGAATACAAAAATTCTTACGGGTAATCCTTCAAACCACTACACATCAATAATCAACCCTTACTAATTCTCTACCCGCCTCAGTAAATTAAACCACACGTAAATTCGTGTGATACTTCATCGTTATCAGTTGAAAATGGAGTTATCAACATTTATCCAAAGGTGTTCATGCAAACCATCTATTTTAGATAAAATTTCTTCATCGTTACCATCATCAAATTGCACAATGTGATTATAAACAAAATCATCATTACTTTCATTTTGACCAATTTCATAAGTCAGCTGACTCATTTCATCAAATGTTAGCTGAAACTCAAGTGCTAGAGATTTTATTTGCTGCGTTTCATCCCCAGGTGAACTTGAGCCTTGTGGCAAAATTGAAAGATCAACCTTATGGATACCCTTACCCTTCCAGCCTCGAAGTAAACCTGACCATAGATTACCTCTTAAATTAGATGTTTCCCCAAGCCGGTTAGCTTTCCAGTGTGTAATTTCTCTCGAAGAGTCATTTTTATAAATAACAACCTCCGCCTCTTTTGACTCTATCAACCTACGCTTAAATTCATTCTCATCACTTGGATCAAATGTAAGTATTGGTTTGGCCTCAGTTTTACCTTCTGCTCCATCAAGCAAACGATTAATAACTGATTCTGGCGAATCAAAACCCACAGCCAGCTTCTCTAAACGAGAAAAGGTAGTTTCAGAAAGTTCTATATTCTTACTCATTTTAGACAACCCTATTATCACGAGATAAAAACCAAATATACAACCATATATAGCTATTTGCAAACCATATATGATTAGATTCTTGATTCCTTATCGTAGATAGTGATAGCAGACTACCAAATCTTCAGTTGCACCATAGCTACCTGAGCTTGATAATTATCAAACCACCTTCAATGTTGCCTGTGTTTGATTCAGGTGATTCAATACATCTCTCGCCTTCTTAGCCGTATCATTCGATTCCAAATGTGCATACCTCATAGTCATCGAAATATTACTGTGGCCCAGTATTTCACTCACCTCCTGTAACGTCATACCATTCTGCACCAACTTCGATGCCAACGAATGCCTCAAGTCATGAATTCTAAATTCTTCTAAGCCAGCTCGATTCATCGCCTTTCTAATACCCGTGGTGGCGTGATTTCGATGTCCGCCCCGCTTATTGGTAAACACATACTTACTCTGGTTATCAGTCGATAAACGGCGTTTAAATACTTCATACAACCTATCAGTCATATATAGTATCGAATGATTTTCAACTTTTGAGCGATATAACTCGATTGTTCTGTTGGTTAAATCAATTTTGGTTTTTTCTAATGTCGCCGCTTCCATATACCGACAACCCAAATCCAACAAAGTAATCACAAAATCATAATTATCCTGTCTCGCCTGTCGCTTCTCTTCACACCAGAATAATGGGTTTTGGCTATCCATCTCACCAAATACTTTATTCGGGTGTAATTCTTCCAATAATCGTTTTTCTTGTGCTTTTGAAAGGTAAAGTTTTCTACATGGGTCTTTTCTTAATACAGGCCAATCAATATCAACCGTTCGATAACCTAATTTTTTAGCGTGCTTCCATGCCCCACGAATTACATGTAGCGAATGGTGAATCGTTTGCGATTTACGGCCTTCATCTTTTCGTTGTTGTACAAACCGCTCAATTTCAGGTGTGCCAATTACGTGAAACATTTCACCTTCATCAAAATATGTTTTAACTGTTCTGATATTTGATAGTAAACACCGGTAGTTTTTTGTATCTTGCTTCGTTCGAAAAAAGGCATCTAATGCTTCATATAAGCTTATAGGTTCTTTATCACCCAGATATTCTCGGGAATACACCTCATTTCTAAGTTTTCGTTCAAACGCCAGTGCTTGATTTTTATTCGTTGTTTTGGTCGATTGAAGATAAACTTTACCTTCAATCTGAAATTGCGCGTACCAATACTTACCCCGTTTATGTATTCCCATCATTGAATCCTTATCTATTCAGTATGGGAATACTATCCAACCTACATACATCACAAACAACGGAATACACAGTGATTCAACGGATAAAATATCTTACGGTATACGGTAAATTACAGGGATATTCACTAACTGATAGGTATTCTCATTCACCAGAATACGGTGATACGTCGTTCAGATTTATTTTCAGATGGGTGATTAATTAATAACCATTTTTTATTACAGATAAATCAATAATATTTTCGTAGTATTGTATTCTATAAAAATAGAAACCTACGTATTTCAAGTAGTTAAAACACCCTACATGAAGACACCTCCCTACGAAGACATTACGAAAATACGTTCCCCTAAAACAATTCTGTTGAACCAAACAAATTACTTAATAGCTTTATCGCGCCATAGACTGTCGCTTGGTTAGTTGAGACTCAAAGGCAAGTTCTGCCACTTATAAGTCACTCGAATTCATTTGATAGTACACGATTTTGACCTGATTGCTGTCGTCTTGATGCCATTTTAAGCCGCTGAGAAGCTAGGCTAATTTGGCCGAATTATCATGATTCAACTTGCGCCTATAGCGCTTGCTAAAGTTCAAAAGCGTTCCTTTTTGGTTCGCTGGAAATGGCTGGCTCATTTTCGTTCACGACAATAGCGCTAGCTATGAGTTAAAAGCGACCCCTTTGATATACAAAATATTCTGATTAAGCGATAAATAAACTACATCTCAATGCTTTATACGACTTTAACGGGTTGCGTCAATTCAACAATTGTTGTGCTTTAGAGAATAAAAACTAAATAAGTCGATCAGGCGTGCTACAATAGCTCGCAACAAATCACCTCAATTCAACCAATTACCTCATTTGTAGCCTGATCCATAGGGTACCTACCCTGGTCGTTTCGATTTCAAAGTTCCTTTTGTCCTAACCAGTTTAGATGTCTATCTCACGGTTATTTAACTTAAGGAGAAACTCGTGCCAAATAGCACATTTTTAAATATAAAGTCGGTTAATAGCGACCGAGTGAAGACGGCCCTCTTGTTAGCAGCAGGGACTGGTTCGCGCTTGCGCCCTTTGACTCTCGATGCGCCTAAGTGCCTTACGGTAGTCGGTGGCAAACCTATCCTCGAGCGACTGGTTGACAATCTACGTGCCCAGGGAATCAATAAATTAGTCGTTGTAACTGGGTACTTGGAACAATGTATTCAAGAGTTTCTACAGCAGTACGCAGCTGATATTAAGGTCGAATACGTTTTCAATCCAGTCTATCAAACAACGAATAATATCTATTCTCTCTGGCTAGCTCGACAGGCGATACAAGAACCATTCCTGCTTGTAGAATGCGACTTGGTTTTTGATGCATCAATGTTGGATGGCATGCTCCAGCCAAACAAAATCGCTATTTCCAACATCCTACCCTGGATGAACGGAACGACTGTCGAACTCAATGGTGAAAAAAGCGTAACATCCTTCGAAATTGGGCGGGGTGTAGATGATGCCTCTCGATACAAAACCGTTAATATTTACAGCTTATCCTTGCTCAGCTGGAATAAAGTAGTCGACCGTCTAAGCAGCTACATCACTGGCGAGCGGCTTGGTGAGTATTATGAAGTGGTATTTGCAGACATGATCGCAGACGGCTCCCTGAACTTTGATGCGGTGTTCTTCAACGAGAATCAATGGTATGAAGTTGATCGGCTGGAAGACTTGAATGCAGCGGAGTTGATGTTTCCTGAACCGATTCCGCGTAAAGAAGCCAAACATCAACTGTTTAAATTCGAGCCAGTAGCCGTGTAATGGTTAGACGACCTCCGTTTACGATTACTATCCAACAGCCCACGACCAGTTGTTTCCAATAACTTCGCACAAGGTAAATACCTAAATATGACAAATATGATGGGACAGACAGTACCAGATCAGGATCGTTCCGCAAGAGAAAAACAGTACCAAGAGTTAGCAACAGCCCATGGCGGCTACTGGCGTTATGGCTTTGTAGACCATGCTTACTTGTACAATTTGCATTTTCCGCCTGAACGATTCTACGAACTGCTTAAAAGTCAGATTAAAGAGTTGGTTTTAAATTATCCTGTGGCGCAAAGCCAGTTAGCTCGTTGGGTCGGAGATCTGATTGATCAACCTGCTGAACGTCTTGTGGTAGGCAATGGCGCGGCAGAGTTAATTAAAATTGTTTCGGGACATGTTGCGAAAAAACTGATCGTTCCTGTGCCATCTTTTAACGAATATGCCAATGCGGCGCCCGAGGGCCAAGTTGTTGAATTCGAACTTGATACCCCTTCATTTCAGTTAGATGTGGATAAGTTCGCGGAGGAAGCGTTACGTTGTAAGGCGGATGTTGCAGTTGTGGTATCGCCTAATAATCCAACGTCATTATTGGTTCCAAAAACAGACCTAATTCGTTTGGTGGATAAGCTAGCTGAGCATGATTGCATGCTTATTGTTGACGAGTCATTTATCGATTTTGCTAGTAACCGTGAACAGGAAACACTGGAGCGTGACATTGCTCTGTATCCAAACTTGGCTATTTTCAAAAGCATGAGTAAGGCCTATGGCATCTGTGGTTTGCGGATCGGTTATATGCTTACAGCCAATATGGATTTCGCAAAACAGGTTCGTTCAGGTATTCATATATGGAATTTGAATGGTTTTGCTGAAACTTTTTTAAAGATGGCGCCAGAATACCGTAGCGAGTTTGAAACAAGCTGCGCTCAGGTTCGTCAAGAGCGCGATGTTTTTTATCAAGATCTTTGTACGATAGAGGGGATGATTGTTTATAAACCTGAAGCAAACTATATTTTTTGCCGACTACCCAATCACTCACCGACTGGGCCAGAGGTCGCAAAAGCACTATTTGTAGACCACAATATTTACATTAAGCACTGTGCAGGTAAAAGTATGCCTGAATCCGACCGGTATGTGCGTATTGCCAGTCGTACTCCTGCTGAGAACGCGACCATTGTCAGCGCTTTAAGAATAATAGTCTCTGCAAAATCCGCCAATAATTTAGGAGTTTAGTACTGGTTATGTCCACCGTAAAAGAAGTTCAAGAAGAGCGACCATCCATCCTGTCTTTCGCAAAAGACCTGCCCAATATCTGTTCATTGATAGGGCTGTTTTCTGCACTTCTAGCATGCTATTTTGCATTTTTGGGTAATTTCCCAGCAGCGATGATTGGCTTGTTGTGGGCGGTATTTTTTGATTGGAGCGATGGTATTATTGCCCGAAAAATGAAGGGGCGAACCTCTGAACAAGGAGAGTTTGGTGGTCAACTTGATTCACTGATTGACATTATAAGTTTTGGTGTTTGTCCTGCTGTGGTCTTGTTGAGTTATGGCAATTTTAGCCTGTGGTTCCTTCCCGGTGCGTTCGTCATATTGGCTGCGGGCGTATTACGCTTAAGCTATTTTAACGTCTTTGGTTTGGTTGAAGAATCGACCTACCGTGGACTAGCGCTTGATAACAATGTCATTATCCTGACCTTTTTCTTCCTCTTTGATGGATTAGTCAGCACTTCAATATTTTGTGTTGCTCTTTATATTGTATTGATGGTATTAGCCGCCTTGAATGTTGCGCCAATTAATACTCCCAAGTTTGGCGGACGGTGGTATATTGCCATCACCATTTACACGCTTGTATTAACTGTAATCTATGGCTGGCAACTAGTCTCACTACCGTCATCCTAAATTAATCAGCATTCACTTCATAATTGCCGTTTTTATGGTGTCTGGTTCGCGGTCAAATCCATATGGATAATGCGGCCCGAACTAGTCTCACTGAATCGTTTTTACCAAACGAAAAAAGGGGCTGAATACCCGCCTACCATAGACTTGGTAGCGTTTGTCTTGCTGTGGGCAAAATGGGTGTCTATTCTTCCCGTACTTCTATAGCCTCTTGCCTAATAGACGCATACTTACAAGTCCCCAATGGACTGTGAGTTCAACTGACTAATAAAAAACCAAATACGGAAAAGGATCGCTCTTAGTAAAGGTAATACCTTTACTAAATGCCAATCTGGCTAAATTATCCTGATTTAACTAGGTAAGCTCAGCGTCTTATTTGCGGACTTCTCGTCATTACCCATCAGTCAATATCTGACAAATATAGAAAGATTATCAGTGGCAACTAAGTGCGAGTTTGAGTCACTCAACCCTCTGAACCACATCTTCCATCGTATAATGAACAAACTGTGCCCCCAGTTCCGTCAATTCATAAGGTTCAGCATCATCAAACGCTGATTTCATTACCCCTGAATTAGAAGAGCCTCGCTTCTTTGCTTGTTGCTTTTTATACTGGCCAACAGAATTTGTAGGTCGGTGTTGTCGGATAACACTTCCCATGTTTAGATCACGAACGAGCAATTTAAATAAGTCTGCTTCAGCTGAATCTTCTCTTGGCCTAGTTTCATGAATATGATCCCAGATTCCACCACGGCTAATTCCGGGATTTTGATATATTTCTTTTATGACAAGGAAGTGTGCTTCATGGTAAAGATTGATCCAGCCTAGGAATAACCTCACAAGATCATCAGGGCAAAGCTCCGTTGCACCTGCATTGGTTAATAATCGTCGAATAAAATCTCGTTTATCTTGAGTTTCAGACTGGTCCCATTCACGAAAGCCTTGCCTAACTAATGACAGATACTGCGGTGACTCAATACGTTCTTGAATTTTCTCACCAAAGCCGTCGAGCCTTGTAAGTATTTCAACGAAGGTTGTGGCTAACTCCTGAACCTTACCTTGATGCTCTTCAAGCCATAGTTGAGTCAGGTCATTGACTTTACCTTGCTCATTTTCCGCATCAATTGCTGAGCTTGCGGCCAAAAATCCACCTACCCACGGAATACTTCCTAGAGCTGCCAGAACAAAACGAGAATATTTCTTTCTCTCCCCTCCACCCATAGCCTCAGCTAATTCTTTTTGTATTTTATCCACTACAGCATTGTTGGTTGTGGTTAAATCAGCTCCCTTTTCTTCGCTCATAACTTCCTCACTTAACAGTTATACATGTCTTCGTGGCCGGTTCATTAAGATATATATCCAATATAACTTTGAACACCTGTATCTGGACTGACCTGACTGAAGATCGCTAGGTATGAGTTTCCTGTACCCGATATCACCTAAATAACGGTTCAACATTACTTATTTCTTCTTTTTCAGGGATTGAAATACCTGTAACTATAGATAACATTTCAGGCGCAATGTGTAAATTCTCTGCAATTTTTGAAAAACTTAACCCAATTTCTGACCCTAAAAGCTCGATTGAACTTTTCAGTAGCTCAGGAACCTCTATGTTCACATCACTATCAAACTTCTCATTTTTTGTTTGCCCAGTTTTACTAAGCCTTACATTTGCAGCACGATATTGCTGTGATGAAATTATTTTAAGAAAATGTGCTCTATAGATAATAGCTTTGAGGCTCATTCCCCACCTAACTTTAAGCTGATACAACGGATGCCATGATGTCTCCCGACTAACTATAAAATCTCTGGGAAACTCTCTTATAAAAGCCGAACGCGGAAAAATAAATGCACTGGAAAATCTATCTGCCTCTGACTCAGTCACCGTATCACCGGTTTCAGTTCCATTATGTAAAACAAAGTGCCCACACTCATGAGCAAGATCAAACCTAAGGCGGCAAGGACTTTTTTTTGCACCATTTCTTATAATTATGGGACGCTTACGGTATAAGGAAAGCGCATCAACTTTCTCTGATACCCCAGAAAAAGTAGTGATGACGACCCCTGCATTTTCAAGGACATTGGTAACATTTTCAATAGGATTATCAAGACCTAAGCCCCAATATTTTCTGCAAGATTCAGCAGCCTCTTCAATTTCAAGATTCGTATAAGTATCAGCATTATTTGAATAATCTGGTACATTCGACTCGGGAAACTCTAAATATTGTGAAAGAAATTCAACCAGCTCTTCAAATACTGTACTGTAAGAGCAAACCCTGTTCGCAAGCCCCACTGGGGTCGTTTTTCTTTTTCGAAAATGACACTGTTCAAACTTCACATCATTTTCAAGCTTTTGATAAAAGAAATCTCTCCTTACCGATAAAGCTTCGCAAAGAGCATACAACATATCCTCTGGCGGTTGCCTTATGTCACCCTCCAACTGATGAATAAACTGACGCGATGCGGTTACAGCATCACCTAATTCTTTCAAAGTCAGACCATTAAGCAATCGTGCCAGTCGTAATTTCTCACCTAAAAATACTTCAATCATCACTACTACTATCTTTGTCTTTCTTTACAACAAGTTTTAATTTTGCTTTTGCTGGTGGAACTTTAACTGCTTGAGGTTTGTTTTCATTTACTTCACTCATCACAGGTACTTGATCAGTCAATGGTATTTCCCACTTACATATAATCTCATTGAATTCGCTATAACCAACAAAAAATGCACTTTCAACAGGTATGTTATACGGCGTATCAATTATCAAAAACCAACGAAGATGTGAATACTTGTTTTCATCTTTAAATAACTTCATTTGTTCAAACCCTTCCTGAGAAGGGATAAGCTTACGATCCGGTAAGCTGTTTGGGTCGTTTCTCGAAAAACGTACTGGCATCCCATCGATAGCTAAAGTAAAACGACCATGTTTGGTAGGTACCGACAACCAAGGCCAGTCCCCATCATTATCCTTAAAAATAATGCGTGATCGACAACATTCGTATGTCCTCAAGCCTAAAGACAGTCGAGTATCGCCAATCTCAGGCTCGTGCCTATCAATAACTTCACCTCGAACTTGAATCAACAGGTTCGCAAGTTTGTGTAAATGACTTTTTTTCAATTGTGGGGCAAGTAGCCAAGGCTCTTCGTACATTCGATATATACCTGTTTATTATTGGATCGCACACAATAATATGCTTATCGTTACTTTTGTCAAGCAAATACAAATAAATATAGCACATTTGCATTTCTTATTTTAAAGGTAACAGGTCGATCAACGAGCATCTAAAAAAGTGATCATAAATTGATTTATTATTACAACCTCCATCTCAAGTAAAGGTCGCCCCATAAGAATATTTCCATAAATACCTTCATCAAAAAGTAACAAGCTAACGTAGACAAACCTAACTGTCCGGGCTTTCCAACCTCAGTATTAATCCATCTAAGAGAAAAAAGATGGTTGTGTTGGTAAATGACGAAAACTTCAAAAATGAAATCGAGCGTCTATAAACAAGTCATTCAGCAGGTCTGAACTTATTTTAAGTTCATTTTCTGTTCTAGGTTATGCATGTCACCATCGATGTTAATCCCTTGGGTTTTACCCAAAATTGGGGGGGGGCTATTATTATTTCCATTAAACACAAAACAAATAAACAGAAATACGATCAATCAATGACACGTAGTGGAGTTGTTGTGAGTATTTCTCCCGCAGGGAATTTCGGTGATCAGTCGTAATGTCATTTCTTAAAATTTATGTTTCACATACACCACTCACAAAACTCAATTCACTTCATTCCCTCGTTTAATTTCGGGTGCTTTGATTAATGACATATGCGTATTTCATGTGATCTACGCCATCAAATTTTGGTGGTTTCTATTGGCATCAAAAAAATCACATCCGGAAATTAGCACTGGTGTTTAGCTAAAAGAAATACATTTAGTGATTTCTCTGTTTTTCATGTACACCAATTACCTAAGCTTCGCATACCCCCATCACCAACCCCAGTTCACTGCGTTCCGTTGTTTGGTCTCGGGTGCTTTGATTAATTACATTTGTGTTTCAAGTGCTATGCAGTTGATTGGTTATTGGATTTCAGGGATTTCTCATTACATTCAAAATCCCTATCGGAAATATTTAAATATATTTCTCTCCCCCCTCCATACCCAACAACGCTGCATTAACTGGTGAGGTACTTCCGACGATATAGTAAAACAGGCAAGTCATCATTATTCAGCAAAACAACACCAGCCTTCTAAAATTGCAAAACCCTCTTTCTCGCTTATAGTGATTAAATACTATTTATACAATCGACAGAGCAAAAAGCATTGCTAAAAAAACAACAAATTCAATAAGGCCAATAACTACAATTAAACCTAAGGGGTCAAATAAAACCGAACCCAAAAAAACACCGAAAAAAAAACTATTAAGAATTACCGACCTAACCGGTGAAGACCCCAAGGTCTATATCTATACAATACTCAAAGGTCTAAAAGAGCTATACCCCATTGTCGCCACATTAGGCATGGATATTTTTGGAAAAAATAAAACCCCAGAATTCAAAAAATCATATATTGCTTCAGCTACTAGAGCCCTTATTCCTTATGTCTGCCTTAATGAATGGAATCTAAAGAAAGATGAAGTAATGTACTTTCCATCACGCCGAGTATTGCCGCCAGAGCTGGATCTACATAAAAACATTGACAGCATTTATCGTTTCTATTCAACATTTATGCATTTATTTCCACATTCTGAAATGAATTACCCTAAAACCTTCGGAGCTGCATTGGATTCTGGTGAAGCGTACAAAGATGATTTTACCATCCCCTCTCCTGATAAGGCCTTTAACGAATCATTATCAGATGACGCAGTGTATTTTTGTTTGTTTGCCAGAGCTGCCGAGCTGCGCTTCCGTATTGACTTTAAAATCTTAGGAAAACTACGCCACAAATCATTAAGCCTCAGCACTGAATGCCTATTCACACCAGAAGAACTAGGATTACTCACTGGAGTTGCAATGAATACCGTTATCGATTCCGACAGAAATCACGGAATTATGACAAGCTTCAAATTTAATGAGAGTGCTACAGGACAAAAACTGAAAAAGGAAGCATCTGAACTATATTTTGTTTCTCAATCGATACTTCCAGACAACCCAGAGTTTAAAGATTTGAAAACTGGAACGACGACTCATGAATTGGCTGCCCTGTATGAACATGAAGAAGCAATGAAGTATTTAATTAACCACAAAAAGTACAAAGAAACCATTTTCTTAGAATAAAACACTATTAAAAAAACTTACTCCCCACCTCTAAATTATTTATTTCACTTTTTTACCCCCTATATCACGCCCAAGCCTAGGGATTCCCACTAGCACCTTAAAACCTAACCCTCTGTTTTTATTGTAAATTCAACACCACTTCCTTCCCTATCATATTCCTACCCAAATTAAAAACGGATATAGACCATTTTTTACTTCGTGCTGAAAACTTGCCTAATACTCAACGCCAATAACGGCACAACAAGAGCTTTGCATGAATACGCTACGAATAACTAAATCAGCGTTTACCATGCAAGGACATCAAAATATTTGAACAGGGAAAAATGATGAAAAACCTAAATACAGAACTACTAAACGCTGAACTACTAAACATTGAACTGTCAGACACTGAACTGCCAGACACTGAACTGCCGGACACTGAACTGCCGGACGCTGAACTGCCAGACACTGAACTGCCGGACGCTGAACTGGCGGACACTGAACTGCCAGACACTGAACTGCCAGACACTGAACTGCCAGACACTGAACTGCCGGACACTGAACTGCCAGATACAGGGCTACGACACACAGGCCTTCTCAAAATAATACATGGTGGAAACTATCCTCTAACAGATGCAGCTAAAACCACATTTATGCTAAGGGGAATAATTGCGATAACTGGCATAGGAAAGTTCCTTGGTGGTTATAACGCCTATCGAAAAGAACATAATATATCCCCAGTCAAAGAGGCCACTGTTCACCGTTACTCAAGTATGGGTAGGGGATACGAAAATGGCTCGCCACCCTCTATTCTTGTCTACGCTCGCTATCTAATGGGCGAACAAAATCTTGAATTCGCTAATATCGAAGGTGAAAACTTCTTCACAGCCCCCCTCGAAGAAGTGATTGCCAAACTATCCGGCCTGCCACAAGGAGCTTGGCGGTCAGCACGTGCTGGTAACATAATTCTTCCCACCGTCAAAAATTCATAGAGCCATATTCTTAACTCAAGGCGCTGGGAGCCAGTAATAAAACTGCCTCCCAGCGCCAATGTAATTACACAATTTATACTTATCATGTAAAGGTAAAAAAAATGAACACAACTCGACAAATTAAGACATTTGCTGCGGCTATACACACTCCAATCCACCAATTAGAAGCAGATAAAATAATTATTCCAGCATCATATTACCCACACTATGGTGATCCTGAACTTCTCCACATTCAAACCTCAATTGGTCCAAACACCGCTCTTGTAGACTTTAAGAAGCTTTGTGTTGGTCTAGCCAACGGCGAAGACTACACAGTAGATTTCGTTAACACAGCCAACACCCTTCAACTTCTAGCACATTTAACTAACTTACATGCTGGGCTTGATAAACAGGAAATCGACACCCACAGCACTCATGCAAGAAATATCATTAAAGAATCTTTCTCGAATAAAGACTTCTATGTTCGAATCACTTCAAGCTGTGAAGCTAGTATGGATACGGTTCGCCGAGTGGCAATCCATTTTTTTAATGAGCATTCAGGGGTTACTGAATGGGAGCAAGCCGCAATCGCTAATAAAGAAAGCTATTTGACCTTAGCAACTAAACTGTTTGATAGTGGTGAAACTAACCTATCTGAAGAGACTCTAGCAACACATATTGAAAATCTATTTTGTGTAGATGGTCAGTTCTGTACAGGCATACGTATAGCCTGTGATCCACAAGAGGGAGCCATGTATGGACAAATTTATAACGTAACCCACGGGGCTATCCCCAAAGATGACCCTGTTGTGTGCTTACTAAACGATGGAATTTTAGATGTTTTTTCTTCTGAATAGTTCGAATAATCGCTAGGTGATAGCTAGGTGATGGCTAGGGCGCAGCTACTTTTTAATGTAGCACGCCCTTAATCCATTCTCACACCACAACTAACCCACTTGCAGCACCATCAACTCTATACGGTACACAGCGTCACCAATTAGTTAAATTTGACTTTTGTACCGCCTACTGATCTTTTCCACGATCAAAATTACACTAATTTTGCGCTTGCATTGGATCCAGTTATCATTACCTTTGAGTGAGTAGTTAATTTGAATTAGGGTAAAAAATCAAATTGGCATCTACTTCTGTGCGCAACAAAAAAGGAAACGATATGAAGAAATAAATCACAGCTAAATGCTGTACTTAAACAAAAAATACGCAGTAAAAAAAGCTCTGAAGATACAGGGCATACTTAATAAAAAATATAATCTTATGAATAACACTAATAATTTAAATAATGACCTCTCTACCCCTATCAGCATGGCCGAGTTCGATTCCGTATGCTTAAACTATAACGACGAATACGGTGTTGTGTGCGTCAGTGGCTCAACGTGGGTGTTAAGAAATTTCCTATCCCCTTCCAGTAAAGAGTTTGAAGTTCAACTCATGATGTTTAAAGACTTTAAAGACTTACACGCCAATAAAAATCGTATCGTCAAAGTACAAACAGCGATGGGTACAAAGCATAAAACGCTGAATACAGCCAGCGCTTGGCTGAAACATCCTCAACGTAAAGAATACGACGAAATGGTATTCAAACCGGGTAAAGACTTACCTGAGTCGGTGTTTAATCTATGGCGTGGATTTAGTATTAAACCTATTCCATTGCCAACATCACGCGTTAATCTTTTTTGGGAGCATGTCCTAAACATCATCTGTAACCATAATGAAGAGGCTTATCAGTACTTACGCCACTGGATGGCTCATTCGGTTCAGAAAACAGGTGAATTGCCGAGAACGGCCATTGTACTCATGGGCCAGCAGGGAATAGGGAAAGGGGTATTTTTGAGTGCCTTCCAAAAAATTTTTGGGGGCCACTTCATGGAATTCACAGATATTGAGGACATCACTGGCCGTTTTAATGGGCATCTCAAGGATAAAGTCATTATTCACGCAAATGAAGCTACGTGGGGTGGTGATAAACGCAAGGAAGGTAGCCTTAAAGGCTTAATCACAGAACCCTACCGCAAATGTGAGATGAAAGGTAAAGATGCATTCACCGTCGATAATTACGCCCGTTTAATTGTTAGTAGTAACAACGATTGGGTTGTACCTGCGGCCATGGATGATCGCCGATATATCTTTTTTAATGTTTCTGCTGAGCGGAAAGGAAACCAGACTTACTTCAAGGAACTGATGTCATTTTTAAACGATGGTGGTTATGAAGCGGTTTTAAACGACTTACTCACCGATGACATCAGAGATTTTAATCCGACAATTAAACCCAGTATCTCTCACCAAAATGCTGCGGATCAAGTTAGTCGAGGAATGAACTCTCTTGAAAAGTTCATTGAAGAATGGTTACAAGATGGTGGACCTGACGCACTACCACAGTTCATACAAAATCATCGTTCCGATTATCGTCGCTTATTGATTTCTGGATTTCACGAATCGTATCTGGACTTCCATAAACAATTCGATAATCACAGTGAACCGTTAACTCCACGTCTATTTTCTAACAAGATAATGGGGGCTAATAGTAAATCAAGCTTGCTGCCTGTGATTAAAAAAACACAAGTAACAATAAAAGATATTGAAGGTAAAACTAAACGCCCCCAAGCTTATATCATACCGAACCTATCTAAATGTCGTGAACATTGGGAAAATAAGGTAATGAATAATCCATGTGTGTGGGACGATGCCATACCAGAAGAAGATTTCAAACGGGAACTGGTATACCCCGCTGAAATCCTTCTCACCGATTCTACTTGGTAAATCAGCTCACCCGTCATTTACTCACTATGTACTCACTATGCTCTAAGGGTGGTGGGTAAATGTTTCTTTCAACTATGTTGATATGATCTGCGGCTAATTATGCGCGGTAGACATATTTAATATTTCATTTATGCCATTTAAAAAATCATATCATCATAGCTTCTTATTTATCTGCTTTAGAATATTTTAATAAACAGATACTTACAACACGATACCTAAACCCACATCCACTACGACAGCACTACCAAACTACGATCACCGACAAAAACGTACTATTTCGAGGATTTACAATTCTGGAAATACGTGGCCGAGCCAGATGGGGTTAACCCAATACCATTAACATAGACAAATATAATCTGTTTACGTGAATGGGAAGGTATTAATGCATCGTAAACTTCACGAGATAATTTCGTTTTTGTACAACCAATTTCAATTGATTTTTTACAATCATCAATTGTAGATTTCATTACATCGGTAATTTCTAAGGGTTGATTCTTTTTCACACGAGATAAGGGTAAAGGCTTCGATTTAACGGGGTCATTCACCATTTTTTTATTCGCCATATTTCACCTATTTAGGGTTGATTAACTCACGATACATCGCATAAGCGACATCAATTAATTGAGATTCATTGTGGGGACCCATTTCAAGGGGTATATCTTCCATCAGCAGTAACAAGCATTCAGAAAACTGATTTTCGTTGAGATCACTACCGTGATCACTATGAATGAATGTTACCAATCGATAGATTTCAGACTTTGTAAGTGGTTTGTTTATATTTTCCATGTAGTTAGCATCCGATGAAGTTTTACATTGGGCAACAACATAAATACAAGATAACAAACACATGGAGAATAAAAATGGCATATAGCGTTCAGAAAGCATGGCGAGAATCGGGGAGATTGCTTGCAATTTGTTTGGGTTTTGATGGTCAGGCACTCAGAAAGTTGACTCGACTTGAACATAAATATAACGACAATACAGAGCATCACGAAATCACCTTAAAATTAGAAATTAAACATAACCAGTTAATTAAAGGTGTTAATTCTGTGATGATTGAATCAATGGGTATCGGTGATATAGATTTAATTCGTGAGATAAATTCAAGAATTGATTAACCACCATTAATCGTTAAAAAATCATTGCTTTTATGGGGTAAAAAATAACGACCAGGACGAGTAATCGGGCAAGACAATTGAAACCCCACAGATATTGCAACAGCCCCCGTAATAAAGAATCCTATTGCCTACCCTACCTAAATAATAAATAAACATCTGAATTTCTTATCTGGCTATGACAGGTAAGAAATCAAATCATTTGGGGAGTAAGGTGAAATACCGGAAAGTTATTTTGTATGTGTTTTAACAGTAGCGTAGAACACGCGGAAAAATCATGAAAGAACGGTAGAAAACGGTTCCTTGGGAAGGATTGAAAATCCTCGTGTCCCTGGTTCGATTCCGGGACCGGGCACCACTTATATTAAGAAGCTGATCATCGAAAGGTGTTCGGTTTTTTTATTGCCTGCGATTTGAGCCACGAGCTCTGCAGCTTCAAAGTTCTAATCAGAATTCTTTGAATACCCTACTCCGCAAACCATCTATACAGCTACAGTCATTCTCTGGGCGGGAAATATCAGAAAATCCTATGGCAAATCATTCAAACCACATAAGCTGCACATTCATATAAATAATCGACCATTACCGAATCGCTACCCGTTTTGGTTTTCGATTACCCTATACTGCCGGTATTAAGCTATTACCTTCAACTTAATGAGAAGACGCTGCTAATCAATTCATCGCTCTATTATTGAATACACCCTCCAGCCATTTAATTAATACTTAACTCATACTTTAAATAATTCAAATCCTGCTCAAGAAAACATACTAATGCTGTAACCATTCCAGAATAGAAATTAAATTTGTTTTCATAGCG
>Ga0209290_1000935_pt1 | contig 16911 bp, 14 predicted proteins | sample EN1Hudsemesocosm_2_FD_184632 | JGI IMG/M metagenome (GOLD analysis project Ga0209290, IMG submission 184632) | Methane-oxidizing microbial communities from mesocosms in the Hudson Canyon - EN10B Hudson Canyon (SPAdes) (version 2) | ecosystem: Environmental > Aquatic > Marine > Cold seeps... | reverse complement strand
ACGGATAGTGAGTATTGTTTTAGTGTCACCAGCTTTCCGTATCCCATTCAGAGAGGTTTAAAGGTAAATGAAGGTGGCACTATAGAGATGTTATACCCGGAAAATTACTTGGTACGAAGTCAGGACTTGGAAGAGGCCTATCACGATGCTGGGCAATTTTATTTTGGACGTTGCCAGGCTTGGTTGCTGGAAAAACCGATTTTAGCCAATGGCTCTATACCGCATATAATACCCAGAACCAGGGCACAGGACATAGATACCCTAGAAGACTGGCAACAAGCCGAGATAATGTACGAGGTTTTAAATAATAGAAAATGATCAGTAATGCCTTCATTGTATTTAGAGTAGATGGCGATGCCAACCTGGGGTTGGGGCATGTGATGAGGTGTATAACTCTAGCCAATGTATTTAACCAGGCGGGTTTTAAAATTCTATTTATCTGCTCTCAAGCGAGTCTGGCCGCCAGTCGGTATGTAGAGGACTGTAATTTCCAGATAGAGTACATATCTCAAAGTAATGGAGAATATGATGCCAAGCAATGTTTAGATATTATTCAAGATAAAAATGTATACCTAATTGTCGTGGATCATTACCAACTGGATGCCAGCTGGGAAAGATTGGTCAGGGAGGGCACTACTAAGTTGATGGTAATTGATGATCTAGCAAATCGGCAGCATTTCTGTCAGCTATTAGTCGATAGCAGTTTTGGTCGAATAAAGAAGGAATATGTCCAATTAACTAACCCCGATTGCAAATTACTGTTAGCCAGCGACTATTGTTTATTACGAAATGAATTTTACATGTTATCTGGGCAGGCAAAACTAAGTCGAAAGAATACGAAAAAAATAGGTAACATTCTAATTAATTTTGGAGCAACCGATCATAAGTGTTTGTCGGTGAGATGTATTGATATTCTTAAAAAGCTACAGTTTGAAGGCAAAATAAATATATTGATTAGCTCCACTTGTCTGTGGATTGAGCAACTTGAGAAATCAAGTAAAGCATTACCAAACATAACCTTGCACGTTGATTCAAAAAACGTCGCTGAGCTTATGCTAAACGCCGACTTGGCTATTGGCAGTGTGGGCACATCGTCTTGGGAAAGGTGTTGTCTGGGATTACCAAGCATTGGCATCGTGGTCGCCGATAACCAAAAGAATATTGCAAGCCAGCTGGCTAGGCTAGGGGTAATGGAGCTTGCAACCATAGATAACTTGAATGAGTCACTATTGGATTACGTTATAAGTTTTGACAGTGAAAAATGGAAAAATATGTCAAATGCAGCATTTCTGGTATGTGATGGTTTAGGCGCTCAAAGAGTAAAAAATGCTGTTTTGGATAGTCACTCTGAAGTGTTTTTGCAGACCATGGAGCGCCAAGATGAATCCATTTTGTTTTCCTGGCAATGTGAGCCAGGTAATCGTAAATACAGTGGTATCGCCCAGGCACCTAATATAGATGAGCACAGGGCATGGTACGCGTTATCCTTAAGTGAACCATCACGGCGTATGTGGTTGGTGATGTTTAATGGAGAGAAATGCGGTTATGTAAGATTAGATGTGCAAGGTAAAAGTGAAGAGGTGTCGGTACTCATATCTCAACGATATCGTAAACTGGGGTTGGCCCATAGCGCCATAAGTAAACTAAAAAAATTATGTTTATTCGGTGTGTTGGATGCACAAGTCTCTACGGATAACAGGGCCTCAATATCCCTATTTAAAAACTTGGACTTTAAACAAATAGAAACTAGTCGTTTTCAGTGGAACACGCTATGAGATATGTAGAAATAAATCAGCGTAAGATTGGTGAGGATCAACCCCCTTACCTAGTGGCGGAAATTTCGGCTAACCATAATGGAAAGTTAGAGAAAGCTCTGGAAATTATGAATGCCGCAAAACAGGCCGGTGCTCACGCTATAAAGCTGCAAACCTATACTCCAGATACTATTACGTTGGATTGTGATAAGTCAGATTTTTTAATCAAGGGTGGACCATGGAGGGGTTATAAGCTTTATGATTTATACAAACAGGCACACACGCCCTTTGAATGGCATAAAACGTTATTTGATTATGCCCGTAAGCTAGACATAACCTGTTTCAGCTCTCCCTTTGATGAGTCGGCGGTGGACTTGTTAGAGGACCTTAATACCCCAGCCTATAAAATTGCCTCGTTTGAAGCCATAGACCTACCTCTTATCAAATACGTGGCGAGTACTGGAAAACCCATGATTATTTCCACCGGTATGGCCAATTTAACTGAGATTCAAGAGGCGGTAGATACGGCACTTAGTAATGGATGCAGTGACCTTATTCTTCTACATTGCATAAGCGCCTACCCAGCCCCTATCGCCGAATCAAATTTAAGAACGCTGCAAGATTTGGCCAGTCGCTACCCTGTAGTGGTGGGGCTCTCTGATCATACCCTAGGCACTACAGCGGCAGTGACGGCGGTGGCGTTGGGTGCCTGTTTTATTGAAAAGCATTTTACGTTGAGTCGAAAAGACCCTGGACCTGATTCGGCCTTTTCATTAGAGCCTCATGAATTTAAGTCTTTATGTCAATCCAGTCACGATGCCTGGTCAGCTTTGGGTAAAGCAGGTTATGAGCAAAAGGAGTCCGAGAAAGAAAATACTTTGTTTAGACGCTCATTGTACTTTGTTAAAGACATTAAAAAGGGTGGAACGGTTACTAAAGAAAATATTCGCAGTATTCGTCCTGGTTTTGGTTTAGCGCCTAAGCACTTACAGGAGATTATCGGAAAGACTCTGTTAAATGATGTTGAGCGAGGTAACCCTGTTGACTGGCAAGATTTCATATGATGAAAGCTAAGGCTTTTAGGGTGCTAATTATAGGTCTAGGTGATATCGCTATGGGCTATGACAACGGTCGAGAAGACGTTACCTGGACTCATGTAGGGGCGCTTCTTAAGAACAAAAACTTTGAAATCATAGGAGGAGTCGACCCTGTCACTACCACCCATGCCAAATTTTATGCATTAACCTCTGCCCCTGTTTTCGAAGATGTAGATGAGTTTTTGTTGAATAATGAACAAACCGTCGATCTAGTGGTTATCTGCTCACCTACAAAATATCATTTTCATCACTATAAAAAGATTAAATTATTAAAGCCAAAATTGGTACTGATGGAAAAACCTCTGGTGTCATTAGATGATGATCTAGAGTCGTTAATGGTTGAAATTAATTCTGGCCCTAGGGTTATGGTTAATCTGTTTAGGTTGTATCAAAGCCAAATTAATAGCGTATTGCAAGAGCTAGCTAACAGTGGTCCATGTCGCATAACCATTCGTTACAGCAAATCTATTGAGCATAATGGTATTCACTTTATTACCCTGTTACTTCGGTATTTTGGCCGGTGTTTAAAGCAGGAGTGTATTACTTTGCCTAATGAAGTCGCTCACAGCTTTACCTTTGAGCAAGCAGAAGTCCTGATGGTGCCGGCCTTTCAAGGTATGGATGACAACAGTATGGTGTTGCAATCAAACATGGGAACTACCTATTACCTAAACGGTGGTCGAATATTTTTTCAAGTAGACCATCAGCATAACCGGCATGATTTCAATTTGGATGAGTTTAAACATCATATGGCAAAGGTTTACGAACAATGCTTACAAGTTATTCAGGGTAAAGATGATGACAGTTTGGCTCTGGCCCATAGTGGGCACAAATTATTGATGAAGGGGGCGCACTATTATGAAAAGCTACACGCGTTATAACCCCATTGGCCAAGAAGAAAAATCCGCTGCCATGCGAGTGCTGGACTCTGGCTGTTTATCGGCATTTATCGGTGCTTGGGGAGATGACTTTCATGGGGGGCAGGAAGTCACGAAATTTGAACGTGATTTGGGAAATTATTTTGATGCAAAACATGCCATTACTTTTAACTCATTAACATCAGGACTAATTGCTGCCGTAGGGGCAATAGGTATAGAGCCGGGTGATGAGGTGATTGTATCTCCCTGGACTATGAGTGCTACCGCTACCGCTATATTAATTTGGGGAGGCATTCCAGTTTTTGTGGACATAGAGACCGATTATTATGGACTGGACCCGACCAAGGTCACCGCAGCCATTACCGAGCATACTAAGGCCATCATGGTAACTGACATCTTTGGCCATGGTGCAAAATTGGATGATCTTAAGAAAATTGCCCATCGCTTTGATCTTAAAATTATCGAAGATGTAGCGCAGGCCCCAGGTATTAAATATGAAAATCAATACTGTGGTACTTGGGGGGATATTGGTGGATTTAGCTTAAATTACCATAAGCAAATACACACAGGTGAAGGGGGATTTTGCTTAACCGACGATGACGAATTAGCGCTGAAAATGAAGATGATTCGTAATCATGCCGAAGCCAGTGTAGTCAATAGTCCCATTAGCGAGCTCACTAATATGGTGGGGTTTAATTTCAGAATGGGTGAGATGGAAGCGGCCATAGGCCGTGAGCAACTCAAAAAGCTGGATGGTTTATTGGATGTGAACCAGCGTAAGGCTGCAATAGTGAATGAAATATTGGCCACCGTGCCAGACTTCCAATTGTCTAAAACGGCACAGCAATCACAGCATGCCTACTATGTGCTTCCCATACGAATCGTCAAACACTATCACAGGCGCGGCATCTGGTTAGACAGCCTGATGGAGATGGGGGTTCCAGGCCTAATGGCAGGCTATGTGAATGTTCATAGGCTTCCCATGTATGAAAAGAAAGTAGCGTTTGGGAAATCCTATCCTTGGAATATGGCCCATAGAAAAATTGAATATGGAGCAGGGTTATGTCCCGTGGCCGAAAAATTAAAGGGTGAAAGTTTTGTAGGTTTTCTAATAAGCATGTATGAGTTAACTGATCAGGAATGTGAATTCATAGCCCACAGTATGGTGAATACATGGAACGAACTGAGCTAATTTCAAGGTTGTTATACCAACAAGGCGATACAGGCTTGTGTTTATTAACTGATCAGGAGCTTAGCGGCAGCTATCCAAGCTGGTTTTCTCACGAAACGGTGAACCAACATAACTCCCACTGGCGCCGGCCCTCTACGTTAATTCAGGTTAGCCAGTTTGTGGATTCCCTAACCGCCGACAAAAGTAAGTTGGTGTTCGCGGTATTTGCTATGAAAGACAATGTGCACATAGGTAACGTTAGTCTGCAGTCCATCGATCAGTTTAATCAATGCGCTGAGATGGCTTTTCTATTTGGCGAAACTGAATATTGGGGAAAAGGTTACGCAGCTCAATCAGCAAAATTAGCCATGGGGCATGCATTTAAACACATGAATATTAACCGTCTCTACCTAGGCTGCCTCCAAAAAAATGCCCCGATGAATAAACTGGCCATAAAGCTGGGGTTTATTCAGGAGGGTCTTCGGCGCCAAGCGCTTTTTAATGATGGAATATTTCAAGATGTTGTGGAATATGGACTATTAAAAGATGAGTTTACAGACCGTACTAATAGTTAGTCATGATGCTGGTGGTGCTAACCTTCTTGCCCACTGGTGTAAGAACTGGCAAAGCCGGATAAATTTTATTTATAAAGTGGCTGGGCCTGCTCTAAAAATATTTCAGTCCCTTAATCTTGGACAAGCCTGCATCGTGCAATACCCAGCTCCCGCTTCAGTAGATGCAGTAGTAACCTCCACTGGCTGGCAATCAAACATGGAATACGAAGCCATTCAATGGGCAAAGCAGCACAATATTCAGACTGCGAGCTATCTAGATCATTGGGTGAATTACCAGGAGCGTTTCATTCGAGGGGATATTTCTTTATATCCAGACGAAATTTGGGCAGGGGATCGTGATGCGCTTAATTTGGCAGAAAAAGTTTTTGTTTCTAAAAATATCAAGCTTCGTTTTATGCGTAATCAGTACTTTTGTACACTTAAACGACAGGTAGCAACTCATGTCAGTAAAGCCGACTGTATACTTATTTGCTTAGAGCCTATACGGAACGGCATAAGCTACACGGAAGTTTATGCTCGCCTTGCAAAATACTTGTCTAATTCTAACTCTAGAACAAACAAGGTAGTGATTCGTGACCATCCATCTGGCACCGATACGGGCTTAGAGATACTGATGGATTTATTAACGCCGAAATTTAAAGTCACCATTAGCCAGCAAGAGTTGTGGCAAGATTTAGCCTGTTCTTGTGTCGTGGTGGGATATCAGTCAGCTGTACTGGCATATGCTTGTTATCTAAACATAGCGGCCATTAGTTATTTCCCAGTGGATAAACTGGAACCAATCTTGCCTCATAAAAGTATTAAGTATTTTAAAAATAATATGACGATACTTTGACTGGCAAAAAATGAAATATTGCAAAAAATGTCTACAGTCAGATACCCGCCCCCAAATTGAATTTGATGAGCAGGGTATATGCCCGGCCTGCCGCTACTCTGAAACCCTCGAATACGTGGATTGGAAAAAGCGTAAACAGGAGCTTTTGGATGTATGTAAACCACACCGGTCCAAGCGCGGTGAATACGACAGTATAGTGGGGGTTAGTGGTGGTAAAGACAGTACACGCCAGGCCCTGTATGTGAGGGATGTATTGGATATGAACCCTTTGTTGGTATCTCTAACCTATTCTCCTGAACAACAGACTCAACGGGGCGCTGAGAACCTGGCCAACCTAGTGGAACAAGGTTTTGATGTGATCTCCATTGGACCCAGCCCTCAAACTTGGAAAAAAATGGTGCGTCGAGGGTTTCTTCAATATGGAAATTGGGCTCGATCCACCGAACTGGCGCTGTTTGCCAGTGTGCCAAGGTTTGCCTTGGCCTATCAGATTCAGCTGATTTTCTGGGGGGAAAACCCCTCACTTTCTACAACTGGTGAAATATCAAATTTGGGTAAAAATACCGGTGGTGTTACCAATACCACCTTGGGGGGGAATACCCTGGGGGGAGGTGATATCAGCTGGTTAACCGATGACGAAACTAAGCGTAATCATATCCTGCAATACATCTACCCAAGTAATGAGGAATTAAATACCGCTGGGTTAAAGTTTGCTTACCTTGGTTACTACTGGCAGTACTGGAGTAAAACGTTTAATGGCTGTTTTTCTGGTTCACGGGGGTTAGATGTTCGAAATGAACACCCGGCCGATATTGGAGACAATTTGGGGTTAGATGCACTGGACGACGACTGGGTATCGCTTAATCAAATGCTCAAATATCTAAAATTTGGTTTTGGCAAGGTATCCGATAACGTTAACGAAATGATTCGACAAGGTTCAATGAATAGAGAGCAAGCCATTGACTTAGTTAATCGTTACGACGGTAAGTGTAGTCGCAGCAATATTCTAGAATTTTGTGATTATATAGAAATAACAGAAGATAAATTCTGGAAGGTGGTGGACGGCTTTGTGAATAAAGATTTATTTCACAAAGATGCCAATGGGCATTGGCAGCCCTCATTCACGGTGGAGTAATTGATGATCAAGGTAGACCATGTGGTGCTGGATTATGGTTTAGGCAATGCCAATTCCATTGCCAGTTGTTTGCGGGAGATCGGCTGTCACGTGATTATTTCCAGTCAATTTGATCAACTTAGATGTGCAAAGGTGATCTATATCCCTGGGGTGGGAAGTTTTAACCAAGCTATGTCCAAGCTACACCAAAAAGGACTGGTGGAAGTATTGACCGAAATAAAAGACAGCGGAAAAACCCTAATGGTGGGCATGTGTTTAGGCATGCAGCTATTTGCACAAAGCTCAGACGAAAATTCCTACACTCAGGGGCTAGGATGGATTCCGGGCCATGTGAAGCACCTCAATGAACGAGTAAATGATCAGCATACTTTGCCACACATAGGCTGGAACACCTTAAGTAAAAAAACAGATGACAGCCTGTTTGATTTGGTGAATCCCTTGGAGAGTTTCTATTTCGACCACAGCTTCTATTTTGAAGTGGATGATCAGCACAACTATGCCTGTACTCACTACGGTGCCGAATTCACGGCTATGGTTAAACGAAACAATGTAGTGGGTTTTCAATTTCATCCAGAAAAAAGCCAGCAAGCCGGTAAAAGGTTACTGATGGGTTTATTAAATAGTTATCACATTGATAGGCAGCCCGTATGGATAACAAACGAATAGTCGGAAAGATACTAATTGATCGTAATCTAGCCATTCAGAGTAAGGGGTTCTCTACTTATTTACCGTTAGGTAAACCCGAAATATTGGCCGAGTTTCTTGATCAATGGCAGGTAGATGAAGTCCTGTTAATTGATAGGACGGCCAGTATTAGAGGGGAAGTGATAGATGCAGATATTATTTCAACCGTAGTGGAAGTGTGTCGATCCCCACTTACAGTGGGTGGAGGGATCGCAAGTGTCGAACAAGCCGAAGTTTTAGTAAACAAAGGCGCTGACCGCATTGCCATCAACTCGGAACTTCACACTAAGCCAAATTTAGTTACTCAATTAAGTGACATGTTAGGCCGCCAGGCAGTGGTGGTCTCACTGGATTTTGTTATGCAAGGACAGCAGGCACTGGTTTTTGATCATAAAACCAAAACCACGGGTCAATACCAATTGTTAGATGCCTGTAAATTAGCCGAAGACAAGGGGGCCGGTGAATTATTCATCCACAGCGTAGATCGAGATGGCCTGGGAACGGGCTATGAGTTGGATGTTTACCAAAAGGTTGTTAGCAGTGTAGCCATACCTGTCATAGCCAGTGGTGGTTACGGTAAGCCCAGTCACGTACAGGATGTTATCACCACCGGGGTTAACGCTATTGCCATAGGTAACGGGCTTAATTATGTGGAACACAGCATAGCGTTAATTAAGGCCTACCTTAATTCCGCGTCCATCCGCAAAAGCGATATGGGTTACCTGGCAGAGCAGGTGTCTGAAGAGGGGCGCCTGATAAAACAGCAAGATGACTATCTGGATGGTTTGAAGTTTGTAAAGAGGGAAGGAAGATGGGTGTAAGAGTCTGCAGTCGGTGTTTATACACCCAGAACCATCCCCTGGGTATTTATATCGATGAAAATTGGTTATGCAGCGGTTGTAAGGTTCACGAGGAAAAAGATACGCTTAACTGGCCAGAGCGGGAGTTAAAGCTAAAAGCAATACTTGCTGAGTACAAAAATAAAAACCTAAACAACTACGACTGTATCATTCCAGTATCCGGTGCCCGTGACAGTTACTTTATTGTGGATAAAATAAAGAACGAATACGGTATGAACCCGTTATTGGTCACTTACAATGCCCAATACAACACCGAGCGAGGCATTCGAAACCTCGCATTTCTTCGCACCCATTTTGATTGTGATATTTTTACCCTAACCGTGAACCCCAAAAGCATCAAACAAATTACCAGGGCAACGCTGAGGCGCCTGGGTTCTCTGTATTGGCATGTATTAGCAGGACAAACTGTATTTCCTGTGCAAGTGGCGGTTCGTTTAAAAATCCCCCTCATAATATGGGGGGCTCACCAGGGGATTGATCAGGTAGGTATGTATTCTCATCTTGATGAGGTGGAGATGACGCGAAAATATCGTAAAGAACACGACCTAATGGGATTGGAGGCTGAAGACCTCATTAGTGATGAGGATCAGGTTTTTGCAAAAGATATTTATCAGTTTCGATACCCTGATAATCACGACCTAGCCAGTGTGGGGGTACGGGGGATATACCTAAATAACTACCTTCGTTGGGATACTAAGGCTCAGCATGAAAACATGATTAAAAAATATCAGTATGAAAGTTATGCACAAACCAGAACATTTGACAGTTATAACGACGTGGACAGTTTTGTCTACTCAGACATTCACGACTATATAAAGGATTTAAAATGGGGTTATGGAAAGATTACGGATCATGTTAACCGTGAAATACGATTAAAGCGCCTTAGTCGTGAGCAAGGTCTATTAATAACTAAAGAGTATAAAGATAGAGATCCTAAATATAGTCAGCAGTTTATGGATTGGTTAGGAGTGACACCTAATTCTCTAAAATTTATATTGGACCTTCACCGTAATCCAAAAATATGGCAGAAAGATAGCAACTGGAACTGGAAAAGAATTGATACTTATACTCAGCCACCCCAATCATTTATCTCAAATAATCGATTACCAATTGAAGATGATTGCAATTTCATCGTTAGCAAAGACAAAAATGTCAGTTATAAAGATGATCGTTATATTTTAATTTCAAAAGGGTGGGTCACATGAGTAGTGAAAACCTCATTGAGGATATATTGTCCGCTAAAGATCTGACAGTTGTTTTAGAAAATAGGTATGGAGATAAGTATGTAGAGTCCTATCAACTTCCCGTAATTATGCTTCAAGATAATAAATTCTGGGCTAAGTTTGGGAACGTGCACTCAGCCACGGGGCATTTTGATATGAATGAATCTATCGCTCTTTCTTATGCTTATAATAATTTCAGCGATGTGGTATGTACCGTTGGCTTAAATTCATTTACTCAGAGATTCTATTCATCTTATGTATATTCTAGTATTAAGTTTCAGTCTAGAAATACCTATAAAAAAATATGGAGCGATAAGGGGGTAGGAGATATATCAATACTTGATGAGGCAGTTCGTGCTGGTCTAAAAATGAAAATGGTTCTTGAATGTGGTCACGGATACAGCTATATCGTTCCTGTTCACACATTAGAAGTGTTTAAAAATAAAGAAAAGTTTAACCTTGAATCTGAATTTGATGGGTTTCCTTTCATATTAAAGGATCATGATTTTATAGCGAGTCTTGCTCATGATTTTAAAGTGGCACTCGACAAGTTTACTCCTCCAAGTTACCCGGGTACAGCCTACAACCATAATCAAAAATTCTTTATGATGTCCTTTATTACAGACGGCGTTAATGTCATGCAGCGCGAGTTTGATAAAAACAAACAAGTTGTTGATAAGCTATTTGAAACTAAATCTATAGGGATTTTTGCAGAGGTAAACTAGAGGTAGTCACCTCGTCAGTGGATTTCCTCAGGGTAATTGTCGAACGATTACCAATATAGACTATATAAAAGGTAATTAATTATGAGTTACCTAGTTTTCAGTTCTGGATAAAATTAGGAGAAATACATCAATATCAAAGAGGGCGAGTTAAAAACGAGTCATAAGTTGATTGATAAACTTCTATTGGGGCAGGATTTATTCGTGGTTCTAGAGAGTCGATATGGTCCGCAATACAAGGAGTCATATAATCTCGATACAATTATTTTGAGAGAGAATAGATTCTGGGCGAAGTTCAAGAGCGTTCATTCTCCTGTGGGCCACAAAGGCTTCAAAACGAATAAACCCTTTTCATATGCTTATAATAATTATTCTGATATTGCATGTGTTATGGGGGCTTCGGAAGGCATGCAAAGATTTACCTCCACAAATATGTACTCAAGAATGGATTTTAAATGTAAAGGGACATTTAAGTTGGTGGCCAATAGCGCTGGCTATAAGGATTTAGACACTTTAGATGGCGCAGTTGAAAATTGTAAGTCAATAAAAATAGTGATCTGTGATAAAAATGGTCTCATTCATATCATGCCTGTTCATACTATTGAATTATATAAAGGTAATAGATCTTTTGGTGTAGATACTGATTTTGAGTCTGTACCTTCAGTTATATATGACTTTGACCAATTTGTAATGTTGGGAAAGAAATTGAATGACTATTTAAAGAATAAGCCTAGTGGTGAGACAGCAGGCACAGACTATATGGTTAATAGTCCGTTTTCGATGGTGTCTTTTTTATTGGATGATGGAGTCATTTATAAACGAGAGACTTGTGATGGTGAAATTAGAAATACATTTGTAGAGTGTGAGTTTTATGAACTGTACTGCGAATTGTAAGTTTTATGAGGGCATATTTGGCTGATATAAGATACTTAGTATTAGTTCTAATTATTGTGGATCTATTTGGTTTGTTAATTGCATGTTGTAGGTTTATTGAAAAGGAAATTAACTCTTTAGTTTAATCGGAGCCCTCCGATACAGCTTATAGAGGTAGCATATTATTATAGGGGATTACTATGAGTTTAGATAAAAAGCCGTTTTATGACACATTTATGCCAGGTAACGTACAGCGTAATATGGTGGAAATGGAGGAGGATCATAAATTTCGAAAATTAAATGAGGTATCTAAATTATATTCCAACTTCGATGAGCAATCACCCGCACAAATGTACTCCGACAAACATGTAGGCTATTTTCAATCTTTACAACCTGAAGCGGTGGTAAAGGCTAAGATGTTGGCCGACCAAAACCCGAAACTTGAATTTACACCAGATGTTAATGCTCTATTAAGTATGGTTCTAACAGATGAGGTTGATAAAGAGCTAAAGGCGTATTTGGGCAGTAATTATGCTGTTATGTCGTTCGGATTCCGTGAATTAACGGCTCAAAGCCGTGAAGATAACCCTTCTATTAAATGGCATTGTGACGTTGCGCCCACTAATTCAGCGATGGTTATCTGCTACCTAAATGATGATGAAGACCACGATTCATCCACTTTGTTTTTATCAGAGGACACAACAAAAGAATTAAAAAAACTGGGTTATATTTACTCCTTTGTGAAGGATCGGCATGAACATATAGATGAAATGCTGGACTATTACCAGCTGGATTCTACAGTGGAGCGGCATAGTTTTAAGGCAGGTGAGTCAGTTATTTTTGGTGCATCACAAGTAGCGCACAGGGCAGAAGTTCCGAGGGCCGGGACTGTAAGGTCAACTTTAGATATTGCGGTTATACCTTCTCCCGTTCCCTGGCAAGAAGCACTTAGAAGGGGGTTCACTCCAGGCAATGCCTATGCGGCCTATCAAGGGCAGGTTAGTCGGTTATTGAAGGCTTTAAATATAGGAGAGTTACCTAAGGTTATCGAAAATATTATTTATGTAGACTCAAACGGAAGTATTAATAGTGAAAACTCCTTAAGGTTTCACCTTAATGTAATATTTGGTGAAGGCGAGTTTAGTAATAGCCTATTTTATCAATTACAAGAAATAGGTGTTAATTATGAATCGTTAACAATTACCGAATTGACAATTTTTTTGAAGAAGCAGTTTAGTAGTGGCCTAAATTGGGATGAAAAGTTTAAAAAAGACGACCTGATAAATATTAATAGATTATTAGGTTTTGAGTCTGATCATGTTGGTTCTTTAGATGTTTTTGTTATGGCTAATAAGCCGGATCCAACCGCCATGATGTGGCCAATACCAAATCATGAGACTCATCCAAATTCCAAGTACACTATGAGTCCATTTGTTGTCAAACCAAAGATCATGACAAAGAATACACCAATAGGATCTGCTGGCTCTTGTTTTGCTGTTGAAATTGCCGAGGTATTACAAAAAGAAAAATTTAACTATGTTGTAACTGAACTAGGTGACAATCCTATGGAGGAGGCCATTATAGATGGCTATGAAGTTGACAGTGGTAAAGCGATGTACAGTGCCAATTTTGGAATATTATTTAATACCCCCAGTTTATTGCAAATTGCACAAAAAGCCTTTTCGGAAAAAGTATTCACTAAATATTTAGCGAAAGCACCTAATGGTTTGTATATGGACCCCTACCGGGAAAATGTATATTTTCGATCAGAAGAGAATTACTTGCGAGATTACCCAAAGCATGTAGAAGCCATAAAGCAAGTTTTGTTGCAAAGTGAAGTCTTTATATTTACTGCTGGTTTAAATGAGTGCTGGCAGATGTTTGATGGAACTGTAATATCTCGTAACCCAAGAGAGGGTTTTTACCATTTGATTCAACACAAGGTGCTAACAGTTCAGGAAAATATTGATAACATTCTGTCATTTTTTTATTTGGTAAAGCGTCATAACCCTAAATTTAAGTTGGTATTAACACTATCGCCTGTACCATTACTTGCAACAGGCCGCGCAGAAACCCACCATATATTAGAGGCTAATACGCATTCAAAAGCTGTATTAAGAGTGGCTTTAGAAGAAGTGGTTAAACAGCATGACGATATTTATTATCTGCCCAGTTATGAGTTGGTTACAGAATGCACCGAGAGCCCGTGGGAGCCAGATCATCGCCATGTAACCAGGGATACAGTCAGCCGGGTTGTATCAATGTTTAAAGAGATGTTTGTCAGTGAATGATTTTATCCTTTAAAAAGGTAAATCAGTTCATTAATATTGTCCTTCAGTATTATATATGGTGAGTTTGTGACCGACATTTGTAGCGATATACTATGCTGTAAAGATTTATTTGTGGTGTTATCCAATGTTAATGGTAAGTTTGACTACCTGGAAAGTTATCGCCTTACTAACATTTTATATTCTGAAAATAAATATTGGGGGAAGTTTTCTAATGTTCACCCGGCGGTAGGTCACGATAAACTATATTCTAATCAAACTCTATCTTATGCTTATAATAATTTTTCTTCCGTAGTATGTACCAGCGGACTTGTATCTAGGACTAAGCGATTTATATCCTCTAAAATTTATAAGACAATGGATTTCAAAGTCAAGGGGAGGTTTATTGGGATATGGTCTATGACGAATGGTGGCGATATACACAATTTAAAAGACGCGGTTAGATCGGGTTGTAGAATGAAGGTTAAAATTGAATCACACGATAATTATACTTATATCTTAAATCTCCATACTATTGAAGTTGATGTGACTAAAAATGTATTTTGTGCTGAGTCTGAATATGACGGTTATCCAGATGAGTTACGTCATTTTCAACAAATTGCTGATATAGAACGTTTATTTAATGAGGCGCAAAAAGAGCATGGAATTCCTGCCCCTTCTACCGGATATTATCAAAATTCAGATTTCTTTTTAACGTCATTTAAGATCTATAGAGATAAAACGCTACTTCGATTTATAGACAAAGAAGGTAATGTAAATCAACGTGAATTTGATGCTAAAGAAATTACAATCTGGAAAGAAGTAGATACGGTACAATAGGCGGCCTTCTTATTGTACCGCCTTTAGACCCTACTCTGGGTCTGACGCTGAACGGGTCATCCATACATCAGTATCATAGTCATAATCTTTGTAAACCACAGAGCAATAATGTTTAGTCATATCAATAAGCATGGTTGACGCTCTTTCCTTCCATATGTTTATCCATGAGGCCAGTTCCTCTTCATCCTTTATTGCCATCGCGTGGGAGTAACCAATATAGAGTATGTGCCATATAGAGCCGCGCATAAAGAAATAAAACGAGGCGGCTTCGGGTTTTAGCTTTCTTTCCAAGAAAGACGTTATATCATTTATTTTTGAAGTAAATGAATATAAATTAGTATCAATCTTATCAATTTGACCTAACATATACTTGTTTAACTCTGTCATATTATATTCTAGTGTTTCGAGTTTTTTCTGCATGTCGGCGATATTGTAGATATTTTTATTATTATTGAACTGGAGGTCCATAAACTTATTCTTTTGTTTATTATCTTTAGTCTTTATGGGGAAGTCATTGTCCTGTAACCAAATAGTGTCTTTCATGGCAGCGCCATTTGAACAATTATAAAACGTGCAATGTTTATTGAAGCGTTTGGCTAATATTTCGGTTGACCTCATTGCAGTATATAGCAGGGGTTTAGTCTTCATTTTTGAGCCATCTACAGCTGTAACCTCAATCGTAGCTTCATCGGCCACATCTGCATCCGCCATAAACGCAGGATCTTTTGACGTGTAATATATAGACCCTTCAGCGTGGTGATTTTCCGTGTCACGGTAACCAAAATCTAACCCAAACATATATATATTTTTAAACCCCCATTGAGCAAAAACGCCTAAAGCGCCATTTGTGCAAGTAGGTGTGGCTTTTTCGACAGAGGAATCCTGATTGCCAAATAACATGCTTGTGACACTTTCAGCTTTGAAAAATATCACTTTTTTATCGGCTAATTTATATAGTCTTGGGGCTAGTTGAGATGGGCCCATCATGGGTATGCTGCGAATCCAATCTGGATCTCCTAGGTCCTCCAAGGAGGTGACCGTGCATTGATCCGATTCCAACTCAAACTGTATGTCGGGTTTAATTCCGTGTTTATATAAACAATGAATAGCCGTACCGCAGGACACAATGAGTGCTTTATCTCCATGCTTTTTTAGAACCTCAATCTTATCGTCTAACGAAGGTCCTGCACCAATTATAAAAATGGGTAAGTCTACTAATTTGGAACTATTAGGCCGGATAACCGGTATTTTTAGATGCAAGTTATGCAAGCAATTATTAATTTGGTTTATTTCATCATCATAATAGCCCCATGTACTGACAAAGGCATGCGTATCTTTATTGAGTTTATCCGTCGCGCGATTATAGATATCCATATTATTATGATTTAGGAACAGTGTCGTTAACGGGTACAACGGACAGTGAGCGGAAAGGTAACCTAGCAATAATGCAGGTATGTGCTCCTCTTTTTGAAAGGGGCCAATAATAAAGTGAATATTACGTTCTCGATTATCAAGAAAAGGTTTACATAACTCTTCCCAGTCAATTGTGTACAGTGAAGTGGCAAATAAGTCAGGTTCAGCTTCCATTATTGCACAGTTAAGTACTTTGTTATTATTTAAAAAATCGGCTATATGGTAGCCTGCGCCAATGCCATTAAAAATAATAACAGGGTAAAAATCAGGAATTCTATAGGCAATGTACTTACTTTGATTTAGGGGTGAGTGCGCTACTAATTCTCTGCAATGATTGTGAAAAAAACGAGGTCCAGTGTAAGTGTTAAAAGGAGGGTCGATTGTTTTAAGAAAGCACCCTTGGCCGAATCTTAATCTAAATTCTTCGACAGTTTCTTTGGCCTCAGCTATAGGTCGTCCGTTATAAATGGATTTTCCATTATGCAGGATGTCCAATTGTGCCACATCTGTATTAAGACTAACTTTATAGTCGCCTAGTTCGTATTCAGCAAAAGCATTATATATCTTGGGGTGGAACTCTTTGA
>Ga0209290_1000931_pt1 | contig 16948 bp, 13 predicted proteins | sample EN1Hudsemesocosm_2_FD_184632 | JGI IMG/M metagenome (GOLD analysis project Ga0209290, IMG submission 184632) | Methane-oxidizing microbial communities from mesocosms in the Hudson Canyon - EN10B Hudson Canyon (SPAdes) (version 2) | ecosystem: Environmental > Aquatic > Marine > Cold seeps... | reverse complement strand
TGCCTTGCTGAAAACTGGCTAATTTTTGAGCATCTTGTAGGTCGGTGTGTTGAGGTTCCGGGATAATTAATTCTTTGGCCACATCTTGCAATGTCACCTTGGGCAATAAGGATTCGTCATCCTTACTTAGCTGTCGCTCTTGAAGGGCCACCCCCTTCTTAACCAGCTCTTGTGCTTGCTGTTCAGTTAAAGCTTGTTTGATACTGGCTAACTTTTCTTTTTCAGCTTCAGCTTTTCGTTCGTCGAGTTGTTCATCAGGGCTAAAGGTTAGAGTAATGCGATGCGGGTTATCTAATAAATACTTGTGTATGAGCTGATTAATAAAATCAGGTTGCTGTGCTTTTAAACGCAGTTTATCTAGCGCAGGGTCTAGATTAAGCAACTCTACCGGATCACTATAATGAGAGCACGCCGAGATGGCAGACAATATAATTTGTAAACCATAAGGGTAGCCATCACCACCCACTTCTCGCTGTGAAAATTCAAGCTGGTGCAAGACAGAGTCAATTTGCTGCTGGCTAACACCGTCTTTAGCTACCGCTGCCAATGTATCTAAAATGAGTTTTTCCACTTCATCACGGTCTTGTGTTTCACTGCCTTCAACACCACAAACAAAACACATTTCCTTATTGGAGTCTTCCAGACCACACAGTGGACTTGGGCTGCTGGCCAAAGAACTGGTTTCCAGTGCAAGCCTTAACGGAGAACTGCTGTTTTCCAATAACAAACTGGACAAAAAGTGTGCTTCCAACTGATCGTCCAAATTAGCGCTGTGCCCTAGCAACCATCCCAATACATGATGGGTTTGTTTATCACTCTGGTTATGAGCGTAACGCTCCTCTACTTTTACCGGAGCGTAATAGCGTTTTTCATCGCTTACTTGAATACGCTCTTCCAGGGCATCAAATTGGTTTAAATACTCAGCAAACGCTAAATGATGTTCGCTGGCTGGGATATCACCATAAGTCATGAAGATCGCATTACTTGGGTGATAGTGTTTTTTATAAAAGTCTTTTAATTCTTGGTAACTTAAATCAAGAATCGTCTCAGGGTCACCACCACTATTAAAATGGTAGGTATTGGTAGGATATAAGTGCTTGCTTAAAGCTTGCCATAATTGGCTGGTGACGCTGCTCATGGCGCCCTTCATCTCATTGTAAACTACGCCTTTAAATTGCAGTTCGCTGTTGGCGTCAGCCGGGTCCTTAAATTCAACCCTATGGCCCTCTTGAGCAAAATCTTGCTCATCCAGTGTGGCGAAAAAAACCGCATCCAAGTACACAGACAATAGGTTATTGAAGTCTTTTTTGTTTTTAGATGCGAATGGATAGGCGGTCCAGTCGCTGCTGGTAAACGCATTCATGAAGGTATTAAGTGAACGTCGAATCATCATGAAAAATGGATCGCGAACCGGGTATTTTTTACTGCCACACAGTGCGGTATGTTCAAGGATGTGGGCCACACCGGTTGAATCCATGGGCATGGTTCTTAACGCCACTAAAAAAACGTTTTCGTCGTTTTGGGCGGCGAGGTGATAATGCTTGGCGCCAGTCTTAGTGTGCTCAAACTCTTGTACTTCAACCCCTAAAGACTCAATGTTTTGAGTGCGTATCAGATTGAAATCGGCATGAACCATGTAGTGCCCTTACTTTAAATTGAGTTAATAAATAGATGCCCGCTATGATACAGGTAAAAGAAGCTAAATGAGATGGGTTTACATCAAGCACGGTGAGTTTTCGTTGAAATCACAAATAAAGAGGGGAAACCGAGGCCTTTGCGCACCCCCGGTATTAATTTTGTTCCGTTAAACCCTGAACTGACCGGTTATCTTACGTAAATTTGCCGAGATACCCACCAAGGACTCACTGGCCGCCTCTACTTCCTGCACATTTTTAACGGCATCGTCTGCGTTTGAACGAATACCTTCAACATTTCTCTTAATGCTATTACTGACTTTTTCTTGTTCGCCAGTAGCAGAGGCAATTTCCATATTCATAGTGGTGATGGACCCCACTTTTTCTGTAATAGTGGCCAGGGATGAATCAGTTTTGGCTGCCTGCTCCACACTGAGTTTTGCCTGATCCTGACTATGAGACATGACTTCAGCAGCACTGCGGGCAGCACTTTGTAATTCTTCAATAACTCGTTGAATTTCCTGGGTAGAATCTTGAGTTCTTGACGCCAGGGTTCTTACCTCGTCAGCCACCACGGCAAACCCTCGACCCTGCTCTCCGGCCCTGGCCGCTTCAATTGCTGCGTTAAGTGCCAACAAGTTGGTCTGCTCCGCAATACCCTTAATCACATCTAAAATAGTGCCCACATTTTCGGTGTCGGATTCCAGTTTTTTAATGACATTAGCGGCCCTCTCCACTTCACTCGCTAAATCATTAATAGACTCTACCGATTGTGTTACCACCGCCCTGCCAGCTTTCGCCTCGGCGTCTGCTTCTTTGGCTGCATCTGCCGCACTGGAGGCATTAAGCGCTACGTTTTGCACACTACTGAACATGTCGTCTACCGACCGGGTTACTTCATCAGTGGCCTTACTTTGCTCATCGGTTATCTGGCTGGTTTTAGTGGTCATATCCCCTAAGTCACTGGATACTTTTGTTAACGGGTCAATGGACTTCATTACATCGCTGATACTGCCGTGCAATTTATCCATAAACTGATTAAACCAGTGTATTAGATCCCCAATTTCATCTTCGCTGTTTTGCACAATGCGCTTGGTTAAATCCCCTTCACCGCTGGCAATATCCTTTAGAGATTCCAGCATAGTATTAAGATTGCGAGTAATGAGTAACACAATGCTAGCGCTGATTAGAACAATCACCACAATGGAGGCAATGCTCAATATAAGGCTCGTTACCAATGCATTATTGGCCGCGTCGTTTGAAGCGGCTACGGTTTCGTTAAAGGCCTGCAACGCACTTTCATTAAAATCCACCAAACGCTTCTTGGTCTGACTTAAGCCATCGTTCATTTTTTGAATTAGTGAAGGCATTTCGGAAGGGTCAAGATTACCGGTCACCATGCCATCAGATAATTTAAGAGCCACTTCAAAATAACCATGAGCTAGGGTTTCTGTGCCCACCAGCGTGTCATGCATGGCTGGCCACAACTGCTTTTGTTCTTGTATTTTTTCAATGAGTTCGCGAAAGGTCCGCTTGGCGGTATCGAGCATCTCACTTTCACCGGTACTCACCGCGGTATTTAGCAGCTCTTCGGTTCGATGGATACGCACAATGTTTTCACGGCTGGATTGCACCACAGGAAAATATAGGTCCTGTATGTCGGCCAGACGCTCCGTATTGTCGGCATTAATGCTGGTATTAATGGCAAGACTGGCGATAAAACCTATAACGGCAATGGCAGGAATCACCAGTATCTTGGCTTTAATGGAGAAACGACTGAGTAAATTCATAGAGCCCTCAACAAAACTGTCTTCCCTTATAAGTCTGTTCTTATAAGCATAGACAAAGAATTGCCAAGGTCTAACCCATTTATCGAATCGCTAGGCTACTATCCGGATCAAACCATTTAAGTTTGCCGTGCAGAGACACAACTTGGCCAACGATGATTAAGGTAGGGGCGGCTACTGGTTGCTTTTGAAGCTCATCCACCATAGTCGCTAGGGTAGCAATCACGACTTTTTGATCACTGGTGGTGCCTTTTTGCACAAGTGCCATGGGAGTGTCTTTCGCCATCCCATGGGCCACCAACTGCTCACAGATGATAGGCAAACCCATCAGCCCCATATAAAACACGATGGTTTGATTAGGGTGTACCAGCTCACTCCAGGGTAGATCTGCACTGTCATTTTTAAGGTGACCAGTAACAAACCTTACCGATTGAGCATAATCTCGGTGAGTAAGAGGAATGCCGGCATAAGAGGAACACCCAGAGGCCGCCGTAATTCCTGGCACCACCTGAAAGGGAATACCTTCATCGGCCAGCTCTTCGATCTCCTCACCACCTCGGCCAAAGATAAAGGGGTCTCCGCCTTTAAGGCGCAACACTCTGTGTCCAGCCTTAGCGTATTTAACCAGTAATTGGTTAATACCCTCTTGCGAGACCGCATGATCGGATCTGGCCTTGCCCACATACACCATTTGGGCATCGCGACGACACAAATCTAAAATGGGCGCACTTACCAATCGATCGTATATCACCACATCAGCCTGCTGCATGAGGCGCAATGATTTGAAGGTTAGCAAGTCAGGATCTCCAGGGCCCGCACCCACTAAATACACCTCACCCAACTCTCTTTTTTGAGGTTGTGAGTCTTTTAATTGCGCTTGCAGCACTTGCTCGGCTTCATGCTCCTTGCCCGCAAAAATCAACTCTGACACAGGACCTTGCAATACCGACTCCCAAAAGCCACGACGCTGATTCACCTTATCGAAGCGAGCCTTTACCTGATTGCGATATTTTTCGGCCAACAAGGCTAATCGGCCATAGGTGGCCGGCAATACCGTTTCCAGTTTTGCCCTTAATATCCGGGCCAGCACAGGAGAACTGCCCCCCGAACTGACCGCCGCTATAATGGGTGATCGATCCACTATGGCAGGAAAGATAAAGGTGCAAAGCTCTGGATGATCCACCACATTTACCGGAATATTGGCCTTTTTGGCATGCTCCGACACCAACTGATTGATGCTTGAGTCATCGGTGGCAGCTATCACTAGGGTGTAACCACCTAGAGGTTGCTGCGAATAACCTTCTGTAATGAGCTCTCCTTGAGACTTTTTTACCAAAGTTTCAAGTTCGCCATTGATTTGCGGGCTACAGACACTCACCTTGGCCCCAGCCTTGTTCAACAATCGCGCCTTGCGCAGCGCCACTTCACCGCCCCCTACCAACAAGACAGAGCGGTTTTTCAAATCAAAGAAAAGCGGTAAAAACTGCATAATCTAACCCATGTATTCGAGGTTATTCATGTAAGGTTTAAGTGCCTGAGGTACCTGAATACGCCCATCGGCTTGCTGATAGTTCTCTAACACTGCAACCAAGGTTCGACCCACAGCCAAGCCCGAACCATTTACGGTGTGCAATAATTCAGGTTTATTGGTTTCAGGGTTGCGCCAGCGCGCCTGCATACGGCGAGCTTGGTAATCCAAGAAATTACTGCACGAGGATATTTCGCGGAATTTCTGCTGACCGGGCAACCACACTTCAAGATCCAACGTCATGGCTGCGGAAAAACCCAGGTCACCGCCGCACAATTTAACGGTGCGGTAAGGCAATTCAAGCTTTTGCAGTATTTTCTCGGCATGCAAGGTTAGGTCTTCTAATGCTTGCTGACTGTCTTGTGGCCTAACAAACTGTACTAATTCAACTTTTTCAAACTGGTGCTGACGAATCATGCCACGAGTGTCGCGACCATAACTTCCCGCCTCACTGCGGAAACATGGGGTATGGCAGGCAAACTTAATAGGGAGTTGTTTAGCATCCACTATCTCATTACGCAGTAAATTGGTAACCGGCACTTCTGCAGTGGGAATCAGGTAATAATGGGTATCATTAAAGGGGATTTTAAAGAGGTCTTCTTCAAATTTAGGCAATTGCCCTGTGCCTTTAAGGCTGTCGCTGTTTACCATGAACGGTACGTATGTTTCGGTGTAGCCATGCTCTTCGGTATGGGTGTCCAGCATAAGCTGAATCAAGGCACGGTGCATACGTGCTACCTGCCCCTTCATGACTGCAAAACGTGAACCGGTTATCTTGGCGGCCACTTCAAAGTCAATACCGTCTAGGCCAACCCCTAGATCCACATGATCTTTGGTTTCAAAGTCATACGGTTTAGGCTCACCCCAAGTACGCAACTCGATATTTTCCTCTTCATCTTTACCTTCAGGTACAGATTCATCGGGAATATTAGGAATGGCCATCAATAGATTGTGTAGCGCTTCCTGAATTGACTTGGCTTCATCCACCGCCGTTTTTAACTGAGCGTCAATATTGGCCAGAACCTCGGCAACCTTAGCCTTGGCTTCGTCGACGCTTAAACCTTGAGCGATAAACTGACCAATTTGCTTGGAAGCTTTTTTCTTTTCGGCTTGTAGGTTTTGTGAACTTACATCAGCAGCCTTGCGTTGCGCGTCCAACGACGTAAACAACGCCACATCAAACGTATAAAACTTTTTAGCCAAAGACTCGGCTACAGCTTGCGGGTTTTCTCGAACTTTACGAATATCCAGCATGTTTATTTCCAACTAAAAAATCATTTTGGCCAGGTGCCAGCCCACAAAACAGGCGAACACACTGCCGATAACACTTACTAAAAAATACACGGACGCTGCCAGCCATTGGCCGGCATGTAACATATTCAAGCCTTCCATGGAGAAGGTCGAAAAGGTGGTAAATGCGCCCAAAAAACCCACCATTACTAATTCACGCCAGTAACCTGTCATCTTGAAATAATCTAAAATGATAACGGCACAGATACCCATTAAAAAGGAGCCCAGCAAATTTATGGCAAGTGTAGCAAACGGAAAGGCAACACCCAATAATTTCGTGAGCTGAGCACTGACAAATGCTCGACTTAATGCCCCTAGAGCGCCCCCAAGAGCAATGATGAAGTAGTGCATTAAGAGGGATACCTTTTATTAAGGCTCTGTCGGTCCAGGTTGGCTAGATAATCAAGCTTGCTTTTTATCTTTAATTCCAAGCCGCGCTCTACAGGCTTGTAAAATTCTTGATCGCTTATTTGCTCTGGCAGATAATTTTCACCAGCAGCATAGGCCTGATCCTCGTCATGGGCGTAGCGGTATTCCTGACCATAGCCCTGTTCCTTCAATAATGAGGTGGGAGCATTACGCAAATGATCCGGCACTTCAAAACTGGTTGAATTACGCACCAATTCAGTTACTTGGTTATAGGCGGTATACACGGCATTGCTTTTGGCGGCACTGGCCAGATAAACAATGGCTTGCGCTATGGCCAGCTCTCCTTCTGGGCTGCCCAACCGCTCAAAAGCCTGCCAAGCATCCATGGATATCTGCAAGCCTCTGGGGTCTGCATTGCCAATGTCTTCACTGGCCATACGCACCACCCTGCGTATAATGTACAGCGGATCACAACCACCATCCAGCATACGCACATACCAATAAAGAGCACCGTCCGGGCTAGAACCTCTTACCGATTTATGAAGGGCCGAAATCTGCTCGTAGAAGATGTCTCCACCCTTATCAAACTGACGTACAGATTCCTGGGCTATTTCTTTAACCAGATTCATTTGGATTATATTCTGGTTCTCGGCCATGGCCAGATCGCTTGCCATCTCCACCAGGTTTAAAGCACGACGGGCATCACCGTCGCTGACCCGCGCTAAAAACAAAGCCGCCTCGGCATCGATCTTTAATTCATGCTTTTTAAGTAAAGCATCCCTAACAAACACACCTTCAATTAGCTCTTTAAGCGTTTGTTCGCTAATGCCTCGCAATTTATATACACGAGCACGGGATAAAAGGGCTGAATTCAACTCAAAACTTGGGTTTTCGGTGGTGGCGCCGATAAAAATTACCGTGCCATTCTCCACAAAGGGTAAAAACGCATCTTGCTGGGACTTATTAAAACGATGCACCTCATCAACGAATAACAATGAGGTCTTACCCTGCTGCTGAAAGTACTTAGCTTGATCGATGCAGGCGCGTATCTCTTTCACACCGTCCATCACCGCCGATAAGGCCAAGAATTCAGCTTGGGCGTAATTAGCCAATAATTTTGCGAGGGTAGTTTTTCCCACCCCGGGCGGGCCCCAAAAGATCATGGAGTGCAGCTGGCCACTCTCTATGACCTTACGCAGCGCTTTATCTTCACCCAGCAGATGTTCCTGCCCTATATAATACTGCAAAGAAGTAGGCCTAAGCCGAGAAGCCAGTGGCTCGTAGCTTCCGGCCTTTTCAAATAGAGAATCTTGCATGTTTATTGGGCGCGAATCACATCTATGCCAGAGGGGATATTAAACTCAAATAAGGAATCCAGTAGCTGATCACTTTGCCTTACCTTCTGTAAACTAATGATGGTTTTTTGACCCACCTCGTCTTTGATCACCATGCGGGACAATAATTTATTGCCGTCAAATTCCAAACGCAGACGATCAAACAGGGTATCGGTGCGCTTGGGAATCAACACAAAATGATACTCTGCATCTAGTGCCTCGCCATACACTTCGTATTCTTGGGCGATAGTTTTAACGTTGCCGGTTAATAACAAGGCAGGTGTGACAGACAATCGCTGATCCAACTTTTGAATGCTGACCTGCTCTAAATCCTCATCATACTGCCACAATGTTTCACCATTGCTGAGCAATAACTGTTCAAACGGCGATTGACTCTGCCAGCGAAATTTATTGGGACGTTTAAGGTGTAATATGCCCTTTTGGGTTTGAAGTAACGTTCCCTTGCCATCAAATGTATGCTGAACAAACTCGGCTTCAATGTTGTTCATACCCTGTAAATAGTCACTTAATATGACAGTGCTTTCTGCGGCCTGAGCGGAAAAGTCTGTAAAAAAACAAACCGCCAATAATAAAAATCGTCTCACGATTACTCCTTAATGTTCGACCGGGGGTGGCGCTAAAACTTCTCTTGAGCCATTTTGGCTGGGGGTTGAAACCACACCAGCCTGCTCCATGGACTCCACTAAACGAGCCGCGCGATTGTAACCAATTCTTAATTTACGCTGCACGCTCGAGATAGATACTTTGCGGGTCTGCGTCACAAAGGCAATGGCTTCATCAAACAAGGCATCCGCCTCGCCATCATCTGACTCAGATGCCATACCAGGCACCCCATCCCCCGAATCACCATTAATAATGGAGTCGATAAATACGGGAGAGCCACGCTTTTTCCAATCAGCCACCACCGCATGGACCTCGTCATCATCCACAAAGGCGCCATGAACACGAATAGGCAATGAGGTACCTGGTGGCAAATACAGCATATCCCCGTGACCTAATAATTGCTCAGCTCCACCTTGGTCCAAAATAGTACGAGAATCAATTCGAGAGCTTACTTGAAAGGCCATGCGTGTGGGCACGTTGGCTTTAATTAGACCCGTAATAACATCTACAGAAGGCCTCTGGGTCGCCAGTATCAGATGAATTCCGGCTGCACGGGCCTTTTGAGCAATACGAGCAATGAGCTCTTCTACCTTTTTGCCAACTATCATCATCATGTCGGCGAATTCATCGATAACCACTACGATGTAAGGCAGTTTACCCAGGTCGCTGGGGGCATCCTCCATGCTTTCTTCTGGTTTCCAGAATGGATCTTTTATGGGCTCCCCAGCTTCGATGGCATCAAGAACTTTTTTGTTATAACCGGCCAGGTTTCGAACCCCTAAAGCCGCCATAAGCTTGTAACGGCGCTCCATCTCTGCCACGCACCAACGTAAACCGTTAGCTGCTTCTTTCATATCGGTAACCACTGGCGTCAGCAGGTGAGGAATGCCGTCATAAACGGATAACTCAAGCATCTTGGGGTCTACCAAAATAAGGCGCAAATCTTCAGGCCCGGATTTATACAGCATGCTGATTAACATACTGTTTACGCCAACGGATTTACCGGAGCCTGTGGTACCGGCCACCAATAGGTGGGGCATTTTAGCTAGGTCGGCGGTAACCGGGTCACCGGCTATATCGTGACCCAGGGCCAACGCCAACGGCGACTTGTGAGACTGAAACTCATGGGAGGACAACACATCGCCCAAATACACCATGGCGCGATTTTCATTGGGAATTTCTAGCCCCATTACAGACTTACCAGCAATCACCTCAACCACCCTCACACTCACCATGGCCAGCGAACGAGCTAAATCCTTGGCCAACCCAGTGATTTTGGAAGCTTTCACACCAGGCGCAGGTTGGATTTCAAAGCGAGTGATAACCGGCCCCGGGTTCACTGCCACCACCTCGATTTTCACCCCAAAGTCTTTAAGTTTAATCTCCAACAGACGGGACATCTCTTCTAGTTTTTCAGGGCTATAGCCAGTTTCATGGCTGCCCTGCTGGCGATTCAACAAATCAATGGACGGCAGATCGCCCACATCAAATAGTCGACCCTGCACTTGCCCCAGTGATTTCTTTTCAAAAGGCTCAATCTTGATTTTCTTAACCCCTGGCGCCACCGGCTTAACCGACGCATTGTCGGGTTTTTTAACCGAAAACGCCTTGGATAGCACTTTGGGAATTTGTGATACTTGAGTAACGGCAGGTGTGGTAGGAGCCGCCACCTTTGGCGCGGCTGCTGGCGTCTGCAATGCGGGAATGGCTGTTTTGAGTTCGGGCTCTAGTGGGATCCGGCCCTCAGGATTTTGCTCCTGTTTTAACTTGCTTCTGGTTTTGAGTTTTGTCCAAACTGTTGCCACAAGGGACAATGTTAGTTTACCCAATGCGTCCAAGGTAGCTAACCAGGCAATGTCTGCATAAATGGTTAATCCCCAAATAAATCCCAATAACCCCAGCAGACTGGCCCCTACAAAACCAAACTGAGTCACTAGTGGTGCAGATACAGAACTGCCAACTGCTCCTCCAGCCCCGGCAGGCAATAGCTCAGTGCCGTCGTAGAGTTGAATCAATACTGATGAGGAAAATAAAATAAACAACACACCCATAAGGCGCCATGTCCAGCCCATTAAGCCGTATTGCAATTGAGGTTGTTTGAAGCGCTGCCAGAATTTTAATATAGGTAATATGGCCAATAAATAGGCGCCATAGCCCAGCAGGGAAAATAACAAATCAGCCAAAAAAGCGCCTGATTTACCGCCAAGATTCGCCGTTACCAAATTAGTATTTAGCTGGCGCCAGCCAGGGTCCCCAGGCGCATAGGATAATAATGCCAACAGTAGAAAGATCGCAGCAATAGTCATTAACAAAAATAGACCTTCTTTGCTGACAGCCGCTAGCTGTGAATGCCAATCTATATTAACTTTTTCTTTATTTTGAAGCACTTAGCCGCTAGCCTAGCCTAATCCATGTTGATACGGATTGTATCGTGTCGGCTGAAATTATCTAGCACGCATTCACTCTATGGCCACTTCCTTACATTGGTTAGACCAAAATACCGACGCATTCCCCCATTATCAATATGCAATGGAGGAACCCAACGGCCTATTGGCCGCAGGCGGCGACTTGAGCCCAGAGCGCCTAATAAACGCTTATAGCCTGGGTATTTTCCCTTGGTACAACCCCGGAGAGCCCATTCTGTGGTGGACTCCTGACCCCAGATCCGTTGTTTACCCCAATGAATTTAAACCCTCGCGAAGCCTAAAAAAGCTCATCAACAAAAAAACCTTTACTGTCACAATGGATACCTGTTTCGCCGATGTCATACAGCAGTGCGCTCAGCCCAGACGCGATCAAGCTGGCACCTGGATTGATGAAGATATAAATAAGGCCTACAACCAATTACATAAAATTGGCTTCGCACACTCAGTTGAGGTTTGGTTTGAAGGAGAATTAGTGGGTGGTTTATACGGTATCGCACTAGGAAAGTCTTTTTTTGGCGAGTCCATGTTTAGTACAATGGACAATGCCAGTAAGGTGGCCTTTGCAACATTATGTGAGCAGCTTACAAAGTGGCAGTTCGACATTATAGATTGCCAGGTTCACAACCCACACCTGGCAAGCCTTGGGGCGATTGAAATACCCCGAAGCACCTTCCTGGCTCAATTAAGCAGCGCCATCAAAAAAGACGAACAGGAGCTTTGGAAAATTGACTGACCTTAATAAACCCAATGAGCACTCCATTCGAATGCTTACTCTGGTTGAGCCTCATGACTGCAGCTACCTGCCCAATCGCCAAGCTAACTCCATTTTTGTTGATAGCAAGACCCCGCCTAATTGGCAACAATATTGCCAACTGTCACATTTGGGTTTTAGGCGCTCCGGTAGCCATTATTATCGCCCTCAATGCCCCAGTTGCGATGAGTGCAAGTCATGCCGAATACGTGTATTTGAGATTAACCTGAATAGTAAACGATTTAAGCGCATCCTGGCCAAGAGCAACAACCTGCAAATAAGCTTGTCTCCAGCCACCTACTCAGATGAACACTATGAACTATACCAAAGGTACATACGCGCACGACATCAAGATGGTGATATGTACCCGCCAACCGTTGAGCAATATAAAAGTTTTATCGTGGGTACAGCCCCCTTCAACCAATTTCTCGAGGTAAGGGACCAGGATCACAAACTAGTATCCTGCACCGCAGTTGATTTTCTGAATGATGGTATTAGTGCGGTATACACCTACTATGACCCTGACATAGAAAAAATTAGCCCGGGAACTCTGGCTGTACTACTTCTATGCAAGATGGCAAAAAACAACCAGCTAGATTACCTTTATTTGGGCTACTGGGTAAAAAACAGTCAGAAAATGCATTACAAAGCCCAATATCGACCACTAGAGATCTTTAATGGTGAGGAGTGGCAATTACTGCAAGTAGAAAATGAACAGGTAAATACACCCCTGATTTAGACACCTCATTCCACTGACTGATACAGGTTAGATTATGGAGAGACACACTAGCTTATTCATTGGATTTAAGGCAGAATGCGCTCGATTTTAAATCTTTCCCCAGGTGAATGAATGTCCAGAGAAGACCACATTGAAATGGAAGGTGAGGTAATTGATACCCTTCCTAACACAATGTTCCGAGTTAAGCTTGAAAATGGCCACGTTGTAACAGCCCATATTTCAGGCAAAATGCGTAAAAACTACATCCGCATATTAACCGGCGACAAGGTAAAGGTAGAGTTAACGCCTTACGATCTAAGTAAAGGCCGCATTACCTACCGCGCCCGTTAAAAAAAGCCCCTAGGGGCTTTTTTTATATCTCTTTTACACCTCCGCCTTTTGCGTTGCCGCTTCATCTTCCAGAATGCACAGCCCAATATCATCATCAATCAAATCAATTTTCACTGTCCCTCCTTTGTCCGCAAGCTTGCCAAACAGTATGTGCTCAGCCAGCGGCTTCTTAACTTTCTCTTGAATTAACCTTGCCATGGGACGAGCGCCCATTTGTGGATCATAGCCATGCTCAGCAAGCCATACACGGGCACTGTCCGTGGCATAGATAATCACCTTCTTATCATCTAACTGCGCTTGCAACTCACTAAGGAATTTATCAACCACATGCCCAATCACATCCTTACTTAGTACATCAAACTGGATAATGGAATCCAATCGATTACGAAACTCAGGAGTGAAGGTTTTGCGAATAACCTCCATGGCATCTGTGGTGTGATTTTGCTCGTTAAAACCAATGGAGCGACGGCTCCCAGACTCCGCGCCCGCGTTAGTAGTCATAACAAGCACCACATGGCGAAAATCAGCCTTACGGCCATTGTTATCGGTAAGCGTGCCGTGGTCCATCACCTGAAGCAGCAAATTAAACACATCTGGGTGAGCCTTCTCAACCTCGTCCAATAGCAATACACAGTGAGGGGTTTTATTCACCGCCTCAGTCAACAAACCGCCCTGGTCATAACCCACATAGCCAGGAGGCGCACCTATTAAACGAGACACCGTATGGGCCTCCATATACTCAGACATATCGAAGCGCACCAGCTCCATACCCATGACATGGGCTAACTGGCGACTAACTTCAGTCTTACCCACGCCGGTAGGCCCAGCAAACAAGAAAGAACCTATGGGCTTTTCCGGGGCCTTTAACCCGGCCCGGGAGAGCTTGATGGCGTTGGCCAAAGAATTAATGGCATCATCCTGACCAAACACCATCATTTTCATGTTTTTATCAAGATTCATCAGGGTTTTCTTGTCATCGGTATTTACCGAGCGAGACGGTATTCTGGCAATCTGTGCCACGATTTTTTCGATATCAGAGACCTGAATGAGTTTTTTACGCTTACTCTGGGCCACCAGTCGCTGCCCTGCCCCCACTTCATCAATAACATCGATTGCCTTATCCGGCATATGGCGATCACGGATAAAACGATCGGCCAATTCAGATGCTGCACGCAGCGCCTTATCGGTGTATTTAAGCTCGTGATGTTCTTCGAACTTGGATTTAAGGCCTTTTAATATCTTATAGGTGTCATCCACGCTGGGCTCAACCACATCAATTTTCTGAAAACGGCGCGCCAGAGCACTGTCCTTCTCAAAGATACCTCGAAACTCATTAAAAGTCGTAGACCCCATACAGCGCAGCTCACCACTGCTCAATAATGGCTTAAGCAGATTGGACGCATCCATAACCCCGCCCGACGCAGCACCGGCGCCAATAATGGTATGGATCTCATCTATAAATAAAATAGATTTAGGCTGCCGTTTTAACTCACTTAATAGCGACTTGAAGCGCTTTTCGAAATCCCCGCGATATTTAGTACCGGCTAACAACGCTCCCATATCCAGGCTATACACCACAGAGTCATTCATTATTTCGGGGATTTTCTTGTCTACGATACGCTTGGCCAATCCTTCGGCAATGGCCGTTTTACCCACACCAGACTCACCCACCAACAAAGGGTTGTTCTTGCGGCGCCGAGAAAGAATTTGAATGCAACGCAATAGCTCCTCATCACGACCAATTAGCGGGTCAATCTTGCCTTCTTTTGCCAATTTATTGAGGTTGCTTGCGTAATTATCGAGGGCACTCGTGGAAGAATCTGCAGAGACTTCCTCCTCAATGGCGTCAGAATCAATATCATCCTGCTGCCCTGACAATTTAGAAATGCCGTGACTGATAAAATTCACCACATCAATACGGGCAATATTTTGCTGTTTCAAGAAGTAAACGGCCTGAGACTCTTGCTCACTGAAGATAGCTACCAGTACGTTGGCACCGGTTACCTCTGACTTACCTGAACTCTGCACATGAAATACCGCTCGCTGCAGCACACGCTGAAATCCTAAAGTAGGTTGGGTTTCACGCTCAAATTCATCTTCTGGCAATAATGGCGTGGTGGAGTCTACAAAATCCTGCAAATCCTTACTCAAGCGCTCAATTTCGGCACCACAAGCAATCAGCACTTCTTTGGCGGCATCATTATTGGTAAGCGATAACAATAGATGTTCCACCGTCATAAACTCATGACGCTTTACTCTAGCCTCTTTAAAGGCAGTATTAAGAGTGGCTTCCAAGTCTCTATTTAGCATCTGCTTTTCCCTTATTTAATTCGTTGCACGTCGCACATTAGCGGGTGTTGATGCTCTTTGGCGTAAGCCATCACTTGAGCCGCTTTGGTTTGCGCAATATCCTTAGTGTAAGTGCCGCATACCGCTTTGCCTTGGGTATGCACCGCCATCATAATTTCCGTGCACTTTTCGAGCCCCATTGAAAAATACTTGCTAAGCACTTCAATCACAAAATCCATGGGAGTGTAATCGTCATTTAACATGACCACCTGATACATGGATGGCTTCTCTAGCTTGGGTTCGGCTGGCGCCACCGCAACGCCATGGGCCTGTTCAGACTGCCCATCCCCCATAGTTAAGATTAGTTCAATTTCCGGCATTTTGCTGCGCCCCAATTACTGCTGATATAGATTAAAGAGTAACGTAAATTAATAAGCGATGAACGCTTGACAAAGCCGAAAGATTGACACAATGTAACTTTCAACAATGGAGCAGATAACATAGCCTTAGTACCTATGCTATATGGTTCCAAAAATAATAAATACAAGCTAGGTTTTGGAGTACAGATCATGCAAACAGGGAAAGTGAAATGGTTCAATAATGCCAAAGGCTATGGATTCATTTTATCCGATGAGGGAGGCGAGGACATGTTTGCTCATTACTCCTCAATTCAAACTGAAGGCTACAAGACACTGAAAGCTGGCCAGTCCGTGGAGTTTGATACTAAGCCTAGCGACCAAGGCACTCACGCCATTAACATTACACCGCTCGATATGCTTAGCCCAGTTCAAGATCAGCAGCAAAGCAACGCCGAAAAAGTTCTAAACAACGAAAAACAGCAGGCGTAAAACAAGCTATCAGCAGACACAAAAAAGCCCGGATAATCCGGGCTTTTTTGTGTCTGGCAACTCACCGCATATTAGATGGCATCGATAATTTTATTTAGCGCAGCACTTGGGCGCATAACCTTCGCTACAACCGCCACATCTGGGTGGTAATAACCACCTAAGTCCAACGCCTCACCCTGAGCCGCACATAGCTGCTCGATGATAGTATTACGCTCACTATCAATCTGCGTGGCCACCTCAGTAAACTGCTGCTTTAATTGCAAATCTTTTTCTTGAGCTGCCAATGCCTGCGCCCAATAAGTAGCCAGATAAAAGTGACTTCCACGATTATCCACCTCACCCACACGGCGAAGCGGTGATCTATCATGATCTAAAAATTTACTGGTCGCTTCAGCCAAGGTCTCGGCTAAAATTACCGCTTTTGGATTTTTTGTTTTACTGCCCAGATCTTCCAAGGAGACCGTTAGGGCTAAAAATTCACCTAAAGAATCCCAGCGCAAATGACCCTCTTCGGAAAGTTGTTGCGCATGTTTAGGAGCCGAGCCCCCTGCACCTGTTTCATACAGGCCACCACCTGCTAATAACGGCACTATGGACAACATCTTGGCACTGGTGCCCAACTCTAATATTGGAAATAAATCCGTTAGGTAGTCACGCAATACATTACCGGTTACCGAAATAGTATCCTGGCCTGCCTTCACTCGTAACATAGTGAAGTTAATGGCATCCACAGGAGACATGATCTGAATATCCAAGCCAGCCGTATCCAGTTTCGCCAAATATTGATTCACAATACTGATAATATTGGCGTCGTGACCACGTTTTTCGTCCAACCAAAAAATGGCTGGCTGGCCGGTGGCCCTGGCACGGTTAACCGCAAGTTTTACCCAATCTTGAATAGGCGCATCCTTGGTTTGACACATACGCCAAATATCACCCTGCTCCACTTGATGCTCAATCAATACCTGCTCAGCCGAATCAATCACACACATAGTGCCA
>Ga0209290_1000928_pt1 | contig 16974 bp, 16 predicted proteins | sample EN1Hudsemesocosm_2_FD_184632 | JGI IMG/M metagenome (GOLD analysis project Ga0209290, IMG submission 184632) | Methane-oxidizing microbial communities from mesocosms in the Hudson Canyon - EN10B Hudson Canyon (SPAdes) (version 2) | ecosystem: Environmental > Aquatic > Marine > Cold seeps... | reverse complement strand
TTTATCTTTAAATGTCAGTGAAATTATTCATGGCATCGAAACGATCATGCAAATTCAATTTCTTAATCCGGATGTTTATTTTATTAGTGACTTGCCTTCACAGTTAGTGAAAGAGGATGTGGCTATTGTTACTGGTTCAGCTCTGGTAATGAGCTTGCTTGCAACACTTTACCCCGCTTGGCGTGCCTCTAAAGTACAGCCTGCAGAGGCCTTACGTTATGAGTAATATTGTTATTGAGGCAAAAGGAATCAGTAAAACATATGATGAGGCGGTTAATGCTTTGTGTATTTTTAATGATTTGAATTTTCGACTTCTGGAAGGCGAGTCTGTTAGCGTATTGGGTAGCTCGGGTTCGGGTAAGACGACACTGCTTAATATTATAGGAGGCTTGGATAAAGCTTCCGCAGGTCAGGTGAGTCTTTGTGACACCGATTTGAGTGCTTGCTCAGAAAAAAAGTTAACGAGTCTACGAAATAAACATTTAGGTTTTGTTTATCAGTTTCATCACTTGTTGGCCGAGTTTACCGCGCTTGAAAATGTCGCGATGCCTTTATATATAGCTGGGGTCTCACGTAAAAAAGCAAATGCAAAAGCCTTAGAAATGTTGGGAATGGTGGGTTTGTCTAGCCGGGTGGAGCATAAACCTTCAGAGCTTTCTGGTGGTGAGCGTCAGCGTGTTGCGATAGCCAGAGCCTTGGTTAATGAGCCAAAGTGTGTGTTGATGGATGAACCTACGGGTAATCTGGATGAAACGACGGCTAAAAAAATTCAGACTATTATGCTTAATCTCAAGGAAAAGCTAGGTACTAGTTTTGTGATCGTCACTCACGATACCCAGTTGGCTCATAAAATGGACCGGGTCATGATGATGGAAGAGGGCTCTCTTAGAGAACTAGAAAAAGTAGAGAGTTAGAAAAAGCTTAAGCGCTATTTTTTGTTTTAGCCTTTCTCATTTCTACTCTACGGTTCCACTTTCGCAAAGTACTCTTCTTCCAGGCTGCATTAATAAGAAAATACCCTCCGATACTTGAAATGATGGCTGTTACCAGTGAGCCAAAATACATAGGAATGCCAATTTCAAATAATTTCTCTTTCATCCATGCGAATGAAAGCTCGTACTCAAATGGTGAGGCCGGGATATCAAGAATCCAGGCGCCGAGTAAATACTCACAATAAAAAAGCGGTGGCATGGTGAGCGGGTTGCTAATCCAGCATAGTGCGAGTGATAGCGGTAGGTTGGCATTAAAGCGAAGGGCGCAAAAAGCGGCGGCTATCATTTGAAAAGGTATCGGCAGAGATGCCCAGAATAAGCCTATTGCAAATGCCTTGATCACAGAATGACGATTCAAGTGCCATAGGTTAGGCTCATGAATTAACGGGCCTAAAAAGCGTAAGGATTTATTATTCTTGATCGATTCAGGATCAGGTAAGTGCTTTTTAATAAAATCTTTAGGCATAACTTCTAGTCTATTAAGTCTAAATCTATGAATTAACGTTCAAACTCAAGGAAGAGTTTATGTTTATCTGGATGGCCGCATTTTGTGCAGGCGTTATCATACTCTATTGTAGTGGTTTTTTGTTACCCTGCTATATTTATATTTTGCCTTTGTTTAGTTTGTTTCTTCTGCCTCGTATCAAACTATTTTGGCCTGTTTTATTCCTATTGTTGGGCTATAGCTATGCGAATATAGAGGCAAGTAGGCACTCATCTACTATTTTACCTGAAGCGCTTGAGGGCCAAAGGGTTCAATTAGAGGCTTATCTTTGCTCATTACCTCGAGTGAGCGAGCGCTATTCGGTGGCAGAGTTTTGTGTACTTTCTTTCAGGTCCACTTCTGAAAAGGTTGATGATCAGCGTTTCCTATTGCGTTGGCCGCATTCGATGGACATCGATTTACAAAAAGGCGGGTTTGATTTTATTGTGCGCTTGAAAAGGCCTCATGGAACCGTTAATCCGGTTGGAGGCTCATATGAGCGGTATTTATTTCACCAGAGGATTTCAGCCACTGGTTTGATCCTTGAGAGTCTTAAGTCGCGAAGCATTAGCCAGCCTTATTTAAGTTTAGGTCAGACTATTCATCAAGGCTTTGTCTTGTTTCGCTTGGCTATCTCTAATCATTTAAATATTGCTCTAAGTGGGTACGAGCACCGTGGAATATTAACCGCATTAATATTAGGCGAACGCTCAGGCATTTCTTCAGAAGATAATCGTGTGTTAAGTATGACTGGAACGCAGCATCTTATGGCTATCTCTGGTTTGCATGTGGGTGTTATTTTAATCGGTTTATTTTTTTGTTTACCAAAAACTAAAAAAAGTTTGATCTTGGTCTCGGGGATTGGCCTAGTTTATATTTCTTTAGTTGGTTTTAGTGCTTCATCTCAGCGTGCCTGGGTGATGTGTGTGCTTGCTCTGATTTATATTTCCGGGTTCATGGCTTCGAGTCGATGGCGGGCATATTTGCTGGCTTTGACTGTGGTTTTGTTACTTGATCCACTCGCAACCTTGAATGTCGGGTTCTGGTTTTCTTTTATTTGTGTCGCCTTGTTATTGTTCTTAACCAGTTTTTCTAAAAGAAACCAGTCGGCGTGGCTGGGTTTCTGGCTGGTGCAAACAGTGTTATTTATTGGTCTGATACCGGTGAATAGTTATCTGGGTTTACCGCATAGTTTGTCAAATAGTTTGGCGAATTTAATCGCTATTCCTTGGGTATCGTTAATCGTTCTTCCGGGTTCTCTATTGTCTTTAGCTGTTTCTTTCATCGATATAGATAGTGCGCGTTTCGGTTTCGCTTTTCTAAATGAATGTATACATATATTAATGACTTTTTTAGACTCTCTCTCTGCAGTCTATCGGCATGAATCCATTGAAAGGTCGGCTTATTTAATTAGTGGTATCTTGTTATGTTTATTGGTGATAATCGTATTTAGCCGTCTTAAATTTATGTCGGTGTGTCTAATGTTAATACTAGCATTATTTGTATTTGTGCCTGCCAGGACAGCGATAGACAAGAGCGCTGTCTTAGTGTTTGATTCCGGTCAGGGGCTAGCCGTATCGATGATATGGGCCAACCAGTTTTGGCTGTACGATACAGGGCCTGCTTTTGGGTCGATGTCGACTAAGGATTCGGCTATTTTGCCTTATTTAAGAAGCTTCCAGCTCTTGAAAAATATGACGGGCATTGTCGTGAGTCATGGCGATTCAGATCATGCAGGAGGCTTGTCATCGCTTTTGGAAAGTTTAAAACCGAAAGAGGCATGGGTGGGAGAGCTTGCTCGACTTCCTGAATATCAGGTGTTGGGTCAAAATATCATGCGGCCTTGCGTAACAGGTATGAGGTGGGAAAAGGCGCAAGGTTTGATAGAGGTTTTATATCCTTTTCCAGGCGCTGCTGGGCAAGCAGTTTTTTCTTCAAATAATCACTCATGCGTTATCCGTTTCACTTTGAAGGGTAAAGTGTTTTTATTTATGGGCGACTTAGAAGGCAAAGCTGAATATGAATTGGTTAAGCGATATCGGCATAAATTAAAAGCTGATGTATTGATTGCGGGCCATCATGGTTCGGTGAATGCGACAAACTATGCCTTACTTAAGCATGTATTGCCCACTGATGTGGTTTTTTCATCAGGGTATTTGAATCGTTTTAATCACCCACACCAAGACGTTCTTGAACGAGTGAGAAAATTTGGAGCAAGAATTCATAATACCGCTTTGGATGGTGCCTTGAGCTTTTATCCGGATGAAGAAAGTGGCGGATTTATGACGGTAAAAAAATATCGGCATAATGAGTCGTTTTTTTGGCTGCAAAAATAGAAAAAGAGATAAGCTAAAACTTAACAAGCTTTTCTAAACTTCAGTTTGTGCTAAAGTAGCAACTTTAAAAATTAAGCCACTTTTTTAGTTGTTAATTTTGTCATTTTTATAGTTAGTACAATAAATAATTCGGGGAGAATTCTAAGTGTTGGATTTATTAAAGCCGGGCGGCATTATTATGTTCCCATTGTTGCTTTGTTCGGTTTTGGCGCTGGCAATTATTATTGAACGTTTCTGGACTTTACGTGTTAGTCGTTTAGCACCAAAATCTCTGGTTCAGGACCTTTGGGGCTGGATTAAAAAGAAAGAGTTAAGTGCTCGTAAATTGAAAGAGTTAAAAGAAGCAGCGCCACTAGGAAGAGTTTTAGCTGCAGGTTTAGCGAATGCAAAACATGGTCGGGAGATCATGAAAGAAAGCATCGCGGAGGAAGCGAGCCATGTGGTGCATGAAATGGAACGCTTTTTAACAGCGCTTGGTACGATTGCAGTTATTACCCCGCTTCTTGGTTTGTTGGGGACGGTTATCGGTATGATAAAGGTTTTTGCGCAATTACAACTTGAAGGAGCAGGCAATGCGGCGGCGCTTGCTGGCGGAATTTCTGAAGCACTGATTACCACCGCCGCGGGTATGACAGTTGCCATTCCGGCGCTTATTTTTCATCGTTACTTTCTACGTCGTGTTGATGAAATTGTGGTCGACATGGAGCAAGAGTCTTTACGCTTAGTTGAGGTTGTACATGGTGATCGTGAGGCGAGTAGTGTCAGTGAAAAAACCGTAGGGGAGAAAACCCCTTGAAATTTAAGCGACAGGCTGGGGAAGAAGTTTCAGTCGATTTAACGCCGATGATCGATGTGGTGTTTTTGTTGCTGATCTTTTTTATGGTGTCTACCACCTTTACCAAAGAAAGCCATTTGGAAATTGATTTACCACAATCGAGTGCGGCACCTGCAAAAACTGCAGCAAAAGAAATCGAAGTCATCGTGAGTGCAAAAGGTGATTACTCGGTGAACGAGCGTAACTTGGTAAATAATCAGGAAGAGACGCTGAAAAAAGCGGTTCAGAAACTCTCAGGCGGAGATACTAAAATTCCTTTCATTATTACTGCTGATGCAAAAACCCCGCATGAAGATGTCGTGAGAGTGATGGATGTTGCCGGTCAGCTAGGTTTTGTACAGTTAAGTATTACAACTCAGCGGTCGAAATCGAATTGATTCTTAAGTTCTATTTCAACTAAGGTATTCAATTTGAATGTCGTGCTTACTAAATGGCCGTGTATATGAGCAGTTTTGTTTATGAAAAATAGTGCTGATGCAAGTCCTGATACTCAGGACTCAAACTGGGAGCTTTATCGTAGGCTCCTTGTTTATTTAAAACCCCTCAAGTTTTTCTTTATTCTAAGTATTATTGGTAATGCTATCTACGCGGCAGCGAGTGCTTTGATGGCTAAATCACTCGAATTCGTGATCGAAACAGTCGAAAATCCAACCGATGACAATCGGCTTTTACTGCCCGCATTAATTTTGTTCTTATTTATGTTGAGAGGTCTGGGGGGCTTTTTAGGTGGTTATTATATTGCTTATGTTGGTCGTCACGTTGTTCATCAAATCCGAACGCAAGTTTTTGATCGTTACTTAAGGTTGCCGACACATTATTTTGATGCCAATTCTTCAGGGCATCTGATTTCTCGAATTACCTATAATGTTGAACAGGTTTCTTCAGCGACTACCGATGCTATTACCGTGATTGTGCGTGAAGGTCTAACCGTTGTTGGGCTTTTTATTGTGATGGTTTCGGCTAATTGGAAGCTAACGTTAATCTTTTTGGCTTTAGGGCCCCTTATTGGTCTTTTGGTGAATTTTGTCAGTAAACGTTTTCGAGTTTTGAGTAAGCGTATTATGAACTCTGTCGGTGATGTGACGCATGTGACATCTGAAGTGGTGACGGGCTTTCGTGTCGTCAGAATTTTTGGTGGTGAAGATTACGAAAACGCACGCTTTGGTGAAGCGAGTCGTTATAACTTAAAGCAAAGTTTGAAGATGGAGCTCACCAAGGCGATTAGTACGCCGGTTATTCAAAGCCTTGTCGCGCTGGCTATTTCTATTCTCGTTTGGTTGGCACTTGCACCCGAGGTGAGAGGGAACATGTCTGCAGGCAGTTTTGTGGTGATTATTGCGGCAGCATCGACAATGGCAAAACCAATTCGACAACTGACGCAAGTCAATGAGAAAATCCAACGCGGTGTGGCCGCTGCAAGAGATCTTTTTCAGGTGATTGATTCACCACCGGAAAAAGATGAAGGTAAAATGATTGCGAGTGATGTTAAAGGTGAATTAATTTTTAATGACGTGAGCTTTAAATATAACTCCAGCCCTAAACACGTTCTGAAAAAAATAAACTTGAGCATTAAACCGGGTGAAACGGTTGCTTTGGTGGGTCGATCGGGAAGTGGTAAGTCGACTATGGCGAACTTGATTCCTCGATTTTATGATATTAAATCAGGTTCGATTACCCTGGATGGTACGCCTATCGAGCAATTTACCTTACGTTCTTTACGTGACCAGATTTCTTTGGTGACACAGCAGGTCACATTATTTAATGATACTGTGGCAAATAATATAGCGTATGGGAACCTAAAAGGTGCGCCGCTTGATGTACTCGAAGATGCGGCTAAAAAAGCCAATGCTCTATCATTTATTGAAGATAAAGATAAGGGTTTTGACACCATGGTCGGAGATAATGGTATTTCATTATCTGGCGGCCAACGGCAGCGAATTGCGATTGCGCGGGCGCTATTAAAAGACTCGCCTGTACTTATCCTGGATGAAGCGACCTCTGCTTTGGACACTGAGTCTGAAAAAATGATTCAGGCTGAGTTGGATGTGCTAATGGAAGGTCGCACCACAATCGTTATTGCGCATCGACTGTCTACAGTCGAAAACGCCGATAAAATTGTGGTGATGGATGAAGGTCGAATTGTTGAGCAAGGCACGCACTTGGATCTGCTTCAGGCAGGTGGCGAATATGCCAAACTATATAATATGAACTTATCAGATGACACTGGTGAGACAGTCTGACTTGGCCGCAATATTTTATCATAGAGCCTTTAATTAGCTTGGTATGGCTATGAAAAAATCGAGTACAGAATTTATTACAGAGTCTTGGTATAAGGGAGCCTGGTGGCTTTATTTTTTACTCCCATTGGCTTGGTTGTATCATCTGCTTATTTCTCTTCGAAGACTTCTTTATACGCTCAATATTTCGAAGTCCTATCGTCCCAGTATTCCTGTCATCGTCGTAGGTAATATCACGTTGGGGGGGACGGGTAAATCTCCTTTAGTCGCTTACCTTGTCGAGTCTCTAAGGCAGAAGGGTTATCATCCGGGGGTCGTTAGTCGTGGTTATGGCAGCTCTATCGGGAAAGAAGAAGTAAAGGAAGTGCTCTCATCTAGCCTGGTATCTGAAGTCGGTGATGAACCTCTAATGTTGAAACGTCGTGTTAACTGCCCTGTGTTTGTCAGTCCGTCGCGGATAAATGCAGTACAGGCACTCGAAAAAACAGGGTGCGACATTGTTATTTCGGACGATGGTCTGCAGCACTATGCACTTGAGCGAGACGTAGAAATTTGCGTATTTGATGGCAAACGTAAATGGGGTAATGCGTGTCTGTTACCTGTTGGTCCGCTACGTGAGCCAAAATCTCGTCTTAAATCAGTCAACTACATTGTTGTGAATGGTGGTTTTGTTGATGGTGATAGTTGGCAGCATAATAATTTGCTTCAATCTGCATATCGTATGGAGCTACAGCCTGATGACTTGCGTTCAGTCAATGGTAAGGATGTCAGCTTAGTTTCTGACTTTCAGTCTAAAGAAGTGAACGCGGTTGCGGCGATCGGCAATCCCGAACGTTTTTTTAAGGTACTTGAAGGCAATGGCATTAAGGTTGTTCGGCATGCGTTTAATGATCATCATGCCTATCAACTATCTGACCTTCGGTTCCCGAATTCACTGCCCATCATTATGACTGAAAAAGATGCAGTGAAGTGTCGTCAGTTTAACTTACAAAACGCGTGGTATTTGCCTGTGTCAGCGCAACTAAATAGCGACTTGGCGGGAAATGTCATTAAACAACTGAAGCTCGAAAATAGAATTTAGAAACGATATAGAATAGGTGAATACATGGATAAGAAATTGCTATCAATTCTGGCCTGCCCTTGCTGTAAAGGTGAGCTTATTTATAACAAAGAGCAGAGTGAGTTGATCTGTAAAGTCGATGCCTTGGCATTTCCTGTGAGGGACGATATTCCTGTTATGTTAGAGACAGAAGCGCGTACCTTATCAACAGATGAAAAATTAGATAAATAAGCCCTAGTAAGCTAAATCGAGATAGTCTTATGTCATTTACGGTTATTATCCCTGCTCGTTATGCATCTACTCGCCTGCCAGGTAAGCCCCTGCTGGATATCGCAGGCAAACCGATGGTGCAGCATGTTTATGAGCAAGCGATTAAATCACAAGCTCATAGAGTTGTTGTAGCGACGGATGATCAAAGGATCTTCGATGTCGTTGAAACCTTTGGAGCAGAAGTTATCATGACGTCTGATAAGCATCCTTCAGGCACTGACCGGCTTGAGGAAGTTGTTTCAAAGCTCAATCTTTCTGATGATGAAATTGTTGTCAATGTTCAGGGGGATGAGCCGCTTATTCCTCCAGATGTGATTGACCAAGTTGCCCGTAATCTTTCAAAGCAGTTTGGGGCGGGCATTGCCACTTTGTGTGAACAGATCACCCAGCTTGAGCAGGTGTTTAATCCGAATGCTGTTAAGGTGATTTTTGATAAAAACGGCATGGCAAACTATTTTAGTCGGGCGCCAATTCCTTGGGCGCGTGATAGTTTCTCTGCACTCACTGAAAGTGTAAGTGATAATACGACAATGCCTAATGGTGCAAACTACTATCGCCATATTGGTATTTATGCTTATCGGGTGAACTTTTTGAAAGATTATATTACCTGGCCACCCAGTATGACTGAAAAGACAGAGAGCTTGGAGCAGCTACGTGCTTTGTCTAATGGTGTCGGAATTCATGTTGAATTGGCTGTGTCTACACCGCCAGCAGGTGTTGATACTGAAGAAGACCTACTTCGATTGCGTGAACTGATGTCGTTAAGTTAATAAGAATCGCTACACGAGGTTTGCCCAAGGACAGTGTTATTACAAAGAATAAGACTTCACCATGGCTGGGTTTTACAATGACTGGTTTTTATAATGACTAAGGTTTTATTTGTTTGCTTAGGAAATATTTGTCGTTCACCGACTGCGCATGGTGTTTTTCAAGCGCTTGTCGATCAGCATAAACTGAGTGATCAATTTTTGGTGGATTCTGCTGGAACAGCGGCTTGGCATATTGGTAAATCACCTGATGTGCGCTCTCAAAAAGCCGCAAAAAAACGCAGCTATGATTTAAGCAGACTGCAGGCACGGCAGGTCGATTCAAGTGACTTTGAAGAGTTTGACTTGATCTTGGCAATGGATGAATCAAACCTCCGCCATCTCCAGGGCGAATGCCCCAGTGAGCATCAATATAAGCTTGCTTTGTTTCTAGAATATTCTGATTGCGAAGCGCTGGCTGTACCTGACCCCTACTACGGTGGCGTTAGCGGCTTTGATCATGTCTTGGATTTGGTTGAATCTGCAAGTAAAGGTTTATTGAATGCACTTAATAAGGATAGCAAAAAGGTCTAAGTAAATGGCTACAATTGTTTATCAAGCAGACTTAAAGGCGTATAACACTCTGGCCTTACCGTGTGTGGCTAAATGCTTGGTTGATATCTACTCAGCTGAAGAGTTGCAGGAGGTTTATCAGGATTTAGAGCTTAGCCCTGACAAGGCTTTAATTTTGGGTGGCGGTAGTAATCTGGTTTTGCCTGCTTATTTAGATAAAACAGTACTGCGCTTGAAAAATCAGGGGATTAAATATTCTAAGTTGAGTGCTGATCAGGTCCTAGTCGATGTTGAGGCCGGGGTTCCTTGGGATAAATTGGTGCAAGAGTCAGTTGACAAAAGATTGCATGGTTTAGAAAATCTCTCACTTATTCCCGGTACGGTAGGGGCTGCGCCTGTTCAGAATATAGGTGCCTATGGCGTTGAGCTTGCCGATGTCCTTGAGTCTGTTCGTGTTTTTAATAGCCAAACAAAACAGTTTGAAGTGCTTTCAAATGATGATTGCCAGTTTGCATATCGAGATAGTCTCTTCAAACGTCACCCGGGCTGCTACTGTATCTTAAATGTACGGCTTTGTTTATCTACATCAAAGCCGTTTAATTTGAATTACGGTGAGCTGAAGACGCTTCAAGAAAGGGCTGGTTTAAGTGCTTCTGAGGTAAGGCATAAGGTAATAGAGGTTCGTCGAGCGAAACTGCCTGACCCTGATAGCTTGCCGAATGCGGGAAGCTTTTTCAAAAATCCGATAGTGTCGGCTGAAAAGGCAGCGGTTTTAAAGGCAAAGTTCCCAGACCTGGTTTGTTATCCTGTTGATAACGGTCATGTGAAATTGGCTGCTGGCTGGCTTATTGATTCTGCTGGCTGGAAAGGTCATCGTAACGCTGATGTAGGGGTTCATGAGAAACAAGCGCTGGTTCTGATTAACCATAGTCATGCAAAACAAAGCGATTTACTCGAACTGGTGCAGCAAATTCAGTGTTCGATCAAGGCGGTATTTAATGTTTCTCTTGAAGTGGAGCCGATTGTTCTTCCGAATACTCATCCGCCACAATGACGCAGTTTCGGCCTTTATCTTTGGCTTTGTAAACGGCTCTGTCAGCTCGGCCTAATAAACACTGAAAATTTGTCTCGCCCTTACTTAACGCAGCAATACCAATACTTGCGGTTATTGATAATTCAGCCGGCTTCATGCTTTCAATATCTAGGCGAAGCTTTTCAGCTTTTTTTGTAGCTTGTTCTAGGTTGCAGTTTTCCAAAAGAATAACAAACTCTTCACCGCCAAAGCGAACAGCGATTAAATCTTCTTTTCGATGTTGGTTCGAAAGAAAATCTCCTAGCTGACTCAAAACAATGTCACCAACCTGGTGGCCATGTGTATCATTGATCTGTTTAAAGTGATCAACATCCACCATGAGTAAGCTGAGGGCATTGTCATGCCTAATTGCACTCGCTACTTTTTGCTGTGCAACTTCTAGTAAGTAATGTCGGTTATATAAGCCTGTAAGCTGGTCATGTAGTGCGAGCTCTTCAAGCCGTTTTCGTTGTTGATGTAAGGTAATATGCGTATTGATGCGCGCTAGTGCTACAGCTTCTCGTACGGGTTTTCTTATATAATCTGCTGCACCCATCTTGAGGCCTTGCTCTTCATCGTGGGCTTCATGTAAGCCTGTGACAAAAATAATCGGGATATCTGAGGTCGCATGATCCATTTTAAGGCGCTTACAGGTTTCGAACCCATCCATCTCGGGCATCAGCACATCCAGAAGAATCAGATTAGGCTGAGGCTGAGTGTTTGCTATTTCAATGCATTTAGCACCCGATGTCGCAACTTTAACCTTGTAAAGGCGCTGAAACATCAAGGATAGAATTTGTACATTGGCAGGCGCATCATCCACAATAAGAATTATGGGGCGAGTATCCTGCTGAGTCGGTGTAACAGCGGTCATGTTAAGCGCTTTTTCCAATGGATATATGCTGATTTATTTCTTTCAGTGTCGCTGAAGCTGCGTCATTGTCAAATAAATTGATTTGTTCAACTAATTGACTCAAAAGTGTATGTAAAGAGTCATCGTGTCGATGCGTTGTCTGAAGGATATTGATTGAATCTGGCGGGATATATTCTGATTCAGCCAGTTTTACCCCGATCTCTCCAAGTAATTGTTTTAATGTCGGCTCGCTAATGCTCTTATCGTTATCACTAGTTTCAGTTTTTATCTGAGCGTGTAAATATGCTTCGAACGCTTCCGCTAGGGTGTTCATTTCTAGCTCAAATTTGGGAAGTAAGCCAGTGATTAACGCGATGTTGTTTTTATTCACTGCCTGATTTGATAACTGTTCAATTTCTTCAGAAACTTGCTGTAATCTAAGACCGTATAATTGGCTTGCAATACCTTTTACGGTGTGTGCAGTCATTCTTATTTGGGCGTAATCCTCTTTTTCATGGGCCGCTTTAAGGCTTCTGATGTTGTCTGTTTTATCATTTATAAAGGAATTTAATAGGGTTTCGAGCAGCGCGAGATTACCGTAAATTCGTTTGGATAAAGTGCTTTGATCCCAAACTGAATTTTCAATTTTGCTCATGCTAACATCTCACTTGGTTAAATTAGACGAATCGGTTTAGGTTTCTGTACATTTAAAGTATAGATGACGCGTGTGATTTTACAGTAATCTTGTTAAATTTAACGAATATTCTAAATATTACTGCTTTCCTTACATGAAAATGACAATTGTAGGGTGAAAAGAAATATATTTACTATACTATGTCGACTACAAATGTTTCTCTCCCGTATATAAATAATTCTCGTGATAGGATTGAGAATGAAAGAAGTAAATAAGCCCATTGTGTCACTCATTACAACGTTGTTTGATGCGGCCTGCATCAACCAGTTTGAAAGTATGGGCTGCGAAATTCGCGAAGTTGAAAACCCGTCCACTTCGTTTGAAGTTATGTCGGCATTTATTCAGGCGCAATCAAGTGATTTACAACTTGGTCTATTACTAAAAACGTCAAGACTGTTGTTAGTTCAGACCATGCCTTTATTGGATATGGAAAGTATTAACGATCCTAGCTATCAGGAAGATTGGAATTTAGAGCTATCTAACCGATTTTTAGGGCGCTTAAAAAATAAACTGCTTCCGTATGGTTGCAGACTTAATATTGGTTTGCCGATTGTCCCTGATGAGAACCTGGTGCTTGAGCTACAAGGCAATAGTCAGAGCATTATTCGATTATTTGAAGTGAGTAGTGACATAACCAATAGTGTTATTGAGTGTTATTTGTTTGTGAAAATGCTCAGTGATGATGTGCAAAGCATCAATTTGGATGCGATTGATGCTGTCGCTGATGCTGATGAAGGTGTACTCGACGAGTTGTAGGGTACACTAAATGTAATTTTAAGCTGTTCTGCTAATGCTCGTCTTTCACTATGAATGTCTATAGCTCTCCTAGCCGTTAATTTATATTGAGCGCTTTTTTCCTTTTTACTTTCTGTTTCTTTGTTATGAAGATCATAAAAAATAGCCATGGAGTCAATTTTAATTGCTTCTAGGCTTGGATTTGAATCAATAATTACAGATTGATTTCGCCTGCTTTTTTCTCCGTCATGGCTGCTGAATGGGCGCAGTCCATGCTAAGAAGGCAGTATGAATATTTAATGAAGATAAGATTAAACTTGGGTGCAAGCATTGCTTGATTAATTAAGGGCTTTCGACGGACTCCTTAAGGTAAGTGTATTGATCTTGTTGAAATAATAGGCGGTGACGTGGTCCCTTAGTATTCAGATCGGAGTTCAAATAAGCCGCATCTTCTTCATATAACGAGCAAAAACCACCATCTAGTGAAACCAGTTTAGGACGAAAGTGCATAGGTGACTGGCTCATTTTTTCGATGGCGTCTGGTATAGTTCTATATTGAACGAGATAACTTAACGATATGAAGGTCGGCGGCGGGAGGGTGATTTTGCCTATTTTCTGATTATGTAGCGCGTCTTGAGGGCTAAGCCACTGATAGTCATGTATTTCAGACCCATCGATGGTGACCTGCTCTGAGTCACTTTCAGCAATAAAGAAATAGGCATTGAAGCGTTTTGGCATACTTTCGGGTGTTAGCCATGTCGAGCATAGTCGCAGTGAATTCGTATTGAACTTTAGATTAGCTTCTTCTTGTACTTCTCTGGCTGCAGCTGTTTTTGCGACAAGTAAGTGCTCACTATTGTTGAGTTTTTGGCTTTCTGTCCCTTTGAGGTCAAAGCCATGAACCTGATAGTCTGAGTGATCAAACTTGCCCCCCGGAAAGACCCAGCTGCCGCCGTGTGTGGCCAGTCTGGAATTTCGCTTTAGTAACAAGACTCTGAAATTTGTATTTTGTAAGTCTTTATGGAGCAAAATAACCGTTGCTGAGGGAATGATCATGCTTTGGGCTCGGGTGGACAGGCTCATAATAACTCAATAATTGTTTGTGCAGCAGAGTAGGGGGTCACGCGATTCTCCAGCACGGCTTGTTTGAGCTGGGGGAGTTGGGTCTGAACTTGGGCATCATGTTTGAGTTTTAGTTCTAACATCTCGCGAATAAGTGAGCTTAACCACTGGCTATTTTGCTGTGCTCGTTTTGAGTTAAATGCGTTTTGTGCTTGGGTACCGGCTTTATGCTCTTCGCTTTTACTTTCTTGCTCATAGCTATAAATCATATCCCATACTTCGACAATTCCTGTGTTTTTCAGGGCGGAGCAGGTAAGAATTTGGGGTTTCCAAAAACTATCATGTTTTAGAAGCTGGAAGGCGTTTTGATAATGACTTTTGGTTTGTTCTGCAAAATGGGCATTTTCGCCATCGCTTTTATTAATGACGAGCGCGTCAGCCAGTTCCATGATACCGCGTTTGATGCCTTGAAGATCGTCGCCGGCATTGGGTAGCATGAGTACTAAAAAGAAGTCGACCATCGACGCGACTTCGTACTCGGATTGCCCAACGCCCACGGTTTCAACTAATATCACATCGTATCCAGCCGCTTCACAGAGCAATAGTGTTTCGCGGGTTTTTTGAGCGACCCCACCTAAAGCGCCTTCTGATGGGCTGGGCCGGATAAACGCCTTGGGTTCTCTAGACAGTTTTTCCATACGCGTTTTATCACCCAAAATACTCCCCCCTCTGAGTGGTGAGCTTGGGTCAACAGCGAGCACTGCGACTTTCTTGTTTAAGCTGATAAGGTAACGACCAAACGCTTCAATAAAGGTCGACTTGCCGACGCCTGGTACACCACTGATACCAATACGAATACTCTTGCCTGTATGGGGTAGTAGCGTATTGAGCATGTTTTGTGCGCTTTCACGATCCTGATCCAGTTTGCTTTCCACTAAGGTAATGGCCTTCGCTAATGCGCGCCGTTGGCCTTGTTTGAGCTTCTCAAGATCTATATTCATATGTCAGAGCCTTGTCTTTAAATCGCGTCATTTACTGCTTTTAAAACTTGCCTAACGCTGTAGGGCACTTTGGTACCTGGTCCGAAAATGCCCTTTACACCTGCTTGATAGAGTTCATCATAATCCTGTTTAGGGATTACGCCTCCGGCGATTACGATAATATCATCTGCGCCTTCTGCTTTAAGTGCCGCAATTAATTCCGGGATAAGCGTTTTATGACCAGCAGCTTGAGAGCTAACACCCACAGCATGTACGTCATTTTCAACAGCTTGTTTAGCGACTTCTTGTGGGGTTGAAAACATCGGTGATAAGTCAATATCAAAGCCTGCATCGGCGAAGGAGGTGGCAATTATTTTTGCGCCACGATCGTGCCCATCTTGACCCATTTTACAGACGAGCATACGTGGCCGACGACCATGGCTAGCTTCAAAGGTTTCTATATCGGTTTGAATACTCTTCCAGTCATCATCACCGTCAAAGGATGCGCCATAGACGCCGCTAATGGTGCGTGACTCTGCCTGGAATCGCCCAAAGACCTCTTCCATCGCATCAGAAATTTCGCCTACCGTCGCGCGGAGTCGGGTGGCTTTAATGCTTAAGTCCAATAAGTTTCTTTCAGACGTTTCGCCTTTCATGTGTAGTGCAGCGGTTTCACTGATTGCTTGTAAGGCTGCTTCAACGGCCTTGGCGTCGCGGCTTGAGCGAATAGAGTCGAGGCGTTTTATTTGCGAATCCCGGACGGCGATATTATCGACTTCGAGTATGTCGAGATCGTCTTCGCTTTCGAGCTGGTACTTATTTACTCCGACAATGACATCTTCGCCACGATCAATACGCGCTTGTTTCTTTGCTGCACTTTCTTCGATGCGCAATTTTGGTAAACCTTGTTCAATGGCTTTTGCCATACCACCTTTTTCTTCAATTTCTTCAATCAGCGCCCAGGCTTTATCTGCTAACTCCTGAGTCAGGCTCTCCATCATGTAAGAGCCGCCCCACGGATCAGCAACCTGAGGAATGCCGGTTTCTTCCTGAATAATTATCTGGGTATTGCGGGCGATGCGGGCTGAAAATTCAGTCGGTAATGCGACAGCTTCATCCAGTGCATTGGTATGCAAGGATTGCGTGCCACCAAATACTGCGGCCATCGCTTCAATGGTGGTGCGAACGACATTGTTGTAGGGGTCTTGTTCGGTGAGTGACCAGCCTGAGGTTTGAGAGTGGGTTCTGAGCATAGAGGATTTTGGATTTTTAGGTTCAAACTCTTCCATGATGCGAGACCATAACAATCGTCCTGCACGAAGTTTGGCAATTTCCATATAGAAATTCATTCCAATGCCCCAGAAGAAAGAGAGTCTGGGGGCAAAAGCATCCACATCTAAGCCGGCGTTCAGTGCGGTACGAACATACTCACGGCCATCGCTTAAGGTGTAGGCTAATTCGAGTGTCGCATCTGCTCCGGCTTCTTGTATGTGATAGCCTGAAATCGAAATACTATTGAAGCGCGGCATATTTTCAGAGGTATAAGCAATTATGTCGCCAATAATACTCATCGAAGGTGCAGGGGGGTAAATGTAGGTATTACGCACCATAAACTCTTTCAGAATATCATTTTGAATCGTGCCTGAAAGAGCCGCTTGATCGACGCCTTGCTCTTCTGCCGCGACAATATAGCTGGCGAGAATGGGTAATACCGCGCCATTCATGGTCATAGAAACCGATACTTTATCTAAAGGAATGCCCTCAAATAATATTTTCATATCTTCGACAGAATCGATAGCGACCCCGGCTTTGCCTACATCACCTGTTACGCGAGGGTGGTCCGAGTCGTAGCCTCTATGGGTGGCCAGGTCAAAGGCGACTGAGACACCTTGTGCGCCCGCTGCCAGGTTTTTACGATAAAAAGCGTTGGATTCTTCTGCGGTTGAGAAACCAGCGTATTGCCTGATAGTCCAGGGCCGACCCGCATACATGGTTGCCATTGGGCCGCGAACATAAGGTGCCATGCCGGGCAGGGTGTCTGTATG
>Ga0209290_1000927_pt1 | contig 16976 bp, 11 predicted proteins | sample EN1Hudsemesocosm_2_FD_184632 | JGI IMG/M metagenome (GOLD analysis project Ga0209290, IMG submission 184632) | Methane-oxidizing microbial communities from mesocosms in the Hudson Canyon - EN10B Hudson Canyon (SPAdes) (version 2) | ecosystem: Environmental > Aquatic > Marine > Cold seeps... | reverse complement strand
TTGACCTGGCTCTAGGGTCAAGAAATTTGTTTTTCTTTTTGTTAAAAAGGTTTTCGTATAAATTTATTTGTTATTTAGTTTTTAGGTAGCAAGTTTATACAATTAAAGAGGCTAAATATCGCGTTAGGATAGAAGGTCTTTAAACCCTTAGATCATTATTAAAGACAATTTAACTTCATACAGAATGTATATTTCAAACAAAGAATCGGTTGGCGACTCATATATAAAACTTGGTAGCGGGATACGAGTAGTCAATTAATTTTCTAGTTGCGTATCTTTTAAGATACCTTTGCAAGCATTACCGTTTACTAAACATGGATTGAAATTTATGAACCAGAAATTAATAACGCCACAGGTTACCCCCTTTTTTGATGCGGATAGTCATACAATTTCATACATTGTGACGGACCCTTCTTCATCAGCTTGCGCCGTTATTGATCCTGTTTTGGAGTTTGATTATTCCTCTGGTACGTTAAGCAGTAGTGGGGCGGACGCCATCATTGAGCATATACAAACTAATGAACTGGAGCTTGAGTGGCTTATAGAGACCCATATACATGCAGATCATGTATCGGCCTCCTCTTACATTAAAGAACGCATAGGGGGCAGGCTTCTCATTGGTGAAGCTATCACGGTGGTCCAGCGGGTATTTGGCGAAGTATACAACGAAGATCAGAACTTCAAGCGAGATGGTTCCCAGTTCGACTTGCTACTCAAAGACAATGATGAATACAGTATAGGGAATTTAAAAGCTAGGGCCATACATACGCCAGGACACACCCCAGCATGCATGACGCATATCATCGGGGATTGTGTATTTGTGGGCGACACGTTATTCATGCCGGATGCAGGAACAGCCAGGGCTGACTTCCCCGGCGGTTGTGCACAGCAAATCTATCGTTCAGTAAAACGAATCCTTTCGTTACCCCAATCTACCAGGCTCTTTATGTGCCATGACTACTGTCCAAATGGCAGAGCCCTTAAATACGAAACCACAGTTGAAGAACAGCGCCAATTAAATATCCATATCAATGAAACTATTAGTGAACCCGAATTTGTCACAATGAGAGAAGCCAAAGATAGAGCGTTAGATGTGCCAAAACTTATACTGCCTTCACTTCAGATAAATATGCGAGCCGGTTGCTTACCTGCTTCCAGCTCCAATAACACCATTTATTTAAAGATTCCCATTAATGCTTTCTAAAGCAGAGTATGTATTCCTATGAATGTTAATAACATTTCCGATTTGGTCAGCATTTCGAAACAAATCCATATAAGCGACCTTGCGCTTATTAAGAGTTTAAATTTTGAGGTTATCGTATGTAATCGGCCAGACGGTGAAGCATTAAATCAACCAAGTTTCAGTGAAATTCAAGAAGCCGCGCAAGCACTAGGTATAGATGCAGTCTATGTACCATTCAAAGGAACACTGATAACAGAAGAGATTGTTCAGCAATTCGAAACCTTGCTGGATGGAAATAAGAAAATACTTGCGTATTGTCGTACAGGAAATCGATCTTGTAATCTTTGGGCCACAACAGCGGCGGCAAGAGGACAAGAGATTAACGCCATCATATCTACTGGTGTCGAGCATGGATATGATGTTAGGAGAAGTCTTGAGACTTACGCACCTTTATCAAACCAAATGACGCAGATTGTAAATCCACAATCATTAGCTAAAAAACGTTACGATGTGGTGGTGGTGGGTGGAGGCTCTGCAGGTATTGCGGTGTCAGCAAGCCTTATGAAACGAGATTCATCGATCAGTATAGCCATTATTGAACCGGCGACTGAGCACTATTACCAACCCGGATGGACCATGGTAGGGGGCGGTGTCTTTACCCCAGAAAGCACTAAAAGGAATACTAGAAAACTGATTCCTAAAGGAGCGTCCTGGATAAAACAATCGGTTGTAGAGTTTTTTCCAGGGGATGACAAAGTTAAGCTAGATGATGGCCAAGAAGTATTGTACAAACAACTCGTTGTTTGTCCGGGCCTTGTGCTCAATTGGAACGCCATTGAAGGACTGGAAGAAACGCTAGGGAAAAACGGAGTGACTTCAAACTATCGATATGACCTAGCGCCTTACACCTGGAAGCTCGTCAATGAATTGAATGAAGGTAAAGCTTTATTTACTCAGCCCCCTATGCCGATAAAGTGTGCAGGTGCTCCCCAGAAGGCGCTATATCTTTCAGCAAGCCATTGGCATAAAAAGGGTGTTTTAAAAAATATAGATCTACATTTTTTTAATGCAGGGAAAGTACTTTTTGGTGTAGATGCTTACGTGCCTGCCTTAAAGAAGTACATGGAAAAGTACCAGGCATCGGTTCACTTTAGTTACCAACTGTTCAAGATAGATGGCGCTTCAAAATTGGCCTACTTCAGAAGCGCGGATGGTAAGGATGACACAGTGACAACGGAACACTTTGATATGATTCACGTTTGTCCACCACAAACGACGCCGGATTTTGTATCAAAAAGCCAATTAACCGATAGTTCGGGGTGGCTCGACGTAAACCTCTATACTTTAAGGCACTCGAGTTTTAAAAATGTATGGGGCTTGGGTGATGTTATCAACACGCCTAACGCAAAGACGATGGCGGCAGCACGTAAGCAAGCGCCGGTGGTTGCTGAAAACATACTCAGTGTGCTACACGGTGGAGAGCCTCGGTATGGTTACGATGGGTATGGGTCATGTCCGCTCACGGTTGAGAATGGCAAGGTAATTCTGGCTGAGTTTAGTTATGGAGGTAACATTACTCCAACTTTTCCAGATTGGCTTTTAAATGGCAAGCAGCCTACTTCACTAGCATGGTTTTTCAAAAAGTGCCTGCTACCAAAATTCTATTGGCACGCAATGCTTAAAGGACGCGAGATTTTGGCAAAGCCGACTTCTTTATCAACAGTTATGAAAAGTATGAACTCATGAGGTAAAGGGGGGGAATAACCCCTTTTTGATAGTTGAACTAACCAAAATACTATCGCAGTTTTGGTTGCATCCTGTTACTGGAATAATTATTGTCTTGATGATCATTCGCTGTATAGATTCGATCACACAGTAAGATGTGACCGCTAATACTGCTTTCTTCAAGGCGGTTGTTCTCTTGGGCGTTTAACCTTCTTACTAAGGCTTTAATCTCCCATGATTGAGGTTTCAAAGTTGAGAATTATGGTGGCTCCATGCCCCTAGAAGATCACCGGTATTCTCTCGATCAAAAACGCAATTTAGTATGTGAGGGCCAAATGCTGACCCAATTAACATCCTGCCACTGGCCTTGTCGATAATTGCGACGGACCCTCCAGAAAGTTCGAGGCCGTTATTGACATACAAACGACGCACCGTCCCTCCCTTTGGCTCATAGGCTATCACTTCAGACGGCGACGGTACGTCTTCAGATTTTTGGTACCCCATGGCCAACGTTAACAGTTTTGGGTGGCCAGCGATGTATACTGTTCCGTTTACATCAATACTGAGGTTGTCGACACCGGTTGCAACTGGCACGTAACGATTGAAACGTAATTCATTCGAGGTAACATCACGATCAAAGACTGAAAGTCGCTGGCCTACCGTTTCACCCACATAAAGCACGGTACCGTCCGCATTTAGGGCAATACCATTTGCCATTAATAGGCCGTCAGCAACAATTTCTGCGGTGGCGCCGCTTAAATGCAAGACTTTTCCTGAAGGACGTTCAAACGCCCCTTCCAAAATTTCCGCAAGACCGCCTGCATCGGCCTCCTTGTCGAGGGTCACCAATACTTCATTTGGCCTCAGCGCAACCAAATCATTAGGGTTCTTAAGCAAGGGGTGTGACAAAGTTTGTTCGTGTTCTAACCGGTTGTTTTTACCAATGACAAATACCTCAATGGTATGCTGGCCATCGGGACGATTAGCAACAAAAAATCGACGTACCCCACTGTCATCCACATGCATGGCCATACCATAACTACGAAAGCTGATTGGAGTTCTCGGGGTTATATCCAGTGGCACTGAGCTGCCTGGGTTATCTAAATCAATCGCCCAAATTTTGGCTCTGCCCGGTCCTCCCGAACGAAACGAACGTCGATCTCCGCCGACCGCATAAGCAATGCGACGTTCAGCATCCAATACAATATCTTCAGGCGCGTTAACACCCATTAGTTTGTTGCACTGTCCGCTAAAATTAGAGACCACTTCACGGTTCTCGCCCATACGCTCCCAAACACCTTGCCCAAAATAGGCGAGCCATCCAAGCAAACTCAACAAAATCAACAGCGGTACCCTAATAGCGACGTCTCGTTTAACATTATAATCGTCCAGAAATGGAGCGAGGTCATCCGGGATAGCCATAGGTTTAATCGCAGAGACATTACTTCCCCCTGTATTGCCTTTGGGTACCCAGCCAAATAGATAGCCTGGGATGGTGGCAACTATGCGCAATACTTGTCCGAAAGTTTCCTTTAGATCCGATCGGCGCAGAGCGATTTTAAGCATCCACCAATGTGTAATCACGTGAGAGAGCCAGTAACGTTGCCCCAAAATATGCGCTCTTTCAAATAAACTGAAAGCCCGATTCATATCGTTTTTGAAGTAAGCCGCACGGGCCAAATCCATTTCGGACTTAAAGGCATTTTTTAGGTTTCCAGGCATATTATCTCCTCATGTTTTATAGGCTACTTCAAACACAATAATGCCCGCCAATAAATCACTTATTCGCATTTTTACGCATAAGACAAGTGGGCCATCATTATCTACTGTGTTCAGGTTCTTGAGGGTAGTATGCGCTTACAAGAAGATGAGTACTTGTATAAACCTGCTATCTCCGGCCTTGATGGTGAATGCAAGAAAGTACTTGGACAGGGCTTTTATCTAAGCCGCCAATATTGCCGTTTGATACAACTTAAATGCCAAAAAGTCTATGTACGCAAGAAGCTTAAAACGAACAATCTAATTGATCTTAATGTTCTGGCCCATAAATTATCAAGCACCTGTCATTAGATAATGAAGCAAGGCGTACCGTTTAATTTAAACAATATATTTTCGTAAATCTAGAGTGGCACAGTCAACCAGTGAAGGGGTTGGCCAATAACTAACTGACCTGATTGGACAGTGTAGAAAAACCGCCTACTTTCTGGGGCGAAAGCTAGGACGATTTAGTCGCTTGAGCCATATGGGTGACTGCTAACGCTGCGATTTGTGACAACACCTTTTCAAGTAACGGATGCGTACATATTATAAACTTAATAAATAGTGGCATCCGTGCTGGGGGGGGATAATCTCAACGCCCCCTTGACCAGGTAACCTAATAGGCGCCCCGTGATTTCCATAGCAGGGAGAAGCTTTCTGGCTTTTAGCTCTTAATGTATAATAACAGTGCTATTTTCAACGCCCCGAACATCCCCCCATACAGCGCGATCACTCCAGTTGTCACCGCCATCTTTGCTAGTGGCGCTATACTCATCTATGCCAGTCCATGCGGTAATCCAGTTTCCTTGTTTATCTGTAACAATGATTGGATACCAATCATGGATTGAATCATCCACGCCATTATTATTTAACAGCTGAGAATTGCTCCAGCTGGCGCCAAAGTCAGTGGAGTGCACTTCATGAATATCTTTATCGGCCTGGGTGCCATTCATCAAGTCGTAGCTAGACTGATACACCACTACAGCATTGCCGATATCATCCATGGCCACACTGGCTTTTTCATCAAATGCATTGCTGTCGATTTCTGCATAGGTATTAATCACCATGGCACTCGACCAATTTTGACCATAATCACCTGAATAAGCTGCCATAATATCCCCATCTGTTCCAATAGCTGACCCCACTGCGCCCTTACTGGTCCATACCACGACGGCATTTCCGTTTTTATCCATTGCAAGATCTGGACTGTAATCGCTTTCCGCGTCAGAAAAGCCATTACTATTAATAATGTAAGCTTCGCTCCATGTATTACCATTGTCGCTCGAACGGCTGGCAAATATATCCCAGTCGGTACCATCCCCTGAATTAAAATCATAAGACCCCATCCAGGTGGCCAACCAGTTGTTACTACCATCGTTGCGAATACTTATTCTGTCATCAGAAGCACTATCACTTGTAGCGTAATGGTTTAGTGATTTAGGATTGGTCCAGGTTAGTCCGTTGTCATCGGACACCACGTAGACAATATCGTTATCCGAACCATTGCTGGCAATATCTTCGCTGCTAGTCCAGCTTGCAATCCAGCGGCCCAGTCCATTGGTTGATATATTTGGTGCATCGTCATTGGCAAGGCCAGGATCTGCCGGGTTTAATAATGCGGGGTCACTCCAGGTAACTCCATCGTCGTGAGAGTAAGAAAACAAGATTTCATAGTACTCACCGCCTATGGTCGAATTTGCAGTATCCCACACCATAATAATATTGCCTTTGCCATCGCTGCTCATGGCGCTGTCATATCCCCCACCATCATCTTTATCGCCAAACATGGCTACCTCGCCACTCCAATTTACACCCGAGTCCGTAGAGGTATTCGTGGTAATTTCACTACCCATAGACATCACTAGTACATCATGCTTCGCCGATATTTCATTTGTGCTGGTGCTGCTCACTTGTTCTTGGGCGCCTAAGTTATCCGTGTAACTGGCTAATACATGGATTCGACTATCAATATCGGATGGCAATAACGTATAGCTGCTGGAGGTGGCTCCCTCTATTTCTACACCATCACTTAACCACTGCAGGCTAATGGCGCCGCTTAAGCCGTCACTGTCGGCTAAATCATGTGTGACCGTTAGGGTTTGTTTCTCGACTAGATCACCACTAATGGTGAGGCTGCCGGTGGCGGCATGGTTTACATGGGCGACATTGGAAATGACATTACTGACGCTGAATTCAGCTGCACCCAAGGCATCGGTAAAATCAATGGCGATCATGATCCTTGTGCCCACATCAATATAGGCTAGGGTATAACTTTCATTGGTAGCGCCATTGATAGCCATACCATCGCGATACCACTGATATTTGAAACTACCCAAGCCGTCGGCATCGGCTAAGTCTTGGGTAAGGGTAAGTGTGCTGTCTTCTAAAGCATCGCCATTGATTAATACGGTACCGGTGACGGCATGGTTTACATGGGCGATATCGGATATGGGGTCACTGGTGCTGCTTTCAGCTGTGTCCAACGCATCGGTAAAGCTAATCGTTACGCTAATATCTGTGTCTACATCTGCATAAGCCAGGGTATAACTTTCACTGGTGGCGCCATTAATGGCGACACCGTCACGCAACCATTGGTAACTAAAGGCGCCCAAGCCATCGGCATCGGCCAGGTCTTGGGTAAGCGTCAGCGTGCTGTCTTCTAAGGCATCACCACTGATTACCACGGTGCCGGTGACGGGGTGGTTTACATGGGCGATATTGGAGATGACATTACTGACGCTGAACTCAGCAGCACCCAAGGCATCGGTAAAATCAATGGCGACCATGATCCTTGTGCCCACATCTGCATATACCAAGGTATAGCTTTCGTTGGTAGCGCCATTGATAGCCATACCATCGCGATACCACTGATATTTGAAACTACCCAAGCCGTCGGCATCGGCTAAGTTTTGGGTAAGGGTAAGTGTGCTGTCTTCTAATGCATCGCCACTGATTAATACGGTACCGGTGACGGGATGATTTACATGGGCGATATTATATATGACGTTACTGGTGCTACTTTCAGCCGTGCCTAAAGCATCGGTAAAGCTAATCGTCGCGCTAATTTCTGTGCCCACATCAATATAGTCCAGAATATAGCGGTCTCTGGTGGCGCCATTAATGGGCACACCATCACGTAACCATTGGTAACTAAAGGCGCCCAAGCCATCGGCATCGACTAAGTTTTGGGTAAGGGTAAGTGTGCTGTCTTCTAAGGCATCACCACTAATTACCACAGTACCGGTGACGGCATGGTTTACATGGGCAATATTGGAAATGACATTACTTGATCTGCTTTCAACCGAACCCAGGGCATCGATAAATTTGATGTTCACGTTGATGTCTGCGCCCACATCGGCGTAGGCCAGGGTATAACTTTCGCTGGTGGCACCATTGATGGCCACCCCATCACGTAACCATTGATAACTAAAGGCACCCAAGCCGTCGACATCCGTTAAGTTATCGCTAATGAAAAGCGTGCTGTCTTCTAGGGCATCGCCACTGATTAGCACGTTACCGGTGACGGCATGGTTTACATGGGCAATATTGGATATGGCATTACTGGTGCTACTTTCAGCTGCGCCTAAAGCATCGGTAAAGCTCATGGTTACACTGATATCCGTGCCTACATCATTATAGGCCAGTGTATAATTTTCGCTGGTGGCGCCATTAATGGGGACTCCGTCGCGTAACCACTGATAATTAAAAGTGCCTAAACCATCGGCATCGTCTAAGTCTTGGGTAAGCGTCAGCTTGCTGTCTTCTAAAGCATCACCACTGATTACCACGGCACCGGTAACGGGATGATTTACATGGGCAATATTGGATATGACGTTACTGGAACTGCTTTCGGCTGTGCCCTGCTTATCGGTAAAACTTATGGTCACGCTAATGTCAGTGCCCACATCGTTATAGACGAGCGTATAGCGTTTACTGGTGGCACCAATAATGGCCAGGCCATCACGGTACCATTGATACCTAAAGGTGCCCAAGCCATTGAGATCGACTAAGTTTTGGGTGAGTGTAAGTGTGCTGTCCTCTAAGGCATCACCGCTTATAGTGACGTCACCAGTAACGATTTCATTTTCATCGAGTGCACCACAACCGCTTAGTAAGCTGGTTAAGGCAATTGCCGCCAGCGGCATATTAGTAATACGAGTAATCATACTGACTCCTTTAAATTCTACTAACAAGCCACCAGATATTTAGGTGTAGTCGATAGAGGTCGTACCGAAAATTTATCGCTATACTAATTTAAAAATCAGAAACAAACTTGAACAAACCTGCTATATAAAAATTATTTATGGCGTTAAAAAATCGTCATTATTGATGGATATCCACTCAACCCGTGCAATCTCAATGACTAAATTTAGCCAGTTTATTCAATTCCCATATTGAAGTGATCGCAATCACCTATAAGGTGGCGAGATTATAAATTCTGCAGTGAGCTGGTTAAAAACCAAGACACTACGTCTACTGAAGAGCCATTGGTAGTATTTTTTAGAATAGCTAAATTCGGCCAGGGTAAATCCCCTGATTTATCGCGATCTTTGAGTTTCTGTACGAATTTTTAACCCTAGTTAGCAGGTCTATTCATGTTTATTTAGGCTATCTAAAATATTATTGGCTTACTCTTTCTGCCCGATCTCAAACATGAGGTGAAAACGGGCATCACTTAAATGACAAAATGATAAAAATATGAAAAGTAAACTAAGGACCGCCTTTAACCAGGAAATGTTATTGGCAAAAAACATGTACAAAATAAGTGACTATACTAAATGTTTCCACCATCTTGAGAGGGCGCATATTCTTGGTCAAAGAAACTACCTGCCACACGTAGTTAGCCACTACTGGATGTATAAGGTGGCGGTTAAGAAGCGAGATGTTCGCGAAGCATTAGGCCAGGTTTCAAGAATGATAATGAGCGTGGCTTCATTAATTGGCACGATTCCAATTGGCAATACCGGCCGCGCAAGAATTAGCCCAATTAAGCCTATGCCTATGCCGGCGGATCTTCAGGCATATTTTGATTAATTCTTAAATTGGAGGCACATTATGAAATTTAAGAAATGGGTTATTCGGGGAGTGGTTAGCGTATCTATTTTGGCCGCACTTGGCTTGATTTACCGGGCAGTATCATTTCAACAAGGAGTTAAAGCGGTCGAATTAGAGTGGTCTGAATCTCAACCAGGGCAAATAGCCAACTTCGGCAGTACTAAGTCTTTATCAATTACTCCACTGGTTAACTGGCATACACGAGATGACTCTCTTAAGGGTGAGGCTGGCGTATCTTACTTAATAAAAACCGACCACAGCACAATATTGTTTGATGTTGGCTTTAACCAGAAAGGTGAGTCACCATCTCCTCTCGAGCACAACATGAAAACCCTGGGCATAGACCTTAAAAGTATCGATACGATTTTTTTAAGTCACGCCCACTTGGATCATCGTGGTGGCCAAAAATGGGTAAATAAGAATACGTTCTCTATGGGCTTGGAGCAGACCGATCTGTCAGATAAGAGAATATTTGCCCCAACGAAGACGCAATACCCAAACGCTGAGGTTACGATCATTCCTGAGGCAACGGTTATTGATAAGGGTATTGCTAGCCTGGGTGCCATTTCCAGGCAATTAGTGATGGGCAAGATTGAGGAACAAGCTCTGGTAATCAATGTTGAAGGAAAAGGCTTAGTGGTCATCGTAGGTTGTGGGCACCAAACAGTCCCTAAGATTTTGCAGCGCGCCGAAGAAGTATTTAACACTTCACTCTATGGAATTGTTGGTGATCTACACTACCCAGTTCCTGATGGCAGGCTAAATATTGCAGGTATTAACTTACAACATCTTCTCGCTTCTGGAGAGGGGCCCCACAGCCCTATTACCATTGACACCATGAAGGTTGAGGCAGAGCTCTTAAAGAACACAGGGCTTAAGGTAATCGCCTTGGGGGGGCACGATACAAGCGACCAAGCTATCGAATACTTCAGTTCTGAATTTGGCAGCGGATATAGTCATGTGCGGGTCGGCGAAACCATAAATATTGCAGAATAGGGTTTAACACCTATTTAAGCCTCTGGGTGTGGGTAAAACCATACCCGTAAGTTGCTCGTACATTCAGTGCATTTTATATTTCAGGGTAGTTCTAATTGTATGCGATTTACTTCCAGATATTTCCCCATAGTTAATTCGGTTAAGGGATATAACCGATCTATGCTAGCCAGTGACCTTGTGGCAGCGTCAATAGTCACTATCATGCTGATTCCCCAATCACTGGCCTATGCACTTATTGCGGATTTACCGGTAGAAGTTGGACTGTATTCAGCAATACTGCCATTAATAGTTTATGCGGTATTTGGCACTAGTCGAACACTGTCAGTTGCCCCTGCTGCAATCGCCTCATTAATGACGGCTTCAGCCTTGAGTGAAGTTAGCAACCTGCATGACCATAATTATTTGGCCGCAGCAATTATGCTTGCCATGCTGTCAGGTATTTTCCTCTTGTTGTTTGGCATACTAAAACTGGGATTTTTAAGTAATTTCTTGTCTCACCCTTTGATCTCGGGTTTCATAACAGCTTCAGCAGTTCTTATTGCATTGAGTCAAGTGGGGCATCTACTAGGTATACAGGCATCAGGAAGCAATATAATTGAGATTGGCCAATCACTTTTGTTGTCTGTTAAAAGTACAAACCTCTACACCCTGGCTATTGGTGGCTCGGTATTAGTTTTTTTATATGTTATTAAGTCTAGCGGTGAGACTGCTATGATGAAGCTTGGTATGAAAAAACGGCTTGCTAGCTTATGTACTAAGTCGGCACCGGCCGTTAGTGCACTTGCTACGCTATACATTGTTTATGTATTTGGACTAGAGGACAAAGGGGTTTTAATTGTTAATACCATTCCGGTAGGCCTGCCCAGCTTGAGCATACCCGACTTCAACCTTTCACTTATAAAGGAATTGACGCTACCCGCTATATTCATTTCGATTGTAGGTTATGTCGAGTCGGTCGCCATCGGCAAAACGTTGGCAGAAAAACGAGGCGAGAAGATCAACAATAACCAGGAACTTATTGGTTTAGGTAATGCCAATATCGCATCGGCCATATCTGGAGGCTTTCCAGTTACAGGCAGTTTATCACGTTCCATGGTTAATAATGATGCCGGAGCGGTCACTCAAGTTTCTGGGATTTTTGCGGCGATAGGTGTTGCTGCAGCATCTTTGTTTTTAACGCCAGTTCTATTCTTTTTACCCAAGGCAACATTGGCCGCCACCATAATAATTGCGGTCAGCTCCCTTATCGACTTCTCTGTAATTAAAAAAATAAGAGAGTACGAAAAAAGTGATTACTACACCATATTAGTTACGATCTTATTAACTTTGTTTCTAGGCGTTGAGGCAGGAATTATGTGTGGGGTTATCTTATCAATATACCTCCACCTCCATAGAACTTCTAAACCACATATTGCCAAGGTGGGGTTATTGGAAGGGACAGAATATTTCAAAAATGTTAAACGGCACAGTGTAATAACGGATCCTAGAATATTAACACTTCGACCAGACGAAAGTTTGATATTTTCCAATGCAAATTATGTGGAAGACAGTATTTATGATTATGTACGCAACGACAACAAAATAGCGCATGTTGTAATAATGTGTAGTGCAGTTAATCAAGTAGATTACAGTGCGTTAGAGACTTTAGAAAAATTAAGTATTTCGTTGTTTGAAAAGCACATTACCCTACACTTATCAGAGGTGAAGGGACCTGTTCTTGATGCATTAAATCGAGTTGAGTTCAATAAAGAATTGTCTGGGAATATTTATTTTTCGCAGTTTGAAGCATTTAATGACCTCAAAGAGACTTAAAGTAAATGCATGTTAGAAAGGTTCCAAAATTATTTACAGTTATAGTGTCGGTATAACACCAGTAGTTATACGAAAAAATTTTATAGCGTGTCTTGAATAATTAGACACGCACCATTATTTTTCATTGAGTATTCTTTGTAAATCTTCTGGTACTGGCATGGGTTTCAGTGGATTGACGTTAGCCCCGCCAGTATTGCCCGTGGGAACCCAAATTTTGGAGAATAGCAGAGACGCCACAATTCGAGTTATCTGCCCGACTACTTCTCTAACATCAGACTTTTTCCAGCCAAGTTTTAACATCCACCAGTGGGATTGAGTATGAGGAATGACATACGTTTGACCCAGGATATGAGCCCGTTCTAGGTGGGTAAACGAAGTATCAAATTCATTTTTATTGTATAGCTCTATGGCCTTATCTAATTCGCTATTGAAGGCCTCTCTTAACTCTTGTCTCATAAATCCTCCACTTTATAATCACACCTAAGTGTAGTTCATTGGGAGTTTTTAAGTAGAGTTAGTTATGTGTTAAGGGTTAGTCTAGAAGTGTTCTATATAACATTTTAATATATCTATATTGCCTACGATATAGACTAATACTTCTGTTTTCCAGGAATTACACCTCGTACTCCACCACTTGGGTCGAGCATATCCCCACTGTAACGTGGAATTAGGTGTATGTGTAAGTGAGGGATGGTTTGTCCTGCCACCGCTCCATCGTTAATACCTATGTTGTAACCGTCCGGTTTGAAAGTGTCATCCAGTTCTGACCTGGCCTGTTCGACTAGTAAAAATAATGAGGTACGTTCAGCTGGATTTAGCTCAAAGAAAGATAATGCATGACGCTTTAAAATTATTAGACTATGTCCGGAAGAAACGGGGCTGTTGTCTCTAACGACAAACCCATGTTTGTTTTCAAAATTAAACTTAGTATCATCAGACCCAAGAGTCATATTACAAAAAGTACACTCTAGACACTCCATTATTTTAGTACCTTCACTACTTTATTAAATTATTTTTTATGTAAGCCTATATTTTTTGACGATTAGGCAGGCAGAATTAACAATAAAATTAACATCTTATGATTACCAAAACATGAATAAACTAGCTAAATGGTTATGAACAGGTGTTTTCTTTAGAAGACATTCACTGCAAAAATAAGATCTACTTCGCATTAGAAAAACCTGCCTTTTATGGGGAATTATATTAAGTAAAAATCTTCGTGGGAGGGGCTAAATAGAGCGGTACATTAGAAACCTCAGTAGGTTGTCCTATACTGAGACAGTTAATGAATCGGCCGTTAAGTGGACTAAAATGAAAAGATCTTTGGTGATTTTCTGGCTATTGCTGGTAGGTTTTCTCCCCCCAAGCCCGGCGTGGGCAGCAGCCAATATCGACCACCTATTTGTCTTGTCCCTAGAGGAACTATTGAAGATCAAGGTCACCGGCTCAACGCTCACGCCAAAAGAACTCAAAACCGTACCCGCCGCCGTCACCGTTTTCACCCATAGACAGATAATAAACTTGGGGTTGGATAGCCTGGATGAACTGATGAATCTGGTGCCGGGTTTCCAGTCGTATCGTTCATCACAATCTCCGTTGCACTACCCAATGACGTCTCGCGGGCGTCGCATTGCTCATTCCGGATCGGAAATTTTGATATTGGTGGATGGCATGCGTTTTGACGAACCTCGTATCAGTGGTGGCACTCATATTGCGCCCAAGTTTCCTCTGATTCAGGTTGAACGGGTTGAATTTATTCGTGGACCAGGATCGGCCGTGTATGGATCCAACGCCATGATGGGGGTTGTCAATATTGTTACTCGCACCGAAGTGGATGAAGTGAGTATGGGTGTTGGCAGTTTCAATCGTCGCAAAGGGCACCTGTTAACGAGTGAGCAAACCGGAGACTTAAGCTTTGATATATTTGCTTCATGGGAAGCGGATGACGGTGATGAATACCAGCTGCAAGATACCTTTGGCAGCGGACAAATAGATACCCAGGACCCTCGTGAGCTAGCCGACTTTAATATTAAACTAAAATGGAAAGAGACTCGTCTGAACCTGCATCACAATCAGTTTAAGGCTAAAGATTTTTACGAACTGGCTGGTTTGTCTAATGGATTTAACCGGCGGAGTGGAGAGTTTATGGCACTCATGGTGGGGCAGTCCTTTCGCTGGCAAGCCGTTGAGTCGAATATTACTCTGGGTTACACCCGTGCAGGTTACTCCACCGCTCTGCAATTGACGGCCCCTGGTCAGCTTTTTTCCAACAGCAATCCTCCCAGTAACGATGCCTTGTTAACGCGGGTAAACTTTAAAGACGGCAATGAAACCCGCATCATGTGGCATAACGATTGGAGTAATAATTCATTCGGTAGCCTGCAATTTGGCATTGAGCTCAGACAGATTAATTCGCCAGAGGTGATTGCAGAAAATAATTTTGACATGGGAGACCTGGCCAACTCAAATCTCCCCATTCGTTACTACGGAAGTTTGTTACCCACTACACGGGTACAAGCCAAATCCAGGCGCGACATAGCTGGTATTTATGTTCAGTACCAGCAACAATTTTTTGACAACACGCACCTCACAATGGGGTTGCGACATGATGAGTTTTCTCATATCGGTGCGCAATTAAGCCCTAGATTTGGTTTGGTGCACGAGTTAAATAGCCATCATAGTATTAAGCTGCTTTATGGGGAGGCGTTTCGTGCCCCCGCCGAGGGGGAGCTATATTTACTCAATAACCCGGTGGTGATTGGTAATCCTGATTTGGTGCCGGAAACTGTGCAAAGTAGCGAGCTTATTTGGCTGGGCCAATGGTCCCATAGCGGCATTTCTCTAGGGTATTTTGAGAGCCGCTTTAAAGACGCCATCGTACAAGTGAACTCAGGCAATGGATTTGTATTTGATAATGTAGAACAGGAACCCAGCAAGGGAGTGGAGCTGGAAGTGTCACATCAGTTAACGGAGTCTTGGCTAGTGGGTGGCACTTATACCTACTTTCTTGAAACGCCGACGCTCTCTTTTCGTGAGTCAGATAACCTGGCCTCATTCAGGGTGAATTACCAACAGGCTAACTGGAATGGAAACCTGGCTGCAAACTTCCAAAGTAATAAAGATATGTCAGCCCGTGACAGCAATGGAGAGCGTATTACTCTGGATGGCTTCTGGCAGCTATTTGGCAAGGTGCGCTATTACTTAAGATCAGATTTACAAATATTTATCCAGGGTAAAAACCTGTTGGATAAGAACTATCTGACGCCGCCTGCCAGTACCACTTTAATGCAAGGTATTCCTAATCGTGGGCGGGAAATTTTGACAGGTCTTACTTTTGAGTTTTAGCTTGGATTGAAATTCACAATCGGCCTGGAATGAGGCAGGTAGTGTTGTAATCCCTCCTTTAAAACGTCAGGCAGAAGTAGACAGTTAATCAATTACAGTAATTGCCAAACTAGTTTCCAGACATTGCTGGCTAGCGCTAATCCACTACCCCAACCTCGATGTTATTAGAGGCAATTACATGCCCTCCTCAGAGCACAATTTATAGGGGAAGATAGTGTCAATATCGGTACCAGACCGCCCTATCTCGGACCTTCATGGGAATGTTATAGCCTGGGGGTGGTGCGTAACTTATAGAGTTTGCACGCTAACCTGCCCCCCTTTATAAACAAAGGCATTCAAGCAGTTTTACGACTTCTAGAAAGGTATTGTGGCGTTGACCTTAAATTGCTTAACAATTAATCATGATAGTGAGTGCTTCAGATGAAGGACTTATTTTTCCTGAGGTTAGCAGTGTATAAACTTTATTATTTGAAATTGCTTTAGTGTGCAATCTTTATTATTACTACACACTTGTGGGCATTTTTCATCCAGTCTTGATGTTGCTGTCCAATTCCGGGAAGCACCCCGGCCAACATGGCCGGTTGAAGTTGGCTGGGCATGAGCAGGTAACCCCCTTCTGAATACTGCCCCTGTTGATAACGGCGTTGACGATATTCATCTATGCCCCAGGCCGCAGGAATGTTGCGCCACTGAATGATGCATACTGGCACTGCGCTGCTTTGACGGGCTGGCCTTAATTGCCTGTTTATATGACAACCCCAAGGAGCCACAAGCCATTCGCCAGTTATTGTTACGGGGGGCGCAGGGGCTTAAGCGCAACTAGCCTTTCATCTCTCAATAGGTGAAAACCTGCCTTTTTAACCTATATTAAAACTGAGGCAGGTGAATATGCGAGCACACGGTTCCTTCGATTTATGGGTAGATAACCAGGTCTTATTGGCCCGTATTTCCGGTGCCTGGAATGAAGAGGGGGGCTGGCGTTATTTCAAGGCCCTGAAACAAATCAGCCAGCCCATTATTGATAAACCCTGGGCACTGCTGGTGTCCATTGACGAGTGGGAACTGGGCACCCCTGAAACCGATCGCGCCGCCCTGGCCATGC
>Ga0209290_1000926_pt1 | contig 16994 bp, 12 predicted proteins | sample EN1Hudsemesocosm_2_FD_184632 | JGI IMG/M metagenome (GOLD analysis project Ga0209290, IMG submission 184632) | Methane-oxidizing microbial communities from mesocosms in the Hudson Canyon - EN10B Hudson Canyon (SPAdes) (version 2) | ecosystem: Environmental > Aquatic > Marine > Cold seeps... | reverse complement strand
CAATAGATGCCCTAGTAATAGGTGTCGGTGCAATAGATGCTGCGTGTGCTGCTTGTAACATAATGGTTCTCCTCAAGAATTATTTAAGACAAGGTGTTCGTTGACGTTTGAAGCGGTTTATTGGGTTGAGCAGGTTTAATCGAGGGATAGGTATGAAGGCCTGTCATGCGATGAAAGATAAGCGCCACCACAACCAGCAGAATACTGCCACTGAGTACAGGAAAGAGAAGAAACGAAAAGCCTTTCGCCCCTAATAAAATAACAATAGGGTCAGCTCCTGCGGGTGGATGCGTTACTTTAAATAAGGACATAAGCGTAATCGCAAGCGCGACAGCAAGCGCTAGAATAAGGGGTGTAGCAGCAGGCCACAGGTAAACAAAAACAACACCCACCAATGACGATACCAAGTGGCCACCGATAACATTTTTTGGCTGAGACAAAGGGCTTTCTGGAACCGAAAACAGCAGCACACAGCTTGCACCAAAAGGCGCCATCAACAGAGGCGCATCATTACTCAGGGTTAAAATAGCGAGTAAAAAAATACCCACTGCACCGCCTACTCCCGCTAACATCGACTCGTTTATTTTCATGTTCAACATATTTTCAGCCTCATTTACTCGCCCTTATTTATTCACTACATCGCGCATAATGAACAGATCTGTGCACTGCAAAAATACTACATGAACAGATCTGTTCAGGTCAAGTGTTTTTTAAAGAAAAAACATTGAACTTTTCACTCCTTACGTCGCTCTATCGTTCTGTCAGTCATTGATAAATTTTTCAAAAACCACACATTTGGAGTTAAGCACGATGATTAAACTTTATGATTTTCCACTTTCAGGGCATGCCCACAAAGCACGTTTAATGCTGTCTTTATTAGATATAAAGTACGAACGTATTGAAGTAGCACTCGCACAAGGTGAACAACGAAGTGAGCACTTCTTAGCACTCAATCCCTTTCATCATGTACCTGTTCTTGAAGATGATGGCTTTGTGATTCGAGATTCAAATGCCATCATCACCTACTTGGCTAAAAAGTATGGCGCTGACTGGTACCCAAACGATGCCCAGTCGAGTGCACGCATACAGGAATGGTTAGCTGTTTCAACTAAAGAAGTATCTGAAGGGCCTGGGGCTGCTCGTTTGGTAAATGTTTTTGGTGCGGGCTTGGATCACAAAGCTGCGATTAAAAAAAGTCACGAATTACTGACGATTATTGAGGCGCACTTAAATGCACGTGAATGGATTGCAATTGATCGTGTATCAGTCGCCGACATTGCCTTATTCACTTACATCGCACATGCACCTGAAGGTGATGTATCTTTAGAAAACTACCCTAAGGTAAACGCGTGGCTAGCTCGCATTGAAGCCTTAAAAGGGTTTGTGGCTATGCCAAAAACGGCCGTTGGTTTAGCAGGATAAAACTTACTTTTAACTTTTTCTTATTACTTGCCATTTATTACGTAAATATCCGGAGCACTAAACAGTAAGCAATTTAAATTTGTGCCATAACGAATCAACGAAATCACGTTTATCACCAAAATAGTTTTCGAGCATATTTAAACCATTTTCATAGGCTAAATTTTTAATATCCCGAACGCTATATTTGGTGAACTTTCCACAAACAAGATTTCACGGTTAACTCTCGATACCTCGTGAAAAAATGAATACTCCTGAAGCTAAAATAGTGTGATAGTTGCTTTCTTTTTAGCTAATCATTTCATTTATTGGAACTTGGTGACTAGAATCAAAGTTCGTGTTTCTTTTGCTTCAATAGCAAATTCGATTTCACTGATTGAACTAATTACACATCCCCCCAGAGGCTAAGAATGCTTTCAGAAGAAGAAGCAATAAAAGTAATTTTACAAGGGACGGTTAGTGATACCGGGCAAGCATTCTTTGATGCTCTAGCCAAAACGATGTCTACCGCTCTTGGGTACAGCCATACCTGGATCACTGAAATCATGGGCCCTCATAAGCTACATACCCTGGCACTGTTTGTTGAAGGCGAGCATAAAGAAAACGTCACTTATGATATGCGAGGCACCCCTTGCGAAACGGTTATTGTAGATAAGGCCGTCGAGCATCACGCAGATGATGTACAGGTTTGTTACCCTCACGATAAACAACTATCCAAACTTAATGCTCGTAGTTATTTTGGCGTACCAATGATCGGAAGCCAGGGCAATGTTGTGGGTCACCTTGCGTTATTAGGCAATAAGCCTTCTTCAAGTGAACCTAATGGACTTGCCGTACTTAAAACCTTTGCCAGCCGTGCAGGCGCAGAACTAGAACGAATTTACATAGAACGGCAGCTAAAAGAACAACAAGAAGAAACCCAAAAAATATTAGATACCGCAATGGACTGTATTATTACATTGGATTCAAACCTAAGGATACTGAGGGTCAATCAATCGGTATTGAACCAGTTTGAGGAGTCAAAAACGTCGATTGAGAAACAGAATTTTGCCTCCTTTATGGATGAGACCTCAGCAAAACAGCTGAACAATGCCTTAGAACTCTTGCTCTCAAATGAAAATGATGAACAGCGTATTTGGCTACCTGATAGCCTTAAGCTTATTAAGCAAGCTGATCAACACATCATTGCCGATGCCACCGTGTCATTAATCGAAAAAGAGCACGGCCCCATTATCATACTTTCTTTTAGAAACGTGAATGACCGTATTGAAGGGCTTAAACGTATTGAATCTCTGGACCAGGAACGACAATATTTAAAAGCAGAACTAAAAAAAATATCCGAAAACAATCAAATCATTGGTTCTAGCCCTGTAATGTTAACGGTATTAGAAGAAATCGAACAAGTAGCTCAAACCGATGCCTCCGTTCTTATTTGCGGAGAAACAGGCACAGGCAAGGAGCTCGTCGCCAACGCGCTTCACCAAAGTAGTAAACGCAATAACAAAGCTTACGTAAAAGTTAACTGTGGTGCATTACAAGCCAACCTGATTGAGAGTGAATTTTTTGGGCACGAGAAAGGCGCCTTCTCGGGTGCAGTCGGCCGAAGAATTGGTCGATTTCAGTTAGCAAACGGCGGCACTATTTTTCTGGATGAAGTGGGCGATATTCCAGCAGACCTACAGGTCAAACTGTTACGCGTATTACAAGAGGGAGAATTTGAACCTGTCGGTAGCTCAACGACTCAAAAGGTCAATGTCCGGGTCATTGCCGCAACACATAAAAATTTACTTCAAGCCGTTCAGGATGGTGAGTTCCGAGAAGACCTGTATTATCGATTAAATGTTTTTCCTATTATGGTGCCTGCACTTCGCGAAAGGGGGGATGACATAAGCGCCATTGCTCAAACGTTTAAGGATCATTTTTGTCAACAAATCGGGCGCAACATTGATGACTTTAGCCCTCTACAAATTCAACAATTGAAAAGTCACTATTGGCCAGGAAACATACGCGAGCTTCGTAATGTTATTGAACGGGCCGTCATTACGTCAAAACATGGCACTCTTAATTTAGCTCGCGCACTCCCTGCTACAAGCATTGAGAAAAATGAAGATAGCAACGTCTATTCATTGCTGAATACACCACCTCAAGCTGAGCAAGCTTCAAAGTCTGAAGCGACAGCGTTTAAGGATATTGGTGTTTCAAATACTGGTACTGAAAACACCGTCATATTAAATGAAACCCAACTTAAGGCGATGGAAAGGAGAAATATTATCCGCGCGATAGCTCAATGCAACGGTAAGATCTCAGGCGAAAAAGGTGCCGCAAAATTATTAGGCCTTAAACCTTCGACCCTAAGCTCAAGAATGAAGACTTACGGAATCGATTACGACAACTCGTGAAGACTCACGAAATCTCGTGCATAAACACGAAAAAAACCAAATCACAGGTTATAGAAACTGCTAAGTGATTGTAATTAAGACTTAAAATAACTTGGCACTAATTCTGCTTTTACCCTGCAATCTACATAGAGGTATTATCATGGAATTAGAACTAGTTAATAATTTTATTACTGTATTATCATCGATTTTTGTTTTTGCCATCGGCATAGGCCTACTTGCTTTGCTGGTCGTATACATCTTGGATGTTAGCCAAACCAAACAGGCCATCAGACGAAACTTTCCTGTGATAGGCAGGTTTCGTTATTGGTTTGAGCATATGGGGGAGTTTTTTCGTCAATATTTCTTTGCAGGCGACAGAGAAGAACGACCATTTAATCGCGCTGAACGCTCATGGGTTTATCGCGCAGCAAAAGGCGTAGATAGTACTGTTGCCTTCGGATCAACTCGCGACTTAAGCCCTATTGGCAGTGTGTTATTTGTTAATTGCCCCTACCCAACCTTAGCCGAAGACGCCAAGCCTGTTCCACCCATTGTAGTGGGACCAAATTGTAAGTCCCCCTACTCCACCTCGTCCGTTATTAATATCTCTGGTATGAGTTACGGCGCTATATCAAAGCCGGCCGTTTTAGCTTTATCAAATGGAGCAAGGATGGCAGGTGTCTGGATGAATACCGGCGAAGGCGGTCTGTCTCCCCATCACCTAAAGGGCGGCGCTGATATCGTATTCCAAATCGGCACAGCAAAGTATGGTGTACGTGATAAAAATGGCCAGCTATCTACAGACAAGCTAAAAGAAGTAGCCGCCCATGAACAAGTCAAAATGTTCGAAATTAAGCTTTCACAAGGCGCCAAGCCCGGTAAAGGTGGAATATTACCTGGGCTGAAAGTGACACCTGAGATAGCCAAAATTCGTGTTATCAACGTCGGTGAAGACTCAATCAGCCCTAACCGTCACCCTGAAATAGATAACGAAGCTGACTTGTTAAATATGATTAAAAAAGTCCGTGATGCGACTGGCAAACCCGTTGGCTTTAAATCAGTTATTGGGGCATACGGCTGGCTTGAAAGACTGTGTGAAGAGATCCAACGACGTGGAATTGATAGCGCGCCCGATTTTATCACCATTGACAGTGCTGACGGCGGCACGGGCGCTGCACCACAAAGTCTGATTGATTATATGGGCCTGCCAATAAAAGAAAGCCTGCCCTTGGTCATCAACATTCTTAAGCGTTACGGTTTAAAAGACCGCATTAAAATTATTGCCAGTGGCAAACTCATCACACCCGCTGAAGCTGCCTGGGCCCTTTGTGTAGGCGCTGATTTTATTGTTTCGGCACGAGGCTTTATGTTTGCATTAGGCTGTATTCAAGCCTTGCAATGTAATAAAAACACCTGCCCAACGGGTATTACGACGCACAATAAACGCCTGCAAAAAGGTTTAGACCCTAAAGATAAAGCAGAGCGTGTCAAACGCTTTGCTGAACAAATGCACTACGACCTGAACGTCATCGCACATTCATGCGGTGTACCCGAACCAAGAAGGCTAAAGCGTTACCATTGCCGTATGGTGACTGAAAATGGACGATCTATACCGCTAGATGAGCTTTACCCTGAAGAAACTTCACCCGTCTCAGCGAAATGTTAAACCCACCATCGATAGGAGAATGAATATGAAAGCTGCTGAATTATTTGTAAAGTCGTTAGAAGCCGAAGGCATTGAATATATCTTTGGTGTGCCAGGTGAAGAAAATGCCGACTTTATGATGGCCCTGCAAGAGTCAGACAAAATCAAATTCGTATTAACACGCCATGAGCAAGGTGCCGCTTTTATGGCTGAAATATATGGCCGTTTAACAGGGCAACCTGCTGGTTGCCTTGGCACACTAGGCCCCGGAGCCACAAACTTGATTACGGGAGTGGCCGATGCCAATATGGACCGGGCGCCCATGTTAGTGTTAACCGGCCAGGGAGCCACGCATCGCTTGCATAAAGAATCACACCAGATTATGGATGTGGTTCAAATGTTTCGTCCTGTGACCAAATGGGCGACCACTATATACAACGGCGAAACAATCCCTGAAATTGTACGTAAAGCGGTTCGCATTGCACGCACAGAAAAGCCCGGCGCAGTTCACCTTGAATTGCCAGAAGACGTCGCAAAGCAAGAGTGCCAAGCCTGTCCATTAACACCCAAACGCTATCGTCGCCCAGTTGCAGATGACACCATAATTGACCAGGCTTTTAATTGTCTTAACAACGCTAAAAAACCAGTCATCATCGCGGGTAATGGCGCTATTAGAAAGCGAGCATCCAAACAACTTAAACATTTCTGTGAACAAACGGGCATTGGTGTATTAACCACTTTTATGGCGAAAGGCGCAGTCGATATGGATGCAGACTATTGCCTGTATACCATCGGTTTAGGAAGCAAAGATATTCCGACCTTAGCCATTGATGAAGCTGACCTGGTCATTGCGATTGGGGTTGATATGGTGGAATACCACCCTCGTTTATGGAACCCAAAGCGTGATAAACGAATTATTCACCTCGACTTCCTACCTGCCGAAATTGATGAATATTATGACCCGACTTCTGAAGTAGTGGGTGACCTGGCACATAGTTTATGGATGCTAAATCAACGACTAGAACAAGCAGAACCTCTCGTATTCGACCTCGCGTCTCAAAAAGAACTTCGCCATAAAATGAGCTTAGAACTGATTGAACATGCAAATGATGACACTAAAAATATCATCAAACCCCAAAAAATACTCGCAGATGCCCGAGCCCTTATGAACCCTGAAGACATATTACTCTCAGATGTCGGGGCTCATAAAATGTGGATTGCCAGGCATTACCAATGCAACGAGCCCAATACCTGTTTAATTCCCAATGGCTTTTGTTCTATGGGTTTTGCTTTACCGGGTGCCATAGCTGCCAGCCTTGTTTACCCCGACAGAAATATTTTGGGTATTGCCGGTGACGCAGGTTTTTTAATGAATGTTCAAGAAATGGAAACCGCAAGACGACTTAATGTTAATTGTACGATGCTTGTCTGGGAGGATCATGAGTATGGCCTCATAGCTTGGAAACAACAGGCGGAGTTTGGCACCCATACCGACCTGGCTTTTGGTAACCCAAATTGGTTACAACTTGCCGAATGTTTTGGCTGGAATGGCCATCGTGTTGAAAACAGCATTGAGTTTTCAGAAGTGCTCCAAAATGCATTGAATGAAAAAGGCCCAAGCCTGATTGTTGTGCCCATCGATTATAGAGAAAACATGTTATTAACTGAACGCTTAGGAGAACTCACCCAGCCAGGTTTAGCGGGAGGGTAGCGATTAGCCTGCGTATTTAGTTACTTATTCGTTCAATAATTAATTAGTTTTCAATAGGTAAATACCATGAGCACCACACTTTTAAAAGTACATTCACCCTACAATCAAGACGATCTGGGCTCCATGAGTACATTTGATTGGCCTATCGTGTCAGAAAAATTAGGCCAGGCACTCGCTGCCTTCCAAAACCGTCAACAGTGGCTTCCGGTTCATGAGCGGGTAGGCATTTTAGAGCGAACGACTAGGCTGATGATGAAACATCACGCCAAACTCGCCATGCAAATTGCTAAGGAAGGGGGAAAGCCTTTAAAAGATGCACTTGTAGAAACCACCCGAGCCATTGACGGCGTGCGACTGGCCATAGAAACCATACGTACCGAAGCGGGCCACGTCATCCCTGTGAATGGCACTATGGCAGCAGCAAACAAAATGGCGATGACACAACTTGAACCCATTGGAGTCGTAGTCGCGGTGAGTGCATTTAATCACCCGCTTAACCTGATTGTGCATCAAGTTGCTTCTGCCGTGGCGGCAGGGTGTCCAGTATTAGTGAAACCGGCTAACGACACCCCCTTATCATGTCAAAACTTTGTAGACTTATTAATTGAAGCAGGCTTGCCTGAAGTTTGGTGTCAGTGTGTTATTACTCAAGACCGAAGCGTTGCTGAAGCCCTGGTCACCGACCCCAGAGTATCCTTTTTTAGTTTCATCGGCAGCGCAGGAGTTGGCTGGAGTTTGCGATCAAAACTAGCACCGGGAACCCGTTGTTCACTCGAACATGGCGGCGCCGCTCCAGTTATTTTAAACGACTCATCTAAGCTCTCAACGTCAGTAGAAGCCATCACTAAAGGTGGTTTTTATCATGCTGGCCAGGTCTGTGTTTCAGTTCAAAGAGTTTACGTAAATGAAGTTATCGCGAATGATTTTCTGGACTTATTTAAAAATTCAGCCAGTCAATTGCAAGTGGGTGACCCGATGTTAATGGAAACAGATGTTGGGCCGCTCATTCGTAAAGCTGAAGTTGCAAGAGTCGATAGCTGGGTAAAAGATGCCATCGAACAAGGTGCAGACTTAATTTGTGGAGGCACCACTATAGGTGAACAATGTTACGCGCCGACCATTTTGTTGAACCCTAATGCTGAATCAGCGGTTTCACAGAAAGAAATTTTTGGTCCGGTAGTCTGTGTTTATACCTACCGTTCAATTGACGATGCCATTGAGCGGGCCAACGCCCTGCCCTTTGCTTTTCAAGCGGCGGTGTTTACTGCTGAACTCAAAACCGCCATGCATTGCTACAAAAACCTGAACGCCTCAGCCGTCATGGTGAATGACCACTCTGCTTTTCGTGTCGATAACATGCCTTTTGCAGGTTTGAAACAATCAGGTTTAGGTGTAGGAGGCATTCAACACACGATTCGTGACATGCAAATCGAAAAAATGTTGGTGCTGTCCTTATAGGCCGATTCAATGAATAACAGCCACATAGCACGGGAACGTTGTTTACATAAAGCTTAGGAAATTAGTTCATGATTTGGGTAGTACTGCTAGCATTAGCGTTTATTCTGGGTTTCGTCGCCAACCGTACCACGCTTTGTGCGGTTAAGGCGGTAGATGAAATCCTATTCCAGCGTCAAGCTAAAGTACTCGCCAGTTTTGGTAAAATCATTTTATGGGCCTTTGGTATTACCATCATTCTTGAGTGGATGTTCGGTATAAGCCCCATTGAAGCCCAAAAATATAGCCTGAATCTACAAAGCCTTTTAGGTGGGCTGATTCTTGGTACTGGCGCGGTACTCAATGGCGGCTGTGCGCTGCATACATTAGTTCGTTTAGGACGTGGCGACCTGGGCATGCTGATTTCAATCACCGGCATTTCAGCCAGTGTATTCGTACTCAGTAGCATCCAATCGATCATTCCCACTATTAGCATCACCAGCACTACCTCATCGTTTACGCTGGATGCGCCTTACAAACTAATGTTATCAATAATTGTAGTGATCTGGATGATGGTTGAATTATTTCGTTTACTTCAGCATTTTAAATTATCGAAATGGCGAACACGCCTACTGGCAGAGTATTATCCATTATCCACGGCTTCCGCCATTCTTGGCTTGTGCAACGGCGTTCTGTTTGCAGTGGTTGGCACCTGGACCTACACCCACACATTAATAACAAGTGTCACAGCCTTAACCTCACCACAAAGTAGTCAGGCGAATACCGTTGCCCTTTTGTTATGGCTACTAACATTCACACTGTTAGCGGGTATTGCTGTTTCGTCTTTCATAAAAGGAAAATTATCTATTCTCTTTAAACCGCAAATAATATGGCTACGATATTTTACCGGCGGAATGCTTATAGGATTGGGTGCCTTACTCATACCAGGCGGAAATGATGTACTCCTTTTAAGTGCTATACCCGGTGGCTCACCTCACGCGATACCCGCGTATTTATGCATGCTGATAGGCATTGGTATTTCACTTTTACTTAAAGCTTTATTTAGCAAATAAAGCTCCATTATCAAGATCTGAAGTTCGCACTAAACAGTCACTGAGAATCTTTCTATATTTATCAAGTTTTGTTTGATGAGTAATGACGGGAACGTCCGCAAGTAAGACACTCAGAAGATTGTAAATATCAGAATAGAACACCCAGTTTCCTCCATTCAAAAGCGCTGGCTAAGAACTCCATAGCGTTAGTTAAACCCGTTTAATTTCTATCAACCAAAAGGTTTCGTTTTATCGGAATACTGATTCTAGTTCAAACACTTAGTCGTTTAACCCATCAAAATACTGCTGTAGTATTCTTTTTATCTCTCTCTGACGCTCCATATTTTTTAAAACGAACTCTATATCCGGCACCAGATTTTCGTGTTTTCGATGAAGAAAGTGAAAAAGTTCATAGCTCTGCAGTGGTGGTTCCATCATCAAAACATCTTTTAGGCCAAGTTTATTAACTTCCTGCGTACCAATAATTCGTGTTGAAACCGCAACATCAAAACGACTGTTGTTCAAAGTCTGGAACACTTCTTCATAGCTCGGTAACTTCCTGACATTAGGCCCCTGAATTCCGTACTCGGCATATTTGGAGCCTATCCTCATGAGTACAGATAGCGGTTTTAGGCTTTCCCAACCATCAACCACAATATCGCTACGCTTAGTAAAGACCATGGCGTCAAAATAGTTTACCGGCACAGGAACTCTTATTAAGTTTGTGTACTGTTTTCCAACTTGACTGATGCGAATAACCTCGCCATCAAGATCCCCATAATTTGATAAGACCAAAGCCCGCTCTGAAGGCCACGCTCTGGTCTCGATCTCAATACCTAGCTGTGCATAGGCCTGTTCTAAAACTTGTTTTGATGCCGCAGCGAGGTGATCTTGTGACATCCCTAGCACGAGTTTTTCAAGCGCAAAAGAATAGTCAGAAAAGAATAGACATAGAAAAGAGAGTACGGTGAATCGCACGTGACATGAAGATAACATCATTTCAACCCCTTCGAGAAGAGAGATCGATTTAGTATAGCCTTTAATCCATGAGTCTACGAATCTACGAGTCTCGAAAAATAATCTACAAAGGACTTAAACAGCATTTGGCAATGCTTAGAAATGCATCAGGTAATGGATATTCGAAACACGCTGATTCAGATTAGATTTTTAGGTCTTACATTTAGACGCGTTTGATATCAACACAATAGAAGCCACCCAAACAATCAGCAGAACTGACCGAAAAATAGAATTTTTGACACTAGCTTGCAGGCCACAATTTATAAAATCACGTAAGTCCAAAAGGCGAATTATCTGTATTAGAATTATTATCGCCTTTATTTCAAGCTCTCTTCCGCCCTAATTCATGAGTTTTCACACAACTTGACTCCAAGGTGTGAATTACTCCTATCTAATTTCAATAAGCTAAATCGGACTCTTTTTAAGTTTAAATTATGTCCACGAATTAGCTTTAAAAGAGTTAAAATTGATTACTTTTAGGTTTTACATAATGGCTAAATATAGATGATGTTTTTTATTTATAAGAAGCTTACTTCAAATCTGAGCTCAACCGATCGAGATTAACTTTATAGACGTGGATGATTGTGTTGATTTGTACAGTTGGACTTATGATTAACTGGCTTCTATATTTACAAAACGTCTCTGGTCACAGCGAGGAAACGCTTATGTATAGTATTTATCGATCAATGTTTACGTTAGCTTTTGCTGTGGCGTTCATACTCGTAAGCGGCGCATCAAGGGCTCAGGCGACAGAGCTAACGGTGCTAACCACGACCGAGCCGCCCTATAGCTATGAAGATGAAAAAACAAAAATGGCTGCCGGTTATTCAACAGATGTGGCTCGCGCCGTATTGAAACAGGCGGGGATAAAAACCAAAGGGGACATTAGTGTGCTTCCCTGGGCCAGGGCTTACAAAATGCTGCAGGATAAACCCAATATTCTAGCTTTTACGGTGACAAAAACAGAGGAAAGAACCCCCCTGTTCCAATGGGTAGGGCCTATTGCTCCTCGTGCTTATTGGTTATGGGCACTGGCTTCACGGGATGATGTTCAGGCAGCAAACGAGCAGGAGCTATTGCGCTATCAAGTGGGTGGTGTAAGAGATTTTGCCTCCACCAAGCAGTTAATGGCTCTTGGCTTTAAGGAAGGCGGAAATCTACAAATTATCAACACCTCGGTTCAGAATTATAAAAAAATACTGCTAAATAAACGCATTGATTTACTACCCGATCTCGAATTGGGCGTCGCCTTTCAGTTGTCTAAGTTGGGTAAAAAAAGCAATCTACTTAAGAAAGTCTACTTATTAGATAATCGTTATAACTATTACTTGGCACTTAGTAAATCAACCTCTCCAGATATTGCAAAAAGCTTACAACAGGCCTTCGAGACATTGCGCGAACAAGGGAAAATAGACGCAATTATGCAAACCTACTTCAATCGCGAATAATAATGAGTGCGCACTCGAAAAATATTAAATAACTGGCACAAGATATTCCAATTTACCAAAGGTGCGTTTCGTCATATCTAGAACTGAAATTGATCGATCATAAATCGACAAATTTATTCTAATTGAATTATCAAACGGAGTGTCTAATTTGTAATAAATTAATAAGTCGTTGCGTATAGCGTTTTAGAAGACCTTTCATTCAGAAGTTCATCTAGATAATCGTCAACTTTGTTCCATTTCGGACGCCAAGGTTGGTTAGATGTTGTAACAAAGTTGGCGCTTTTAAATAAAACTACTTCTACTTGTTCGGGGCCATTTTTTGTCTGAATTAATTTCTAGTAGATCAAGGCAGTCTAAAAGTCAGCTATCAATCAATCCATAGATAATTCTTGAATTGCTCGCGAATTACCTTCTTATCAAGCTTTCCTGTCGCAGTGTGGGGTAGCTCCACTACAAATTCACAAGCCGCCGGTATCCACCATGTCGCGACTTTCCCGCCAAAGAAAGACAGAATATCTTCAGCGCTAAGTTTCGACTCTGCTTTCTTAACAACGACTAATAGTGGGCGCTCCGTCCACTTTACATGCGACACACCTATGACTGCTGCTTCAGCTACGTCTGGGTGATTCATCGCCAGATTTTCCAGTTCGATACTAGAAATCCATTCGCCACCTGATTTGATAATATCTTTAGTTCGATCCGTTATCTGCATACGGGATTCAGTGTCCAGATAAGCAACATCACCCGTTTCAAACCAGCCGTTCTGACTAAAGTCACCATCAAGTTTGTGGTAACTTTGGGTTATGAAGGGGCCACGAACTTGCACTGCACCTGTACTCTTTCCATCCCAAGGTAACTCCTTACCTTCTTCATCAACAATACGCAGGTCAACACCAAAAATAGGCCGCCCTTGACGTAGTAGCGCTTCAGTAAAAGCCTCTTCAGGTAATTCAAAATCTCTCTGGGACATCTTATTGTATGTGCCTAAGGGACTCATTTCGGTCATACCCCATGCATGCTCGACATCAACATCATGTTTTTCTTTAAAGGTTTTAAAGATCGAAAGGGGGCAAGCAGCACCACCAACCGTGACACGCTTCAGGCTATCAATAGATTTATTACTATCGCCAAGATATTGTAATAATGCTAACCAGACAGTTGGAACACCTGCAGATATTGTTATTTGTTCTTCGTTAATAAGCCTGGTTAGCGTCTCACCATCCGCCATTCTTGGGCCAGGCATGACTAGCTTTGCACCTGCCATCGGAGCTGAGTAAACAATCCCCCAACCGTTCACATGAAACATGGGCACTATCGGCATTACTACGTCTTGACGAGAAAGACCAAACGCATCCGGTAAACTGCTGGCATAACTATGCAAGACTGTGGAGCGATGGCTATACACAACACCTCTAGGATTTCCCGTGGTTCCCGAGGTATAGCACAAGGCTGACGCCGTATTTTCATCAAATTCCGGCCATTCAAACTTGTCGTCATATTTCTCGATTAAGGTCTCGTAACACAGAACGTTGCGTAGGCTAGTTTCGGGCATGCTATCTTGAGAGGTAAGAATCACAAAACCTTTTAGTAGTGGCATTTTCTCCTGCAGTTTTTCTAACTTAGGTACAAAAAGAGGATCAACAAATAACCACTGATCTTCAGCATGCTCAACAATATATTCAATCTGCTCATCAAATAAGCGTGGATTAATTGTATGGCACACCATTCCTGAGCAAGATATCGCGTAATATAACTCAAAATGTCGGTGATCATTCCATGCCATCGTTGCAACCACATCTCCTTTCTCTAAGCCCAGTGCTAGTAGTGCATTTGCCAACTTCCTAGTTCGCTTAAACGCGTCAGCGTAGCTATAGCGATGACAAGGTTGATCTGCCGTGACAGAAATAATTTCCTGAGACGGGTATATCTTGTCTGCGAACTTCATGACCGAGCTAATAGTCAAAGGTTGGTCCATCATGGTTGTAATCATGTACCTTACTCTCTTATTTTTTATTCATATTCTTCGGAGACCAGGAAGGGTCTCCAATTGGAATGGTCTTAATGCTATTGATCGGCAAAAAGCTGAGGAATACGTGCTGCAAGCATCATATTGCCTTTCACTTTTAGCTTGCCGAACATCATGGCTTTCATGCCATCAAGCTCTCCGTTTGCCATCCTTTGAAACGTATCGAAATTCAATTTCATTGTTGCCGTTGGGTCGTTGTGTTTACCTTCGGTTAAAGTACATGTGCGATCTTTAATCGTTAAATAGTACTCATCGCCTTCGGCGAGTTGGTATTGAAATACAGCATCTAAATCTTTAGCTGTTTCAGGTCTAAATTTTGTTGCCATATTTTCTAGGAACTCTTTAACTTGGCTCATGTTATTGCCTCTTGAATATTTAGCTTAATTGCTGGGTTAATGATCGATTAATATATTTTTGTCTTACAACATATCGGGTGTAGGAGAGAAGTTCAGTTCTCCTGCTAACAAGCGTGCGATGGATAGAATTTTTCTATCCGCACCTATTTTCCCTATAATTTGAATGCCTATCGGTAAGTCATCAGAAGAACGTTTTACTGGTATAGAAATAGAGGGTAAATGGCACGCTGAAGAAAGAGTGATCCACTCAAATAAGCTTGTATAATTTACCAAAGCCCCGTTCACCTCAATTTTGCGACGATAGAGAGATTTTTTGTTATTGTGTGGTATTGCCGGTACCGAAGTTACGGGCGAAATCAACACGTCGTATTGTTCAAAGAACGCGTCACATTTCTTTTTAATCAGATCTCTCTCTTGCTCAGCTTCGGCGATTTCATTGGTCTTCTGGGTAGCTGAAATGATCGTATTTGAGAAAGAAAGCTCTCCTTTCTTTGCAAACAATTTCGCCACGGGTTTGGCCAGCTTAAAAATACCTTTTGCTACTGAGGGTAGTTCTGATGTGATGAAAGGTATGAGTAAGCGTTGGTATATGTTTACCAGATTTTTGCCTTCAAAATCGGGTTTATCTATAGAAACGAACGCACCTGCAGTTTTAGCAGCATTTGCTACAAGGTTGACGGCATCTGCTACTTCATCGCTTATTGTGAATGAAGGCTCTTGCCAAATGCCTATTTTTAACTCTGAACAAGAAGTAGGGAGCGCCTCTTTTTCACTGTCGGGTGCAATAATAGACATCAACAGCTCTAGGTCTTCGATGTTACGAGCCATCGGACCGACGACACCTAGATCGGGAGCCTCAGTATCTTTTAAATGTGGTGATGGGGGTACATGACCTTTTGAAGGAACTAAACCATATGTGGGTTTAAGTCCGTACACACCACAAAAACTGGCCGGCGTACGAATGCTCCCGCCAATATCAGAGCCAACCTCTAGAGGCGTCAATCCGGTTGCAAGCGCTGCGGCTGCCCCCCCTGAAGACCCTCCAGGTGTTCGCGTTAGATCATAAGGGTTATTGGTAGTACCGTAGACCTTGTTGTAGGTTTGAACATCACCACAGTAGATTGGAACATTTGTTTTGCCCCAGATAATTGCGCCGGCTTCTTTTAAGCGGTTAACGACAAGTGCATCATCGACATTTGATGGCCTATTCGCAAACTGTGGTGCCCCACAAATTGCGGGTAAGCCATTTACGTCGAGACAATCTTTTACTGTCATCGGCAATCCTGCCAAGGCGCCGATATCCTCTCCTCTTGCTCGTCGTCCATCTATTTCGCTCGCTAGGTGTTTAGCCCGCTCTATATCTAACGAGACAACTGCATTCAGTGCAGGGTTTAGCCGAGAATATCTCTCAATATAAGCATCAAGTAATTTCGATGAAGTTATTTTTCCTGATGTTAACCAATTAATTTGCTCTACAGCTGGAGCGAGTAAATTTAAAGCCATATATCACCTCAATGCAGGATATCTAAGAGTTGCTATTTAAGTCATTTTTTGTGAATTTCTCTGTCACTAGTTGGCATTAAAATAGTCATCGCCATAAACAACATTACCGCCAAGTATGGTCGCGTTAACCTTGGTGTCTGGAAGTTTGTCTAGAGATACGGTTAGAGGGTTTCGATCAATAATGACCAAGTCAGCGTGGTTACCTACTTCAATAGAACCGATGCCTTCCCAACGCAGAACGTGAGCGGCTTCTCTTGTCCACATATTTAATGCTTCTTGTCTACCAACAACTTGTGCGGGGCCGTCATTTTTGCGCCCTGACCCTGCAAACGTGGGTTCAAGCGCTAATGCAATATGTTTGAATATATTTCTGGGGCCCCAATCAGTACCGCAAGAGACGTGCATGCCGCTATCTACTAGTCGTCGCAATGGAATTAAATCCTTCAGTACTTCCTCTCCCATTCGTTCGCGAAACATCTCACCTTTACCCCATGAAAACGACATACTCGTCGTTACATCGAAGCCAAGCTTTCCCATTCTTTTTGCCTGTTCTTCTTCAACGAAATATAAGTGCTGAAGAACCCATGCACGGCCATCAGCATTGAGTTTGCTCGGGTCGAGTGTTTCTAAATGTCTGAGATAATCGTCATGTTCCCCAGTACCAGCAGTGACGATGTTCAAGCGAATACCATGATCGCAGCAGTAATTCATTGCGTGTTTAGTTCGCTCCTCTTCGACAAAGGAAACTCCCGTTGTCATATTTCCATAGGCATCCCGATAAGGTTCCCGCATTAGGGTTAGACCTGGCCCGCATGGTCCGCCGCGTCCAATCGAGAGACCGTCTACACGTAAAAAATCATCATCAAGGGAGACCATTTTCTGTGCACGTTCCATTCGTTCCACAAACTCCTTCTCACTAAGAGGGGCAGTCCAAGGAAGGCCATAAGGTTCGGCCTCTGGGCAGCACAACATCCGTACAGATAGAAGGTCAGACTCGCGCAAGTA